>UINC01002233.1_pt1 | contig 11298 bp, 9 predicted proteins | sample 5385821 | NCBI WGS metagenome assembly UINC01 (sample SAMEA4666929, study PRJEB26691) | marine metagenome | isolation source: Pacific Ocean | place: Pacific Ocean | collected 2011-10-13 | reverse complement strand
TTGGAAAGGGTGAAACAAAACGACAAAGATAAATCCATGTTATTGGAATAAAAACCAAGACTATAGGGAGAGCCAATATCATCCACTGAAAAAAACTTACTTCAGGATTATCCGGAAAAAGATTTTTGTAGAATCCTGCAAATACAATATTCGGTGGTGTTCCAATCGGAGTGCCGACCCCTCCAATACTGGCAGAGTATGCAAGGCCCAACATCAATACGAGCCCCAATCCATCTTCGATCTGTTTTTGCGAATCAAAATTTCTTTCTCCATTTAAAGAAGCATCTAAAGCGATTTGCCGTACCACCGCCATGGCTACGGGAAGCATCATCATCGTCGATGCCGTGTTGGAAATCCACATCGATAAAAACGCCGTTGCCATCATGAATCCGAGGACGATGCGTTTCGGTTCCGTTCCCATTGCTGAGATGATCCACAGTGCAAGACGTTTGTGGAAATTCCATTTCTCCATGGCGAGAGCGATCATGAATCCACCCAGGAACAAAAAGATAAGATGATTGGCGTAGTTGGGAGCCACCTGTTTGCTAGGCATGATGCCGAGCAGTGGAAACAATACCAGAGGTAACAATGCTGTCACAGCAAGCGAAGTGCCTTCACCGACCCACCATATCACCATCAAGGCGACCACGGCGAACATGCGCTGTGCACTTTCTGTCATACCGTCAGGAAGCGGCATTAGCAAAATTCCACAGGACATAACAAGTCCGGCTAAAAGCACAACAATCTGTTTTTTGAATGCGTTTTCTATCAAGGGAGGCTCGTCAAAAAGAGTTCAACGAATTGATATTAACAGAGGGAAGAAAAAAATCCTATTCAGAAGGGATGGACAAACGTATCACTGGGAAAGAAGCCGTCTTATTAATACTTATTGTTCACCGGTCAGTGAGCAGCCGAATGCGAGCCGGAAAGGATCTGGTTTATTTTGAGGGTGGAGACGATGTGGGTGTCCATTCCCAGTTGTGTGGGTGTGTAGCCCAATGCCAGAGCCACCAGTTGTGGTAAGTGCAGAATGGGAATGGATTGGTTTTTCTTTTGCAATAATTCTATTTCCGGTTGATAAGAATCGAGACTCAGGTGACAGAGCGGACATCCAGTGGCAACGACATCGGCACCGTGTTCGATCGCATCCTGCAATGCATTGCCTGACATACCTAAAGATGCGTCTTTGTTCATCATCACGATGGGGAAACCACAACATTTAATCCGACTTGGATAATAAACCGGCGTTGCTCCCAAGGCAGCAAAAATATCCTCCATTCCCGAAGGATTGTCGGGATTTTTAAAGTCAGATCGTTCGGACGGACGCAAAACATAACAACCATAAAACGCTGCAACTTTTAATCCAGTCAAAGGACGTTTGATGCGCGACTTTAATCTTGCCATTCCCTCTTCGGTTGCGAGGATGTTGGCAAAATGTTTGATTCTTGTTTTTCCGTTGTATTGATGCCCCCCCTCTTGGAGGATGTCGTTGACTTTTTCTTTATACTCTTTACTTTCGTTCAAATGTGCTTCGGTTTTTTTTAAGGTCCCCTGACAGGTTGAACAAATGGTGACAATATCCAATCCCTGTTTTTCAGCGATGGAGAACGAACGCGCGTTCAAGGCATCTGCTAATAGCGGGCTCTTTTCGGAAACCACACCTGCACCACAACAGGATGCACTTTTCATTTCTACAAACTCAAAGCCTAGACCTTCTGCTGCTTTGGTTGTGGAGAGCATCAATTCTCGAGTCGCCCCCTTGGCGACACATCCGGTAAAAAGGGCAAACTTCATTGATCCAACTCCTTGAATATGCGTTTTACGTCACGAACCTCTTCAATGGAATGATGAAAGATCGGTGGAACTTTTCCTTTGAGCAACATTCTTAGTCCAACCGGAATCAAGCTGAGCAGTCCGGGGATATTAAAAATTCCCATCGACTCAACGGGAATTCTGTTTTCATTTAGATTGCCACTCCTCTTAACCGAATTGGTGAAGGACAGTGCATGACGCGCGCCATTATTGTTATGCACACCTTCCTCTAATGCCACGGTCATGATTTCTTTGATGCGATCGAAAGGACGTGCCGGTTTCGGACATCGCTCCACACATTCACCACAATGGGTGCAATCCCAAATTCCTCCAGGCTCGCTTAAGTCCTGCACGCGTTGCAGGGTTTTCGAGTCGCGGGAATCGCCGACAAACCGTTGCGCTTTTGCTAGAGCAGCGGGTCCTAGAAAATTATCATCCACTTCCAAAGTATTGCAGTCGGAATAGCAGGCACCGCACATGATGCAGGTGCTGGCGTCATCAATGATTAAAAAATCTTCCTGCGACTGACGTCTTTCTTTTGCCGGTGCTTCGTCTTTGGGTTCCAGATAAGGTTTTACTTTATTGACTTTGTCCCAGAACGGCGTGAAGTCGACCACCAGATCTTTGACCGGTTTCATATTGCCCAACGGTTCCAGAGTAATAGTATCGTTGTTATCCACAAGGTGTTCCGCCTGTTGTTGGCAGGCCAGCAAGGCATGGCCATTTGACTTGACCGCACACGAGCCACAGATCGCACTACGGCAGGACATCCGGTAAGAAAGACTGCCATCAAGAGTCCACTTGATCTGGTTCATGCAGTCCAACAGCGTGGCGGCCTCAGGAATATCCAGATTAAATTCTTCGTAGTAGGGCTCTGGTTGTTTTTCCGGATTGAACCGTTTGATCCTGAATGTTGCCATCAATAAGTTCTCTCAGCAGGTTGGTATTTGGTAATCACCACCGGTTTGGTTTTTATGACAAATCCATCTGGCGAATCATAAACCAGGGAATGATGCAGAAATTTTTCGTCATCGCGTTTTGGAAAATCGGTACGAAAATGACCGCCACGGCTTTCCTGCCGGTAAAGGGCGGCGGCGGTGATGATTTCTGCCATGCTCAGCATATTGCCCAATTCCATGATTTCGTAGATTTCTGTATTAAACAACTTGCCTTTATCGGTTACTTTACCTTTTTTGAACCGGTCTTGCAGTCCTTTCAAGGTTTCGATGCAGACTTTCAATTTTTCTTCATCGCGGAAAACACCGCAATGGGACATCATAATTTCTTTCATTTCGTCGCGGATTTGGTTGTAGCTTTCGCTGCCAACTCTTTGGAAAATATCCTCAAACTTTTCCAGCACCCTGGCTTTTTCCTGGCCTTCATTGACGTTGCCGTAGTCCTTACCTCTTGCATATTCGAGGACAGATTTACCCGCACGTTCGCCAAACACCACGGCTTCAAGGAGGGAATTGGTTCCCAGCCGGTTTCCTCCATGAACAGACACACAAGAACATTCACCGGCGGCAAAAAACCCTTGCATTTTTGTTTGATCCGCATCAATGACAACGTGGCCTTCTTTATCTACAGGTATACCGCCCATAGAATAATGCGCTGTGGGTTGAATGGGTAGAGGATCGGTAACGCAATCGATACCGAGAAAGTCGATTGCCAATTGTCGAATTTGTGGAAGGCGTTCCATGATTCGCGTTTCGCCCAGATGTCGAAGATCGAGGTGAATACAGTTTTCTCCGTTGATCCCGCGTCCCGCATCCATTTCACTTTGTTCAGCACGAGCGACAATATCGCGCGGCGCCAGTTCCATTCTAGAGGGAGCATAGGTTTCCATGAACCGTTCGCCTTTATCATTGAGCAGGTAAGCACCTTCGCCACGAGCCGCCTCAGAAAACAAAATTCCCTGTCGGTATAACCCAGAAGGATGAAACTGCACAAATTCCGGATCCTCTAAAGGAATGCCAACTTCAAAAGCTGCCATCACGCCATCAGCAGTACTGGCAAAAGCATTGGATGTAATTTTAAATACGCGGCCATAACCTCCGGTACAAAAGACCACAGCTTTGGCCCGGATAACTTCGACTTCACCTGTTTGAATATTACTTACAATCACACCGTTGCACCGGTCACCATCGACCACCAGAGAATGCATATACCACTCATTATAAATTTTAACGGACTTGGAATTTTTCATCAGCTGCTCATGAAGAGCATGTAAAATCGCGTGACCAGTTCGGTCAGCGGAGAAGCAGGCCCGGGGCTTTGAATGACCACCAAAACTACGTTGCGCTATCTTTCCTTCCGGGGTGCGACTGAAAACACAACCCATGTGTTCGAGTTCATAGATAATTCTGGGAGCTGCCTTGACATATTCTTCAACCGCATCCTGATCGTTGAGAAAATCACCGCCTTTGACGGTATCGTACATATGCTCTTCCCAGCTATCCGGCTCAGAATTTCCAAGAGAAGCTGCAATTCCACCCTGGGCTGCCCCGGAATGCGAACGAGAGGGATAAACCTTGGTCAAAACGGCTACATCAAGTTCTTTACAAACCTCAAGAGCGCAGCGCATTCCTGCAAGGCCGGCACCTACGATCACCACATCATGTTCGATCACAAAAATACCTCAAAACGAAGCAAACATTTTAATTCTTGGCCATAACAGACTATAAACTCATTGCCCTGATCGAGCCTTTGCTGTCATGATTTTATCCAGAACCCCCACGACATGAAAACCATTGAAAAGCCTAATAAAAATTAGTTGTATTCCGTTCGGAGAGGTTGTCAATCGGGGCCTTGGCCGGATATAAAATCAAGGAAGAATTTAAACACTTCCCCCCCTTTAAAGTCAAGCAAAATGAAATTGGGGTTGCAAAAGCCCAGCAAGCCTATCATAATAACCCCTGCCAACGAGAATGAGTAGCAAACGATTGAAATTTAAGGCCCCCCTCCAATAAGTACAAATGGCAATGCCTCATTAATCCACAAATCGTTTTCCCGTTGAAGAAAAGCTATATCTAAACAGACCCGCAGTAATTTCTGCGAAATGGAGTATTCATTTGGAACTGATTAATTTTGAATCTATACCGCTCCCTGAACCTGTTCTAAAAGGTGTTCGAAGTGCTGAATTCAAAACTTGCACCCCCATTCAGAGTAAGTCTCTTCCCATTACTCTGGCTCGAAAAGATCTCGCAGGACAAGCGCAAACAGGAACCGGTAAAACCGCAGCTTTTTTAATCACTCTATTGACTCGATTAATAGAAAACAAACCTGCGCCTGTAGTAAAAGGAAAAGAAGGACCTCGAGCTTTGGTTCTGGCACCCACCCGGGAACTGGCCCGACAAATTGAGAAGGATACCTTACTGCTTGGAAAATATTGCGGCTTTAAATCAGCTTGCATCATTGGCGGACTCGACTACGAAAAACAACGTAACCTAATTAAATCAGGAGTTGATATCCTCATCGCTACTCCGGGAAGATTGATCGACTTTTACAAGCAGCGATTCTTCAGCCTGAAACAAATCGAAGTGCTAGTTGTGGATGAAGCAGATCGCATGTTCGATATGGGTTTCATTCAAGACTTGCGCTATCTCTTCCGCAGTTGTTCCCCCTACAATAAACGACAAACAATGTTATTTTCTGCGACGCTCAATTATCGAGTCATGGAACTCTGCTATGAGCATATGAACAATCCCGTTAAAGTTGTCATCGAACCTGAGAAAACGGTTGTAGATGAAGTAAAGCAGTCTCTTTTTCATGTTGGCCAACACGAGAAATTCAATCTTCTACTGGGACTATTAAAAAAGGAAGAAGGGAAAAAAGTTCTTATTTTCTGCAACACGAAGATTGAAGCGGAACAACTAGAATGGAAGTTAAATCATAATGGCTATAAGTCGGGTCAAATAAGCGGCGATCTTCATCAAAAGGCACGTATAAAAGTATTAGAAGATTTCCAAAAAGGAAACATCTATATCATGATCGCTACCGATGTTGCATCGCGTGGATTGCATGTCGATGATATTACCCATGTCATAAACTATGATCTTCCCCAAGATGCAGAAGACTATGTCCATCGAATTGGCCGCACTGCCAGGGCAGGAAAAAAAGGTACCGCTATCACCCTTTGTTGTGAAGACTTTGCTCAACATCTAGAACGTGTCGAGGTTTATCTAAAAAAGAAAATACCCGTGGCCTGGGCGGAAGAAGAACTATATTTGGAAGAAAAATCAGGGACTCCGCCAGCAAGAAAACGTCGCAGGGCGACAGCAACCAAAGCAAAAACCGATTCCAACAACCGTTCTCGCAATGGCAAGGGAGCACAACGAAGACGCCCTTACTCAAGAACACGTTCTACAACCTAACAACATCAAACCGATCCAATTATTTTTTGTAATTCTTTTTCATCGAGAACAGTTATTTTAAGTACTTTTGCCTTTGCTAATTTCGAGCCCGCATCTTTTCCTGCAACGAGGAAATCCGTTTTCCCCGAAACTGAGGATGTGACTCTTCCTCCCAACGATTCAATTTTTTCCTTAGCTTCATTCCGAGAGATTTTTGATAAAGTTCCTGTAAGTACAAATTGTTTTCCAGTCAAAACACCCTCTTTTCTCGCTTCGCCCTGCTCTTCTACTACGACTCCCATGCTAGAAAGATTTTCTATATCCTGTAAATTGGTTTTCTGATCAAAAAAACTTTTCAAACTTTCTGCTATAACTGGACCAATCTCAATTACAGATTCGATGTTTTCATAAGGTATTGTTCTAAGATTTTTAATGGACCGAAAAGTTTCTGCAAGAATGGAAGCGGCTCTTTGTCCCACATGCCGAATCCCTAATCCAAAAAGCAATCTAGCTAAACCTGCTGACTTACTTTTTTCGATTGCATCTATCAGGTTTTGCGCAGATTTTTCAGCAAGCCGCTCAAGACCGGCTACTTCATCCTTTTTTAAAGTATACAAGTCAGAAAAACTTTTAACACGACCCGACTCCACCAATTGCTCTATTACAGCTGGACCCATATGGTCTATATCCATTGCCTTGCGAGAAGAAAAATGCTTGAGACGCTCTTTCAACTGCGCTGGACATATGGCATTGACACACCGCCATGCTGCTTCTCCTTTAGGCCTAATAATTTCCATCTGGCATTCAGGGCAAACGGTCGGCATTGCGAATGGGGCTTTCCGTTTACCCGTAGGGTCAACCAAGCGGACGACTTTAGGAATGATCTCTCCCGCTTTTTCTATAACAACCCGATCACCAACCCTAATGTCTTTTCGTTTGATTTCGTCTTCGTTATGTAATGTGGCGCGACTAACAGTAGATCCTGAAACAAATACCGGCTCTAAATATGCAACAGGAGTAATGGAACCCGTCCTTCCAACCTGACATACGATTTTCAAAATCTCTGTTTCTACCTGTTCGGCTTCATATTTATAAGCCACTGCCCATCGTGGGAATTTAGATGTATTCCCCAATTTTTTTCTATGGGCTAAGGAGTTCAGCTGAATAACCAAACCATCTACTTCATAATCTAAATTATTCTTTCTTTGTCGCCACTCTTCGATGGTAGCAATTGTGTCTTCAAAATTGGAACACAAACGATTGTGTTCATTTATCGGAAACCTAAGAGATGTAAGTGTTTGTTGCAACTCTAAATGAGTCTTGCAAACATTATTGTCCAAAAAACCCACCGTATAAATAAATATCCCCAGCTTTCTTGAATCGGTAATGGCGGGGTCTAGTACCCTAAGAGCTCCTGCAGCAGCATTTCTTGGGTTGGCAAAAGGAGATTTCCCCTCCACTTCACGGATTGCATTTAATCTTTGGAATTCTTTTTTCGGCATATAAACTTCACCGCGTACTTCAATTTTTTTAAACGGTTCGGATGAGATTTCAAGAGGAATTGAACGAATAGTTTTCAGGTTTGCTGTAATGTCTTCACCCTTTTTTCCGTCTCCGCGTGTAGTACCACGGACAAGCCTTCCAGCTTCATAGGTTAGAGCAACAGCTAATCCATCAATCTTCAGCTCAACAATATATTCAATGGAATCCTCTGCAACATCTGGCAGACCTTTAATTATGCGTTGGTGAAATGCACGTACCTCATCCACATTATAGGTATTGTCCAGGCTGAGCATTGGAACTGGGTGTGCTATTGGCTGAAATCGTTGCTCTACTTTCCCGCCAACACGCTGGGTCGGGGAATCAGAAGTCACCCATTGCGGATACCTTCTTTCTAGTTCTTTAAGCCGGTAATATAGAGAATCGTATTCTCTATCAGAAATGCTAGGAGAGTTTTTGACGTAATACTTATAGTCATGTCCATGGATCGTTTTTCTTAATGATTCAATTTCATTTTTATCCGTTTCTTTCATTTTAAGGTTCCAACGTCACATAATATCCCTGTCGCCCTCTTTGCACCAGCAACAAAATACGATCTGGATTATTCAGGTCAGCAATGGACTTATTATAATCCTCTTCATTATCGATACGATCTTGATTCACTTGCCGGATAACATCTCCCGGGCTAATTCCTATTCGATCACCAGCACTTTTAGGAACTACATTAATAACCACCATCCCTTTGCTGGTTCCCAAGCGATTTCTCCTTGCAAGAAGAGGATTATTTTGCTGAACCTGTAGACCTAGCCAGTCACGCGTGAACTCTGCAACATATTGTTTGGGAATTGAGATAACTCGAACATCAACCTCCATGTTTTTCCCATTTCGTAGGATTGAAAAGCGAACTTTATCGTCCACGGTATAAGAAGTCATTCGACCATGAAAGTCAGACTTGTCTATCACTTCGTGACCTTCAATTGCCAAAATTATATCGCTGCGTTTTATTCCTGCAACTTCTGCCGGACTTTTCCCAGCGACACGAATTACCAGCACCCCTTTTTTCCGATCGAGTTGAAAATGGCGGGAAAGTTGAGAATTCATTTCTTGCACCGAAACTCCTAGCCAACCTCGTCGCACTTTTCCAAATCGAATCAGTTCATCAACGATTCGCTTGGCCTCGTTAATGGGGATGGCAAAACCAATGCCTTCTGCTTTCTGGTAAATGGCCGTATTAATACCAATTAAAGACCCATTGATGTTCAGAAGAGGACCACCACTGTTCCCTGGGTTGATAGATGCGTCCACCTGGATAAAATCGCTGTACACCTTATTTTTACCAACTCTTATATTTCTATTTAAGGCACTGATTATTCCCGTGGTCACGGTATGGCGCAAGCCAAATGGGTTTCCAATGGCAAGAACCTGTTCGCCTATCATCAAATCGTCAGAACGTCCCATTGCGATAAAAGGTAAAAACTGGTCTGAATCTATTTTAATAATTGCAAGATCAGATTTCATATCCGCGCCTATCACTCGCGCCTTAAACTCCCGTTTATCACCCAAAGCCACACGAATTTCTGATGCCCGTGCCACTACATGCTCGTTGGTAATAATATATCCTTCTTTATTTATAAGAACTCCTGAACCCAGACTTTTTTTATTGTTTTGATTTTGTGAAAAGAAATCGTTAAAAAATTGGTCAAAAATATTATTTCCAAAATCCCTGAAAGGATTACGAGGAGAACGACCGGTTTCGGAGGTATAAATATTTACAACGGAGGGGCTTACTTTTTCTGCGGCGACAACAAGGGGTGTTCTGCGTTTATTTAGCTCCTTGGCCAGACCGGAGGACGCATCAAGCAAAACGAAACACAAAAAAAACCAAAGCCAATAGATGCGCACGTTAATATAAAAAAGAAGTTATAAGTAATATTGGAGGGAAAGCCAGATAGCCTAGCTTTCCCTATTTTATCTTAGACAAGATATTTTCTATCCCACTTTAACAGCTATATAAATCGTGGTGCCTCCCCTTTTAACAAGAAAGAGAACAGAATCACCTATTTTTACAGAGCCCGCTAAACGTTGGTAATCTTTCATGTTAGTGATGGGGGTACGATTCATTTCTGAAATAACATCTCCTCGACGCATCCCAGACTCTGCGGCAGAATTACCTGGGATCACATCAGAAACCAACACACCCTGATTAACTTCTAACTGTAGGCTTTTTGCCAATTCCGGGGTAATATCCTGAACCTGCATACCTAGAGGGTCTGCTTTGGCGACTACAGTTGCTTGCGTATCCGTAAGAGTTTCAATTTTAATACTCAAGGTTTTAGGAGAACCTTCACGAACAATCTCTACATTCACAACCGAACTGGGAGTTGTTGCAGCAACTATTTTTGGCAAGTCTTCCATATCTTTTACATCCTTGCCATCAAACCTTACAATGACATCACCCCGCTTGACCCCTCCCTTGAATGCCGGTCCACCGGGTATAACATCGCCTACTAAGGCTCCTTCGCTCTGGTTTAGCCCAAACGATTTGGCAAGTTCAGGGGTAATTTTTTGAATCATAACTCCCAGCCAGCCACGGGTTACCGATCCTTTCTCCTTCAAGTCTTTTAAAATTCCCTTTGCAATATTAATAGGTATGGCAAATCCAATACCCACATTACCACCGCTATTACCTGAGATAATCGCAGTATTAATTCCGATTACTTCGCCTTCTATATTAATCAAAGGGCCGCCGCTATTACCAGGGTTAATCGATGCATCAGTCTGGATAAATTCATCGTAGGGACCCGCACCAATACTTCTTCCTAAAGCACTCACCACTCCTACTGTAACGGTATGACTAAGACCAAAAGGATTTCCAATAGCCAGGACCCATTCGCCCACTTCAAGATGCTCAGAGCTTCCTAATCTCAAAAATGGAAATTCTTTAGGGGTATTCTCATCGCGATTAATCTTAATTAAAGCAATATCAGTTTTTGAGTCAGAACCGATCAAGGTGGCGGTATATTCTTTTTCGCTTCCCGCATCCTCGATCATAACAACGATCTCATCCGCACCTTCTATTACATGATAATTAGTGAGGATATGACCCTCTTTATCTATTACAAACCCTGATCCCATACCGCGTTTGGGTTTTTGATTTTGATTACGTCGGTCGCCAAAAAACTTGTCATAAAAATCACGAAAAGAGTCAGGTGAACGTCCCTGACCGGGCCCTGGACGGCCACCCCTTGGAGGACGAAAATTCCTGTGCGTTTTTTCTATTTTTGATTTTGTGCTGACATTTACCACTGCGGGATTCAGCTTTTTAGCAATATTCACAAATAAGTTGCTCGAGAGTTGTTGTGTAGTACTGCTTAATGCAAACGAATATTTAGGGGTGGAGACCACAGAAAAGATAAAAAGGAAAATTGCGCCGGCTAAACTAAATAAAAGATGAAAAGATTTGTGCATTTTTATTAACCCTCAATTGTATAAGCTTAAAATTTGTTTTCGCATATAAAACATTTGTGCTTAGAAACTCGGCCTAAAAGAACACAAATACAATTATCAACTCTATTCGGTTGATATTAAACTGCAGTTAAATGACGATTAAATATTTTTAATTCAGGCAATAATC
>UINC01000052.1_pt1 | contig 11303 bp, 9 predicted proteins | sample 5385821 | NCBI WGS metagenome assembly UINC01 (sample SAMEA4666929, study PRJEB26691) | marine metagenome | isolation source: Pacific Ocean | place: Pacific Ocean | collected 2011-10-13 | reverse complement strand
GAGACACTGTTTAATCAGACACTTGATAGAGGGATAAATCATTTGGATAAGTTGATAGAAGGCTTAAGTGGTGATACTATATCTGGAGCAGAAGCTTTTAAACTATATGATACATATGGCTTTCCTCTGGATCTTACCCAGCTTATTGCTCGAGAAAAAGGCATCTCAGTTGATGAAAATGTGTTTCACCATGAAATGTCTATGCAAAAGGATAAAGCAAGGCAATCAGGTAAGTTTAAGATTGAGGCTGAAGATGTGAGCTGGAATACGCATGCAGAAGGAAAACATTCAGATTTTATTGGATATGAACACCTTGAGTCTCAATCAAAAGTTATACAATATGCTGAGATTGCTGATGACTATCTAATTGTTCTAGACAAGACCCCTTTTTATGCTGAATCAGGCGGCCAGGTTGCCGATAAAGGGACAATAAAGGCTGAAGGTATTGACCTTGTGGTTGTCGATGTTCAAAAAAATAATGATATGATTATGCACGTATGCAAGGGGGAGGTGGTATCTTGGGAAAATGTAGATAATGTTATATGCTTAGTAGACGAATATTATAGAGGTCCAATAAAAAGAAACCATACCGCTACACACCTATTGCATGCCGCTTTGAAAACTGTTCTGGGGAATCAGGTTCAACAGGCTGGATCACTTGTTCACCCAGAATATCTCCGGTTTGACTTGACCTATTTTGAAAAGATAACCGCAGATCAAATTCGTCAAATAGAAAATTTAGTTAACTCACAAATTCTATTAAATAATAACTTAGAGGTATCAATTAAATCATATGATGAGGCGATGAAGGATGGCGTTGTTGCTCTTTTTGGTGAGAAATATGGTGATAAGGTAAGGGTTGTATCAGCTGGAGACTTTACTAGTGAGTTGTGTGGAGGGACTCATGTGGAAAGAACCGGTGATATTGGACTTTTTAAGATTACTGAAGAGTCTTCCTTAGCATCAGGAGTCAGGCGTATAGTTGCTGTTACAGGTAATTCTGCATTAGAAATGTTTCAAAAAAAATCTGATACCCTGTACGAGATTCAGCTTAAAATGAACTGTAAGGAAGAAGAATTATCTGAACGAATTATCCAATTGTATAGTGATAAAAAAGAATTAGAGAAAAAAATCAAAGAGCTCATTCAGACCGATGATTCTGATATTGGTTCATGGATAGATAACAGTCAAAAGATTGGCGAAAGCAATATTGTTATTGAGCTTCTTGAAATTTCTGATGTTGATGATCTAAAGCGATCTGGCGATAAATTATTAGCCCAAATTGATAGCGGAATAGGTGTATTATTTAGCTCTGGTGATGAGAAGCCATTTGCTGTAATTGTTTTAACCGATGACCTAATTAAGAAAGGCCTTGATGCTGGGAAATTAGCGAAAGAGATTGGCTCATTTATGGGTGGCGGAGGTGGTGGAAAGCCGCATTTAGCAACAGCGGGTGGTCGAGACCAAGGATTAATTAATATTGCGATTGATCAAACAAAAAATCTTATTTCAAATAAATTAAATTCATAGATATAGAGTATATGAGATGCAATACACAAAAATAGAAAATGGATTCATGATTTATGTTGAAAAAGATGAAAAGATTATGGAGAGTCTTACGCAGTTTTGTATAAAAAAAGATATCAATAATGCTCAATTGTCTGGTATAGGTGCAGTCCGGAATATTGAGCTTGGTTCGTTTGACACAAAAAATAAAAAATATATTCGCCAAAATTTTGATAATACCTGGGAATTAGTTAGCTATCAGGGTAATGTAAGTCTAAAGGATAATGTTCCATTTATCCATGCACATGTTACTCTATCGGACCATAGTCTAGATATGAAGGGGGGTCATCTTTTTGAGGCGACGGTAGCAGCGGTTGGTGAGTTCTTTCTTAGGAACATAGATAATAGTGTTTACAGACAGTTAAATAAAGATGTTGGGCTACCAACGCTCTGTATGACCGATGAGTTTTAGGGTCTTTTAGTTATTAAAATTTCAATTATGTTAAGAATATTATACTAGAAATATAGTGAGGGAAAAAATGTCTAGAGAAAAATCAGAAACCAGAAAACCAATAAGAGAACTAATAAAAACAAAAAATGCTCCTGGAGCAGTTGGTACATACAGTCAGGCTGTTTCGGCAGGGGGTTTCTTATATACTTCTGGACAGATTGGTATAAATCCCGTATCTGGAAAAATAGAGACCTCAGACACTAAGAGTCAGTCTCTACAGGTTTTAAATAATATTTTAGCAATATTAAAGGCCAAAAATCTTTCCTTAGTCAATATTATAAAGCTTACGGTTTACCTAAAGGATCTAAACGATTTTGCGGATTTAAATGAGGCATTTAAAGAATTTTTTGGAGAAACAAATTTTCCTGCGAGATCAACTGTAGAGGTTGCAGGATTACCACTTGGTGCTAGAGTAGAGATTGACTGTATAGCTATAGAAAGTTGATGCTAATTATAAAAAAACGTAGTCTAATATTTGTAATGATGATTCCTCTTTTTGGAGATGTTTCAGATTCTACAATAATCAAAAATCCAAAGAAAGCGTTTATGGCATCCATTATCCCAGGTGGAGGACAAATATACAATGGTAGAATAATTAAAGGTTTTACAGTTATGGGTCTAGAAATTATTGGAATACAGTCATGGTTAGAGAATTCTAAGATATATTCTAATTATGATTCCGGTGATTATTTACTTCGAAAGCATAGATACCTTGAAAAAAGGAATAAGTATGCCTGGTGGGTAATATTTCTATATTTCTATAGTATGATAGATGCTATGGTCGATGCACATCTTAGTCCATTTAATCAGATTATGGATGCATCTATAGAGTTAGAAGAAGAAGGAAAAAAGAATGATCAATAAACGTGAACAGTGGGGTTCGAAGTTAGGTTTTATTCTTGCTGCATCTGGCTCGGCAGTTGGCTTGGGTAATATATGGAAATATCCTCATATGGCAGGTCAGAATGGTGGTGCAGCATTTACGATTGTTTATCTGGTTTGTATTCTAGTAGTAGGACTACCGATTCTTTTAGGCGAGCTAGTGATTGGTAGGAATACACAACTAAGTCCTGTTGGCGCATTTAATAAATTAGCTGATAAATCTAATTGGAAATGGGTTGGTTTTCTTGGAGTTGCTTCTGCGTTTGTGATCTTATCTTTCTACGGAGTTGTTGGTGGCTGGACTCTTCGATATACTGTCTATTCTTTATCTGGCGGTTTTGAGTCATTATCAGGAAATGCTGACGCCTCTGGTGAAGTATTTAATAGTTTTATTAGTAACAGTATTAATCCAATCTTTTGGCAGCTATTATTCATGTCCGTCTGTATAGGAATCATTATCAAAGGAGTAAAGTCTGGAATAGAGGAGGGGTCAAAAATAATGATGCCGCTTATTATTGTGATTCTTGGAATTCTTGTTGTAAGGGGGCTTACACTTGATGGTGGAAGTGAGGGGTTAATTTTTCTTTTTAAACCGAAATTTTCAGATTTAACACCATCTAGCATTGTTTTAGCATTAGGACATGCTTTTTTTACCTTGAGCCTAGGAATGGGAACGATGTTAACCTATGGAAGCTACTTAGATAAAAAACAAAATCTTTTTAGTTCAGCAATATGGGTTATTCTATTGGATACCGCAATCGCTATGCTCGCTGGTACCGCTATTTTTACCATTGTTTTTGCAATGGGAGCAGATCCCAGCGCTGGTGCTGGGCTTATTTTTGTTGTATTGCCCACTATATTTCCTCAAATAGGAGGAGGCTTGGTATGGGGTACGCTATTCTTTTTTATCTTGTTTATGGCAGCGCTAACCTCGGCCATTTCTATTCTAGAGGTTATTACAGCCTATTTCATTGATGAAAAAGGCTGGTCAAGAGAAAGAGCTACGCTTTCGTTTGGCGGTGTTATTACAATTGTAGGGATATTTTGTTCACTTTCTCTCGGAAATTTCAATATCACCAGTATCTTTGATATATCATTTTTTGATTTTATGGACGAATTATCATCAAAGTATATGCTCCCCATAGGTGGCGCACTGACGGCTATTTTTATTTTATACAAATGGGGAGTAGAGGCATTTTTAGATGAAATAAAAATAGGAATGGAAAGAATAAAAATAGATTGGGAATTGGTTAAAACTATATCTAATACCCTTTTCATTGTTTCTGCATTAATTGTTTGTCTTATTATCCTAAATGAAGTTTCTGATTTAGTTCTTGGCATTTCATTGCAAGAGATGGCTGGCTTTTAGAGATTTATTTCACTATAGAAAAAAGCAATATGATTTTAGCAAGGTTAATTCCAAAGGGTTCTCAGAAATATCAAATTATGAAAAACAATATAGAGGTGTATGCTGATCTGTTAGAAAAATATAATATTATTAATCTATTTGCAGTTTGGACTATGACCGTATCAGGTATTACTTATAGGCTTGGTTATGTAGATAGATACAGCTATTGGGACTGGTCAGGATATATGGATGGAACAATTAGATTAGTCTTGGCGACCACATTATTTTATATAACATCAAAAAAAGGAATATGGAAACAAAGTAATAAACGTTTAGGATATTTTGATTTACTGAATAATTTTATTATTGGGTCAGTCTGTTTTTTGATTGGTGCTATAAATATGATGTTTGCAGAAGTTAATATTTTAGGTGTCCTTCCATATTTCAGTGCAATTGCTGCTGGAATATTGATCTATGAGTTTAAAATAACCTACGATCAGGAAAATGATGATTGGCAAATTAATAACTTGGATAACAAGTTTAAGTATCTTTTCATTTCATTACTATTGATGGTTCTGTCTACAGTTATCGGATACAAGCTTGATGATCCTATCATCAGTACTGTTTCAATGGTTTCTCTATTTTTTCCTGCTGTTGCTCTTATATGGCCTAGTCATGTTAGACATATTAAAAGGTTGCAGTTCTATCCTTTATTTATCCTGGCAATGTTTTCATGTGTACGTGCGCCATGGTTTTTAATTATATTGGGATTGCTATTTTTTACCATACGATCTATAAACTACCTAAAATATGGTATAATATATCCATCATTTGGTGTTGCCCAAGATGAAACCTTAGCGGATGTATGATGCAATAATCGTTGGAGCTGGTCCGGCAGGTACCTGCGCCGCTTTATATGGACATAGGCTAGGACTCAAAACTTTAGTCCTTGATAAGTCTCAGTTTCCTAGAGATAAAACTTGCGGAGATGCATTCTCTGGTAAGAGTGTGAAAATAATGGATGATCTTGACCTAATTAAAGGAGTAAATGAGCTATATGGTTCTATAATTAAACGAATTATTTTTGCCAACCCTAGACATTCTGAGTGCGAACTATTATTAGATAAAAGCCTTAACAAAGAACATATATCACATGGATATGTTATTCAAAGAATGGTATTTGATAATTTTATGTTTGAACAAGCAAAAAATGTATCAGATTATGAAGAAGGTTTTACTGTTAGTGATCTAATCTTTAAAGATAAAGCGGTCATTGGAGTAAAAGGAAAATCTTTAGATGGAATTGAAAAAGAATATATAGGTAGCCTTGTATTTGGTGCTGATGGGCCGAACTCAATAGTCTCAAAGAAGACGGGTCTTTATGAAATGGATATGAAACATACAGCAGTCGGAATCCGCTGTTATTATGATAATGTAAAAAACTTAACGGACCAGATAGAGTTACATTATGTTGAAGAAACGAATCCAGGTTATTTTTGGATTTTTCCTGCTGGAAAAAATCGGGCAAATGTTGGGGTCGGTTTATTAAAAAGTATAGTGAAGCAGGAAAACCGGAAGCTCAATGATATTATGATAAATGTTATTAATTCAGATAATTTTAGGCATAGGTTTAGAGATGCGGTCGCATTAGAGAAGCCGACTGGTTGGAACCTGCCTTTCGGAAGTATTAGAAGAGAAAATCATGGAGAAGGTTTTCTTTTATTAGGTGACGCAGCTGGGTTAGTAGACCCTTTTACCGGTGAGGGTATTGGTAATGCCATGGAATCAGGCAGGATAGCAGCGAGAATAGCCTCTAAGGCGAAAGAAAAAAATAATTTTAAAAAAGAATACCTAAGGTATTATGATGAAGAATTATGGAAATATCTAGGAGGAGAATTGAGTGTTAGCACGAGACTATTGAAGCTAGCCCGTTCTAAGTTTTTACTTAATTTTGTAATTGATCGAGCTGCTAGAAATGAAAAGGTGCGAAATATAATGTCCGGTATGCTCGCTGATGAAATCCCTAAAACAGAACTCTCTAATCCTCTGTTCTATCTAAAAATATTATTTAGCTAGTATTCGATGAATAAAAAAGAGATACTCAGTGTACTGAACCTATCAACCTATGTTGCTTTCGATTTTGAGACAACGGGCCTAAATCCAAAACAGGATAGAATCATTGAGTTTGCGGCAATACGCTTTGTAAATGGAAAGCCTAAAAAAAGATATTCTACATTAATTAATCCTGGGGTTCATATTTCACCATTTATCACTGGCATTACTGGAATCTCAAATCAAATGGTATCGACTGCGCCGAATGAAGAAGATATTATTGATGATCTTTTTAGTATCATTGGCAAGTATCCACTTGTTGCCCATAATATTAGATTTGATTGGAACTATTTGCTTGAATTATGTAAGCGTTATAACAAGGATATCCCGAGAAATTCACTGTATGATACGTTGCAACTTTCTAGGGCTATGCTGTTTGACCATCCTGTGTTTAATCTTGGTGCATTATCTGAATTTTATGGACTAGACTCTTCTGGAAGTCACAGGGCAGAAAAAGATACAGAAAATTGTGGTAGTATATTTTTATATCTTTTGGATGAACTATCACAGTATACGTTAGAAGAGATATCTAGGGTCATTTCTGTTATAGAAAAATATGACATACCTAATAAAAAATTATACGTAGACCTAGCAAACGCACTCTTAAAAAAAGGTGACCTGAAAGGATCGCTAAATATTAGGTCAAAAAAAAGAAAATCTAGGCAGAATATTTATCAATATGAAGGCCCTGAGAATATTCAAAATATAACTGCAGCAGAGGTTTTTGGATCAGGAGGTATATTATCTAAAAATTATGACTGGTATGAGGATCGTATCAATCAGGTTGAGTATGCTAATATGTGCGACAAAATAATTAATTCTACAGGATCAGGTGTGCTTGAGGCGGGAACGGGTTTAGGAAAATCTATGGGATATCTTTTTGCTGCTATTAAGCGAAAATATGAGACTAAAGAGAGAGGACCTGTAGTAATAGGGTGCAATACAAAACATTTACAAGATCAATTGTTTTTTAAAGATCTACCCCAATTAACTAATGCATTGAAAACATCTGTGACTGCTCTGCTTATGAAAGGAAGAAAAAATTATATTTGTAGGACCAGGTTTAATTGGGTTGTAAGTGAGAGAAATATTCTAAGTGACCAAGATATAGAAGCGATTATACCAATACTTTTTTGGCTTGAGTGGACAGAATCTGGAGATATTTCAGAGTGTAACGGATTCTTAAACACGAGAAAAGCATGGATATGGTCAATGATATGCAGTGATATGGGATTTTGCACTGGAGATATATGTCGTAAGAATCATGGATGTTTTTATGGGCCAATTAGAAAATTGATGTACGAGACGGATATTATAGTTGCTAATCATTCACTCTTGCTATCTGAAGCAAAATCCCCTGGTATATTACCAGAACATGATACAATTATTATTGATGAGGTTCATAACCTTGTTAGGTCTGGTTATGATCAGTTTAAAGTAGAGATAGACCATCAAATTGTGTTGCCTTTGTTACAATCTATTAATCCATCACATCCAAGATCAAGAAGGTGGAACAATATTTTGAATTCTATCGGCGACTCAGAATCATCAGTAAAAATGCTTAGGGAAAGTTTACTAAGTGTTATAGAACAGGTTCGTATATCATTTGAAAAGTTTATGGATGAACTAGCAATAAACAATGAAGATCGATTTAATAAAGAAAAAACATACCAGGAAAGACCAATAATACATTCATTAGAAAAAGAATATGCGCCCGTCAATAGTGAGCTAGCTAAGCTAAAAACAAATATTCAAAGTTTACTACTATGTTTTAATAATCTTAGAAAATATATTCTAGAAATTGATTCTTCACGTAATAAATATCTTTATCTTCATAATGTGTTAGACCGCGGTTTAGAAAACATCAGTGGTCTAAGTGATTCGATAAATATATTGACTGGAAACCAGGATCCAGAATGGGTATATTGGAAGCAAGGGATTTACCATTCAAAGGCAGGAGCAATAGTTCAGCTTCGATTATCTTTACACGCGTCTATGGTTGATATTTCTGAGATATTGCGGAATAAACTATATAGCAGAAATAGTAACTTTATTTTAACGTCTGCAACAATCAAGGTAGATGATTCTTTTGATTATTTTTTAAATCGCAACGGTTTGCATGAAACTGATAATATTATTACCGATGACTATATAAGCCCTTTTTCTTACCAGGACCAGGTTGTTTACTATCAATATGGTGGGACGAGTGATATAACTGGAGACCCGTCAAAGCTGTCAGACATTATTTATTATATTCACAAAACATTTCAAAAAAGAACGATGGTTCTATTTACTTCAATTAAAATGCTTGAGAATGTTTCTAACAAAATAAAAGAAAAATCAGATTCGAAGGATATTCCTCTTTTTGCCCAATCAAAAGGTGCTTCTAAACCTTCAATAATTAAAGGTATGCACATGCATAAGAATGCTTTACTGTTTGGTACGAATAGTTTTTGGGAAGGTGTAGACTTACCTGGCGAATTATTGGAAATATTAATAGTAGTAAAGCTACCCTTTGGTGTCCCTTCTGATCCGTTAATCAAGTCATATTCTAATTTTTTAGATTCGAATGGTGTAAATAGTTTTATGAATTTTTCGGTTCCTGAGTGTGCCATAAGGTTTCGACAGGGTTTTGGTAGATTAATCAGGACGACATATGATTCAGGCATATTTATTAGTCTAGATAATAGAATTGTTACAAAACGTTATGGAGAATTCATTTTAAATAATATTCCCACTGATCCAATTATTTTTTCTGATTATAGTACCATAAAAAAGTAATCTATAAGATTTCTTAATCCATTGTACCAAATAGAATCTTTAGTCTAAATTGACCGATGGAGACCCTACGTATTTCAGATAAGATATATTCTTACCAAGATTTTTCTCCGCTTCTATCCGCGCCAATAAAAATACTGCTTGACAGTCAATCAAAACAGAAGATTAAAGAATCTTATAAAATGCTAGATGAAATCTTGTCATCTGGGGAGACTGTCTATGGCGTTAACACAGGGTTTGGTAGACTAAGCCACATAAAGATTGATAAAGACGATCAGAAAAAACTTCAACTTAATCTTGTTAGGAGTCATTCAGCCGGAGTGGGGAATTACCTAGATATAGGAATAGTTAGGGTTGCTATGGTATTAAAACTGATTAGCTATTCGCGTGGTTATAGTGGAGTTCATCCTGATACAGTATCTCAGTTAGTCCGATTCTTGAATAATAATTTAATTCCGCTTGTTCCGGAAAGAGGTTCCGTAGGTGCCAGTGGCGATTTAGCGCCACTGGCGCATATCGCTTGCTCGCTAATTGGTGAAGGAAAATTGTTACATAATAAAAAAATTATGGCTACAAAAACAGTGTTAAGAAAAATGAATATTAGGCCATTAAACTTATACCAAAAAGATGGAATTAGCTTGGTCAATGGTACTCAGGTATCTACCGCTATAGCGATAAAAGCTTTACATAATTGTGATATTATTTTGGATACTGCTGATGCAATTGGAGCATTGTCTGTTGAAACAAGTTTATCGAGCAGAAAAACATTTCATTCTTCTATTCACAAACTAAAGAAACATAGAGGACAGATTGTTTCAGCTAGAAATATTTGGAAAATGACAAAAAATAGTGATGTTGTGGTATCACATAAAGATTGTGAAGTAGTGCAGGATCCATACAGTTTTCGATGTATTCCCCATATCCATGGAGCATGCCGAGACACAGTAGCTCAGTCCGCGAATTCAATAAACAATGAAATCAATAGCGTCAGTGACAATCCTCTAATTTTAAATAATGGAAAAATAGGTTATTCTGGTCATTTTCATGCTGAACACATTTCTCTTTCTCTCGATTCTATCGCGATGGCAATGTCTGAAATAGGAGCAATATCAGAAAGAAGAATTCATTATTTTATGAAGGGAGCTGAAGGGAGACTGCCGCTATTTTTAGCTAATAATCCTGGAATTGAATCTGGCTATATGATTGCACATGTAACAGCCTCTGCATTGGCCTCTGAAAATAAAACACTAGCACATCCAGCGAGTGTAGATTCCATTCCAACTTCTGGAGGACAGGAAGATTTGGTTAGTATGGCACCCTGGGCTGGTTACAAACTATTAAAAATACAAGAAAATGTGACAAAAATACTTGCAATTGAAATGCTTATTGGTTGTGCAGCATATACTCTTTATCATTCCAAGTTGGAACCTGGTGATGGCACGAGATGTATTATTAAAAGAGTTCAAGGTTTAACACAAATATTGAACGGTGATAGGGAATTAACTGATGAGATTAATAGTCTAGACTCAATAATCAATAGTGGTGAAATTGTGTCAATATTAAAAACAAATAATTACTTGGAGTAGTAAGTGAAGAAGAAAACTATATTTAAAAAAGGATATACATTTGATGATGTTTTGTTGGTCCCTCAAAAATCCAAAATACTACCAAAGGATACTATATTAAACACACGTCTAACAAAAGATATTGAGCTGAATATCCCAGTCATTAGTGCGGCCATGGACACTGTTACTGGAGAGCATATGGCAATTGCGATGGCTAGAGAAGGTGGCTCCGGCGTGATTCATAAAAATTGTACTATAGAGTTACAAAAGTCTATGGTTGATAAGGTTAAACGCTCTGAGAGTGGGATGATCCTTAAGCCGGTTACAATAAGCCCTAGTCATACGATAAATGAAGCAAAAAAGATAATGACTGAATTTAGAATCAGTGGTCTTCCTGTGATTGATGATGAAAAATTAGTGGGAATTATTACTAACAGAGATATTCGATTTCATGTTGAGGGAAATCTTGAAGTCTCAGCATGTATGACCACAAATGATTTAGTGACTGTACCATTAAACACTTCTCTCGAAGATGCAGAAGAACTGCTTCATAAACACAGAATTGAAAAGTTATTGGTCGTTGATGATACAGGTGAGTTAG
>UINC01002229.1_pt1 | contig 11304 bp, 9 predicted proteins | sample 5385821 | NCBI WGS metagenome assembly UINC01 (sample SAMEA4666929, study PRJEB26691) | marine metagenome | isolation source: Pacific Ocean | place: Pacific Ocean | collected 2011-10-13 | reverse complement strand
TATAAGCTTCCTTATTTCACTTATCGTCTTTCTAGGAATAATAATACTTGGCATCTCATCGGCGCCCTTAGGTAGATCTGATAAAATACAAGCTAATCTATGGCCATCTGTTGCTACACCTCTGAGATTACCATCAATAGCATGTAAAAAAATACCGTTAAGATAATATCGTGTCTCCTCAGTAGAGATTGCAAATCTAGATTTATCAATAATCTTAGCAAAATCTTTTGATCCTATGGTGAAATTGCATGGCATTTCTCCTGAAGACATTTCTGGAAAATCTTCATCTGGAAGAGTTGATAGTTCAAAATTTGATTGTCCACAATTTAAAATAATTAAATTATTTTCATTTTTTTCTATATCAATTTGTGAACCCTCAGGAAGCTTTCTTACAATATCATAAAGAGTGTGTGCTGAAGTGGTTGTTATCCCAGCATCCAAAGTGTTAGCTTTCAAATTCTCAATTATTTCTAGGTCCAAATCTGTAGCAGTTAATGAAATCCCTTCATCATCAGCTTTTATTTTTACGTTGGATAAAACTGGAATAGTATTCCTTCTTTCAACTACACTATGAACATGATTAAGCCCTTTGAGAAGAATATCTCTTTCAATTGATATCTTCATTAATTAATAGCTCCTAAACACCAAAATTTACCCATTACCCACTAAAAGTAAGTAAATATTAAAAACGAATCATTAATAGAAATTATAGCAGAAAACTAAGAAAAATCACTCAAGAATCAATTTTCTAATACCCTTCTAAGTATTTCTACTTCTTCATCTATAGCTATGTCAGAGTTTCGTAAATCTTCGACTCTTTTAACAGCATGTATCACGGTTGTATGATCCCTGCCACCAAACATACGGCCTATTTCTGGAAGAGATCTAGTTGTTAACATTTTAGATAAATACATGGCTATCTGACGTGGTCTGGCTATTGTTCTAGACCTTCTTGATGAGAGTAAGTCGGCTAATCTTAAATTGTAATAATCCGCGACCTTTCTTTGAATATCATCGATGGTTATTTTTCTTTGAGATGCTCTTATCAAATCCTTAAGTACTTCTTTTGCCATATCAATACTTAAAGGCCTTCCTGCAAAAGACGAATAAGCTATAACTCGGTTTAAAGCCCCTTCAAGGACACGAATATTGGAATCAATTCTTTGAGCTAAAAATTCCAGCAAATCATCTTGAATAAGAATTCCTGGATTTTCTAAAATATGTGTCTCAGCTTTTGACTGCAGTATCCCTAGTCTCAATTCATAATCTGAAGGATGAATATCTGCTACCAATCCCCATCCCAATCTTGACCTAATTCTCTCTTCAATTCCATCGAGATCAACCGGAGACCTATCTGCAGATACTACTATTTGATGATTATGATCAATTAAAGTATTGAAGGTGTGGAAAAATTCTTCTTGAGTTGAATCCTTACCAGCAATAAATTGAATGTCGTCCACCATAAGCACATCGACAGATCTAAATTGCTGTTTAAAGGACATTGTATCTTTAAACCTTAATGCCCTAATGAATTGGTACATAAATTTTTCAGCTGATAGATAAAGGACCTTTCTTTGTGGCCAATTTTTGTTAATTTCTAAAGCTATTGCATGTAAAAGATGGGTTTTTCCTAAGCCAACACCCCCATATAAAAATAATGGATTAAAGGAAACTTTTTCAGATTCAGTAATACGTCTCGCAGCTGCATAGGCTAACTCATTAGAAGGACCTACAACAAAATTTTCAAAAGACAAGCTTGTATCTATAGGAGCGCCCAGCATAGAGTTGTGATCTCCTGAATCGGAAAAATTTTTAGTTATATGCTTTGAACTTTCTAAATGGACGGGGTTAACATTTTTCTCAGTTTTCTGGGGTTCATTTTTATAGTTAACTACATCAATTACTAAAGAAGCAATATTTTCAGATTCTTTTCTTAATATTGTAAGGAGTCTTTGAGCATAATGTGCTTCTATCCAATCTCTCATGAATCTAGTAGGGACATAAAGGACTAGTTGGTCTTCCTTTAATTCTCCAAATTCCACATTCCTGAACCAACTTTTAAAAGTGGCTTCACCTATTTCTGCTCTTATTACTGATAAAGAACGATTCCAAGATTTCTTTAACTCGGCTTCATGGACAGTTTCATCGTTCAATTTCATCACCCCCCTAACTACTCAGACATTCACACATAATTTCAAAAATAATTGAAAAAAAGGTCTGTCTTAGAAAACAGACAAGGTCATCACCCTACGCCTGAGTCAAGTTTCATGCAATAAGATTTATGAAAAAAAATATTGCTAATAATAAATCTTTGTAAAGGAGAATGCTAATCTAAAACTTTAGCTTGTTTAGATAGTCTAGAAATTTTTCTTGAGGCATTTTTTTTATGAATTACACCCTTTTGAGCAAGGCTCATAATCTTAGGTTGCGCTTCTTTTAATGCCAATTTTGCTGCTTCGCCATCTTTATTTCCTACAGCCTCGTCAAATCTTTTTAAATAAGTCTTAACACGCGTCAAGAGTGATTTATTTCTCTCAGTCCTTTTATTTATTTTCCTTATCATTTTTTTAGAGGAAGATAAATTTGCCATATAAGTCTACCTTTTTATAGTTTATTGCGGTTTATATTAATTTAGGCATTAAGCGTCAAGCTTTCTATTCTTTATTCGTCTGTGAAATCTGGATCACGCTTTTCAATAAACGCTGCCATCCCTTCTGTTTTGTCTGCTGTTGAAAACATGGAATGGAAGAGCCTTCTTTCAAATCTAATTCCCTCAGATAGTGTTGTTTCATATGCTCTATTGATACATTCTTTGGTCATCATGGTGGCAATCAAAGATTTATTAGCAACAGTTATGGCTACCTCAACTACCTCTGCCAAAAAATCCTCTTTTTTCAAAACCCTGCTAACCAATCCAACTCTCTCCGCTTCATCAGCATCCATCATTCGTCCGGTTAGACACATCTCCATCGCCTTAGACTTACCAACAAATCTCGTCAATCTTTGACTTCCACCTGCACCTGGCATAACTCCCAAATTTATCTCAGGTTGGCCAAATTTGGCGGTTTCTGAGGCTAAAATAAAGTCGCACATCATTGCTAGTTCACACCCGCCTCCAAGGGCATAGCCCGAAACAGCCGCAATAGTAGGCTTTCTACAACTTGCAACCCTCTCCCAATTTCTTGAAATGAAATCTTCCTTATAAACATCCATATAGGATTTGGGTTGCATTTGTTTTATATCTGCTCCTGCAGCGAATGCCTTATCAGATCCAGTTAAGATTAAACATCTTAAATCATCATCTTTTTCATAACCATCTAATACCGTAAACAGCTCATCCATTAGCTCATCGTTTAAAGCATTGAGAGAATCAGGCCGATTTAAGGTTGCCAGCACTATCGAACCGTTTCCGTTCGTATTGTCTAAGATTTTTGTTATTACATTTTTGCCAGCCATAAATATTTCCTTATAAAAAAATTAAGAGTGTTTACTTTCTTAAAGTACAAGATATAGAGGTAATTATAAATTACAATATTTCTATTTCTGACATTTTGGACAATAAAATGTCGATCTATTTGATTGCTTAATCCTTTTGATCTTAGCTTTACACTCGGGTTGAAGACAACTTTCATTTTCTCTTCCATAAACTTTAAACTTGTTTTGAAAATAACCAAGTTTGCCATCGGCATGGTGGAAGTCTTTTAGTGATGATCCACCAAAAAATATAGCTTCTCTGATTACTTCATTTATACTCTCAACCAAATCATATAATTTTTTTTTCGCCATTCCATTTTTTCTTACTAATTCATTTGTGAATTTTGTAGGTAAAATTTTTGATCTAAATAATGCTTCACATACGTATATATTACCCAATCCAGAAATAATTTTCTGATCTAATAGCGTATTTTTTAATGACCGTTTTCTACCTTTAAATGTTTCTGCCAAAGCTTCTGCGTTAAATTCATTACCTAACGGTTCGGGGCCAAGAGGAGATAAAAGGTGATGCTTGTCTGGACAGTTGGCAGTGAGCAAAATGTATCCAAACCTTCTGATATCATTATAAATTAATAAACCATCGTCAAAATACAAAATCATGTGATCGTGTTTAGAGATTTTATATTTCTTAATATCTCTACCTTTAACTATCTTAAAAGTACCTGACATTCCTAAATGTGCAATGATCACATAATTTTCAGATAAATAAAAAAGTAAATATTTTGCTCTTCTATCAATATTGAGAATAGTCTTATTTAAGATTTTCTTCCCAAATTTTCTGGAATATGGAAATCTCAGTTTTTTGCCCGAAAATTTGACGCTTTTGATAGTCTTGTTTACTACAAAATCCGCTAAACCTTTTTTAACAGTTTCAACTTCGGGTAACTCGGGCATAAATTATTTTTTCCTTACTAGAACAAAAGCTGTCTTCAGGTTATGTTCGCCCGAAGAGATAATTTTTTCAATGCCAAAGAACGATTTAAATACAGAAAATAATGAGGAAAAAAAGCACGCCTCTTATGTAAAAGGTGTTTTCGATAATGTTGCAGATAAATATGACATAATGAATGACTTTATGTCCCTTGGTCTTCAACGTTATTGGAAAGATGAACTGATAAAGATGGTTGGAAATAATTTCTCGGGTCCCTTGGACTATATTGACCTTGCAGGTGGAACTGGCGACGTTGCATTAAAATTTAAAAGAAAGTTTCCTGAAGCAAATATTCATATTATTGATAAAAATATAGAAATGATTAAGGCAGGTATTTCTAAAAACCCAAACAAATCTAACATTGATTATTTATGTTCCTCGGGTGAAGATATGGCTATAAAAGACAGCTTTGCCGATGTTCTGACTCTATCATTCGGTATAAGAAATATGAGTAATCGCAAAAAGTGTCTTGAGGAATGTTTAAGAGTTTTAAAACCGGGTGGTTTATTCTTATGTATGGAATTTTCGATGCCTGAAAACTATACTTTGAGAAATATTTATGATGCCTGGTCTTATGGCATAATACCAAACCTAGGAAAATTAATAGTTGGCTCATCAGAACCTTATGAATATTTGGTTGATAGTATCCGATCCTTTCCTAACCCAAATGAATTCAGTAAAATTTTAAGAAGTGTAGGATTTAAAAAATTGTCTATACGCCAACTGAGTGGCAATATTGTTTGTATATACAGAGCTAACAAGAATTAAATTGAAAAATCTTGCAAAAATATTTAGGCTCCTGCGCGGACTAACAGCTCTCATCCGTGAAGAAACTTTATTTACAGAGAAATTCCTAAAATCAGCACCTATTCAAATAAAAATTTTAAAGAAACTTCTAATTTTTAGAATTGGCCGATCAAATGATTTATCAGAAACTCTTCAAAAACTTGGCCCTACTTGGATAAAATTAGGACAATTCCTATCTACCCGTCCTGATATCATTGGCCAGAATCTTTCTGAAAAACTCAAAAATCTTCAAGATCAACTCTCTCCATTTGATAAAAAAGAAACTTTAAGAATCCTTCGTGAGGAATTTGGAGAAGATTTCGAAGAAATATTTATAAACATTGAATCTGCCAAATCTGCTGCCTCAATTGCCCAAGTGCATAAGTCAACGATAAAGGTAAATGATATCGAATCAGACGTAGCATTAAAAATACTTAGACCCAATATAAAGAAAAATATTAAAAGGGACTTAGAAGATTTTTTCTTTGCGGCTAAATTTCTTGAAAGATTCTCCGTTGAAGCTAAGCGTTTAAGATTAACCGAAATTATTGAAACATTAGAAGAAATTGTCGGAATAGAAACTGATCTTAGGTTAGAAGCAGCCGCTCAATCTGAGGTAAGAGAAAATACCATCAATGATGAATTTTTTTATGCCCCTAAAATAAACTGGGACTTAACTAGGAAAAATATTTTAGTTTCAGAGTGGGTAGATGCTACGTCAGCAAATAATATTCCAGAAATTAAAGCCATGGGTCTGAATCTAAAGGAGATAGGAAAAAAGATTATAGAAATTTTCCTTACTTTGTCTATAAGAGATGGTCTTTTTCATGCCGATATGCATCAAGGAAATCTTTTTATAGACAGTAAAGGAAAAATTATAGCTGTGGATTTTGGTATTATGGGAAGATTAAATAATGAAAGTAAAAGATATCTATTGGAAATTTTACTTGGTTTTATAAATAGAGATTATGAAAGAATTGCCGATATTCATTTTGACGCAAATTATGTGCCAGCTGAACAAAATAAGGATAAATTTGCTCAAGCCCTAAGAGCAATAGGTGAGCCAATTCAAGGAAAAGAGGCTTCCGAGATATCGATTGGAAGATTATTATCACAATTATTCGAAGTTACTAATCAGTTCAACATGAGAACTCAACCTCAATTAATTCTTCTGCAAAAAACTATGGTTGTTGTAGAAGGCGTTGCTAGAGAATTTAATTCGGAGATTAATATATGGAGTCATTCTGAACCTATCCTAAAAAACCTCCAAAATGCTAAGTTTGATATTTTATCTGATATTAATAATGAACCTGATAAAATTTTAAGGAATGCAAGAAATTTTATCGAAAATCTTCCTAAGGACTTTGAGAAAGCTAAAAAGAACCTAACTGATCTAGGTGAAATTTTCGACAGAGATGGAATCAAAATCCATCCAGAAAGCATAGATAAATATAATCAAAAAAAAGAAATCTCGCTGATTAGCGGAATAATAATAATTATCTTAGTTTTTTTCCTGTTATTATTGATATTTAAAGTTTAATAAGAATTTCATTGCCATTTGCTACTCCTGAAAATACAGTTTCAGGATATGTTTGGGAAAGACAGGATGTATGAAAAAGATTTTGTTAATAGTAACTGGAGGTATTGCTGCCTATAGGACCCTAGATCTTATCAGGGAAATAAAGAGGCAAGGCGATGATGTTACCTGTGTCCTCACTTCTGGTGCACAACAATTTGTTCAACCTCTTTCCTTTGGTTCCTTATCAGGAAATAAAGTTTATACCGAATTATTTGACCTTAATAATGAATCCACAATGGGTCATATCAACTTATCAAGACAACACGATTTAATCGTTGTGGCTCCAGCTACCGCTAACATTATCTCGAAAATGTCTTATGGGATTGCTGATGATCTAGCAAGCACAATTCTTTTAGCAACAGACAAACCAATTATGGTTGTGCCTTCAATGAATGTAAAGATGTGGGAAAATCTTTCAACAACTTCAAATGTTAAAAAATTAAAAAACAAAGGCATATATTTTGTTGGACCAAATAAAGGTGAAATGGCTTGCGGTGAATTTGGATACGGAAAAATGGCCCTAGTTAAAGAAATCTCTAACGAAATAAACTTTGTATTAAAACCTGGACCTTTGGTGGGAAGAAAGGCATTAGTTACCTCAGGACCAACTATTGAGTCAATTGATCCAGTAAGATTTATATCAAACAGATCCTCCGGTAAACAGGGTCACGCTATAGCGAGAATGCTTGGGAATTATGGGGCGGAAACCACTCTTATCTCTGGTCCTGTAAACTTAGAAAATCCTACAAATGTTAAAGTTAAGAATGTCAACACAGCTGAAGAAATGTTTGTTGCTTGTAAAGATAGTCTGCCTGTTGACATAGCTATATTTGCAGCTGCAGTTTCAGACTGGAGGGCCGAGTCTCTTGCAAATCAGAAAATCAAAAAGGAAGGATTGGAAGGCAAGCCCCTAAAAATCAGCTTTACGGAGAACAATGATATTTTGAAAGAAATTAGCACTCTATCATCCAATAGACCAAAACTTGTAATAGGTTTCTCATTAGAGACTGAAGATCTAATAGCCTCTGCAAAAAATAAACTTGCTCAGAAATCATGTGACTGGATTATTGCAAATAATTATAACAATGGACAAGAGAGTGTCTTTAATAGTGAAATGAATAATGTTAAATTCGTTAATACTAATTCTGAAGAAGACTGGGGATTAATGACTAAAATCTCTGTTGCAGGAAAACTATGCGACAAAATTTCAGGATTTTTTAAAAGTGCTGCTTAATATTTGATTGTCTAACGCAAAAAAAATGAATAGCTCATCAGATCTAGAAAGATATTCTCGCCATTTAATTTTAAAAGAAATTGGGGGTCCAGGCCTAAAAAAACTCAAGAATTCAAGTGTTTTAATTATAGGGCTTGGAGGATTAGGGTCACCATTACTCCAGTATCTATGTACTTCCGGAATTGGTAGTATTGGTTTAGTCGATTTCGATAAAATTGAATTATCGAATCTTAATCGCCAAATTATTTATGGAACCTCTGATGTAGGAAAAAATAAAACTGACATTGCAAGAAAGATAGCTAAAAACTTAAACCCCTCTATAAATATAGATGCATATAATGAAAGAGTTACATCAACAAATATTAAAAAAATTATCAAAAATTATGACATTGTAGCCGATGGAACTGATAACCTTGAAGCTAAATTAACAATTAATGATGCTTGTCATTATCTTAAAAAACCTATGGTGATGTGCTCAGTTAGCGGATTCTTTGGCTATATTTCTACTTTCAAGTCTTACGAAAAGGACGGGGAAGGGTTAAAGAATCCTTCGTATAGAAGCCTTATGAGAAATAAAATAGTCAGCGAAAATGATTGTGAAACAAATGGTATCCTAGGTTCCATTGCCGGTATAATGGGATCAATCCAAGCTACAGAAGTTATTAAATTAATAACTGAAACTGGAGAAAACTTAGTTGGAAAACTGTTAATTTTAGATGGTCTAAACTTAGATTTCCAAATAATTAAGCTTAATCGGGATGATAACTTCGATTTAAATTAAGAAAAATATTTAAATGACGAAAATAAATAACAGAAGAACACAAAAACTATTTATAATTTTACTTCTGTTCCAACTTATTATCTATCACGATAGCTCTTATGCCCAAATAGGACAAACAAGCTGGGGATCATTAAAGTATAAAAAAACCTATCTAAGAACAGGGCCTTCTAAGGAAAATAAAGTTTTATGGACATACAAAAAGAAAGGTCTGCCTTTAAGAATAATGAGAAAAAGAGGTGATTGGTATTACGTAGAAATGGCAGATAAAGAAAAAGGATGGGTAAACTCCAGTCAAGTCAGTACAAAAAGGACGATTATAGTAATTGCAGAAGACTTAATGCCACTTAGAAAAAATCCTTCTCCTAACTCCAAAATTATTGCAAAAGTTGAAAAGAATGCCATAGGCGATTTATTAAAATGCGAAAGAATCATTTGTGAGATAGATTTTTACGACGTTATAGGCTTTGTGGAAAAAGAATTTTTATGGGGTGTTGACTAAAATCAATCAAATTAGATCAAAAAATGTCGAGATTCATTACCTTATTCCAAGCAGAAATAAAATCTGAAACGAACTTTTCCTTTGAATCTTCTTGCCCATAAACTTCAGCTATAGCTCTAAGCTGTGAGTTAGAACCAAAAACAAGATCAACCCTTGAAGCTGTCCTTACCTTTTCACCCGAAGAACGATTGCTTGCCTCATAATAATTACCACCGTTCGGCTTCCACTCTACATTCATATCAAGCAAATTGGTGAAGAAATCGTTAGTTAACTTACCTGGTGTTTCTGTAAATACACCGTGACCATCTGCACTAATCCCTAATGCTCTCATACCGCCCACAAGTACTGTCATCTCTGGTGCTGTAAGTTCAAGTAGTTGTGCCTTGTCAAGAATCATTTCTTCTGGGTAAATGTTGGACTCAGTCTTTTGATAGTTGCGAAAACCATCAGCAGCAGGCTCAAGAACAGCAAACGATTCTGCATCAGTTTGTTCTTCCGTCGCATCTCCACGGCCAGGAGTGAATGGAACACTTTCTCCAGATGCTTGTTCAATACCTACATTACCAGCAAGTACAATAACATCAGCTAATGAAGCATCCGTAACTGCCGCAATACCCTCAAGCACACTCAATACGCGAGCTAGTTGATCTGGTTTGTTAGCTTCCCAATCCTTCTGAGGAGCAAGACGAATACGAGCACCATTGGCGCCACCACGCATATCAGAAGCACGGAATGTTGAAGCACTTGCCCAAGCAGTCTCTACCATTTCTTGAACAGTTAATCCGCTTTCTGCAATGTTTGTTTTAACTGCTTCAACATCATAATCCTTATTGCCTTCTGGAACAGGATCTTGCCAAATAAGTTCTTCCTCGGGAACCTCTGGACCCATATATCGCTTACGTGGACCCATATCGCGATGCAACAGTTTAAACCAAGCACGAGCAAATGCATCTGAAAATTTAGCTGGATTCTCATGGAAACTTTTTGATATCTCTTTATATATTGGATCTTCGCGCATCGCCATATCCGCTGTTGTCATCATCGTTGGTACACGGATTGAGCCATCTTCTGCATCTGGTGCAAGATCTTCTTCTTTTGGATCTATAGCGTGCCATTGATGTGCGCCCGCTGGGCTTTTTACAAGCTCCCATTCGTATCCGAAAAGTAGATCAAAATAACCATTGTCCCATTGAATGGGATTAGCAGTCCAAGGACCTTCAATTCCACTTGTAATAGCATCACTCCCTAGACCTGAACCGTGTGAATTTTTCCAACCAAACCCCATTTGTTCAATTGGAGCACCTTCGGGTTCAACACCAACAAGATCCTCAGAAGCTGCGCCGTGTGCTTTACCAAAGGTGTGTCCACCTGCAGTAAGAGCAACAGTTTCTTCGTCGTTCATAGCCATACGGGCAAATGTTTCTCGAATATCTATTCCACTTGCCAGTGGGTCGGGGTTACCATCTGGACCCTGTGGATTCACATAAATCAAACCCATCTGCACTGCACCAAGGGGTTTATCAAGATCACGTTCGCCTGTATAGCGTTCGTTACCCAACCATTCGTTTTCTTTACCCCAGAAGATATCCTCTTCTGGCGCCCAAATGTCTGGACGCCCACCACCGAAGCCGAAGGTCGTACCACCCATTGACTCTATGGCTACATTTCCTGCTAAAATTAACAAATCGGCCCAGCTAATCTTGTTACCGTGCTTTTGTTTTATAGGCCAAAGGAGTCGGCGTGCTTTATCCAAGTTACCATTATCTGGCCAACTGTTTAGAGGAGCAAACCGTTGTGCTCCGGTACCACCGCCGCCTCGACCATCGTCAATTCTGTAAGTGCCAGCAGCATGCCAAGTCATACGAATAAAGAAAGGGCCATAATGTCCATAATCAGCTGGCCACCAATCCTGGGAATCTGTCATAAGATCGTTTAGATCTTTCTTTAGAGCATCATAGTCAAGCTTTTTAAACTCTTTCCGATAATCAAAGTTTTCACC
>UINC01002228.1_pt1 | contig 11306 bp, 10 predicted proteins | sample 5385821 | NCBI WGS metagenome assembly UINC01 (sample SAMEA4666929, study PRJEB26691) | marine metagenome | isolation source: Pacific Ocean | place: Pacific Ocean | collected 2011-10-13 | reverse complement strand
AATAAGCAAATCGATTCTTTTTCTGAATAATCCGGCAACTCATTTTTTTCAATTCTCCCATCTATAACCGCGGCTATTCCTTGAGTTCGTCCATCTGGATATTTCTGAAAAAATCCCGGCTTGGCATAAAATTTGGGTTGAAAGGCCAATTTGCTAACCAGATGCATTAAATAATCATCTTTCTCAGCTCTTCCATTTTTAACGATATCAATTTTTGAAACAGTAAATCGTTTAGATTCCAAAATTGCAATTGTATTGTTAATTCCATATATGGTGAATTGCGTTTTCTGGTGATTTTTCATGTTTTTATCCTAGTGAGAATTTTCATTCACATTCATTCGTGAGCAATAAAAAACACAAGTAATATTATAAAGCCGGAATTGTTAAAAAACTTTGGATGAAAAAAGTCAGAGAAGGTCAAAATTAGCCTTAATTTTTACGCCGTTTAGGGCCCATAGCTCAACGGTTAGAGCAGCAGACTCATAATCTGTTGGTTCGGGGTTCGAATCCCTGTGGGCCCACGTCAAATTCCCCCGTTATAAAAGAAAGTCTTTAACGGGGGAATTCTTTTTAATTTGACGGATTATTATCCTAATCATAGAACATTATTTGTAATTCAGTTTAGTGAAAATTAGATTTAACTTACACAACACTTGACTAAGTTAATTGATAGATATGAAATCAATATTTATAAAATTAGGTATCTCTTTTTTATACCTTACGCAACTGCACGCTGTTGATTGGGGTAAATTAGATTCACTTGATGGGAAATATTATCTTGATGGGCAATTGTTCACCGGACAGGCTACAAAACATCTTGATACAGGTCTCATGAAATGTGAGTTTCAGGATGGTATTCGCCATGGTTTTTGGAAGAAGTGGAATCGGATTGGAGAACCGATTTTGATTGGGCATTACGAAATGGGCTTAAAGCATGGAGAATGGAAACAATGGTATGATGACGAGAGAAAAAGACGCAAAGAATTAGAAGCTAATTTCATCCAAAATAAATATGATGGCACGTATAAAGAATGGTATGAGAATGGAAAAAAATCAATCTTTGGAACTTATGTTAATGGATTGGAACAGGGAAAGTATCAGGAATGGTATAAGAATGGGAAAAAAGCACTAAAAACAGTGTACTTTAATGGTATTCCTGATGGGAAATATAAAGAATGGCATAAGAATGGAAAAAAAGGATTAGTTATTGTTTTCAAAGATGGAGGGAGAAATGGTACCTGGACCCAATGGTATGAAAATGGAAAGAAAGAAATGACAGTTGAATATGTAAATGATGTTCCCTGGGGAAAAGCTAAATTCTGGTTTGAAGATGGTTCAATTCAAGGCCAAGGGACTCTTAAAGATGATGTTCCAGGTGGTGGGTGGCTCGTTGAAGATGATGATGGAATTTTACGAGTTTATAAATAAATATTAGAAACGAAAATAGCAAGTGGGAATGTAGAAAAATTTTAAATATATTGCGATGATTGAGCACTCGTTTATAGATAATTTGCCACCCAAAAAAATTTTATTGGAAACTCTGCTACGATTATTTGCTAAAATCAAGTAAAATTAGAAGTTAAGAATTACCCAAAAATGACTGATGATCTGTTGGTTTGGAGTTTCCTACCAGCCATTCCACATATTTGGAGAAAGCTGGGGATAACTATGGGCTAACAACATCTTTGATTTTTACTGTTTTTCTTTGCCACTCTTTAACCTAATCTTGAGACTTTACATAATGAGAAAAATCATTTTACTTTCTTTTTCCATCAGTTTTCTTTTCTCGATTGATGGAAAAATTGTATTCTATGATGGAACAACAATTGATGGCCAAATCAATTCTGTGAATATGAGTTCCATTTATATAACACCCATCGGATTAAACTTCCCGGAAGAGATTCTCATAGATAATGTAGATTCGCTTAAACTGGATAATGGTAAACTACTGGTGGCTGGAAACCAGGTGCTATTACTGTACAGTAACGGGCAATTCACGACACCGGGAGAAAAAAACCCAAGTAATCAACAAGAAGTTTCTTATCCGGTTGAATATGTTCTTGTACCAAACTGGAGTTTAAATCTTTACACAGGCTATCCAATAATTAAAGGTGCTTCATTTGATTATTACGATGACATCAATCCTGTCTTTGGTTTATCAATTGGCAGTCCCTACGGATTATTTATGGGCAATTTTTTTGTGAACGCTATTGCTGAGATTGCCTATTATAATTTTAATGTAATAAACAATCCTGATTATGAACGATTTGGTGGAATGGCCTGGCAGATTGGGGTAAGCCCTGGTTTTTTTATCGGTGAATACAGCATCAGCCTCACAGCCTGCACTGGGATTTACCATGCAGGTACTGGATTTATCGCTGGAGGAAGTATCGATCTTCCCCTGGGAAGTATTATACTAAACAAATATGGGGATGTAGAATTTGTTGAAAATATGGAAGAAGTGATCGAAGCCTTGGAAATTCGTGTAACAGGAAGGGCCAATACCGTTAAGAAAAATGACGGCGGAACTACATACTGGCTCGGTGGCGGTATTTCACTGGGATACGAATTTTAGTTATTTTGATCAAAATTTTTCATTCCACAAAAAGGAAAATTGCCTGAAAACAATCCATATTTTATGATGTGAATAAGATTTGAGTGATGAAAGAGTAGAATTTGGAATAGGGGTAAATCATTCCGCTATACTTTCATTTTATCAAATTATCACCTATATTCCATTTCTATTATGAATAATTAGTACATGAGAAAATTAATAATAATACCTCTTTTTGTAGGCTATTTATTTGGTCTGCACGGGAAAATCACATTTTTCGATGGTACCTATGTAGTGGGTCGAGTGACAAAAGTGGATGAATCAACCGTCTATATCATTCCCATGGGGCTAGATACAGCAGAAGGTATTCTTGTGGGGAATATAGACACCCTCAAGATGGAAAATGGCCTAGTTCCAGTGGTTAGCAGTGCGGTGAAATACTTTTATGAAAAAGGTGAATTTCTTGCAAATAATGATGATTGGATGGACGAATTTGATGATTTTAAATATGATGATTACGTCACCCAAAAGGAAGAATACAAATACGAGGAAACTAAAAAACCAGCAACAGCTTACAATTCAGTGACTGTTTATGGCGGGATGCCATTTCCCATAGCGTCTTTGAAAGATTCATTAGGAACAACAACATTAGCTGTGAATCTAGGGATAGGAATTCAAGCTCCCTATTTCCCGGTCGGGGCTGTAGATATTTCCCCCGGGTTTAAAATAATGACCTATGGCTTTGATAATATTGATATGGGTATTGTAAATGCCATCCAGCTGGGTGGAAATATGAGTGTTGATTTCAAACCAGTATTTTTCTTTTTGCCTGAAGCTCTGCACTTATGTGTAGATATTGGCGTGAATTATAATATTGCTTTCAAGCATGAACCATCAGCATTTGCATTAGGTCATTTAGAATATGATGGAGAACCAAACTATGGTGGCATCGGGTTCAACACTGGTGCATCCATGGATTACTGGTTTTCTGATATTCCACTTGCGCTTCGTTTCTTTGGGAACACTAATATCGTTCCCCAGGGTGAACCCTGGCCTGAATTGAAAACAGGCTTTATCAATGTTGGCGCTATGCTAATAGTCGTTATGAAACGGCATCGATAAACTTTATTTCAATATTAATTAAATCCACTTTTTTCATGTAATGTTAGTTTCTATCATCGGTTCTTTTTTTATACGTAAGGACAGAATTTCATGAAAATATTTATTCCATTTATTTTTTGTTTCTGCTTGGCCCAAGAGAGCTACACCGGCGAAATAACATTTGATTACAACGGTACCGTAAGCGGATCCTTTACATCCATTATCCAGGATTCCATCCCTATCGGATTTGCCTTCAACCAGGAGGGAGCGGATACGTCCTACTTCATTATGGGAGCATTTACGGAGCAGGAAAACAATGAATTTGACCTTTTTCTGGCGGTCCTTCAAGATACAACATTCCCCGTTCAACCCCGGACATGGGACATTCCCGGCCAGGGAAATCCGCTAGATCCATTAAGTTTGGAATCGATTGTGATTTTTATACCCGAACTGGATTCGGTTTTTGTCTTAGATTTAATAGAAACGCTTACTGACACCACAGGTGGTGATTCATTGGCCCTAGATTCATTGTTTGAAAGCCTATTCTTTGAATTGATTGATATTATTTACATGGGTATAGATGGTGTAATTGAAATATCGGCTGTGACGGATTCAACAGTTTTTGGTGGGTGTTACGCAACAATGTGGAAACCTTTATTTTCATTTATAGATATCAACAATGGTGAATTTAATTTTACTAAAGTTACTCTCCCCGATTTGTCTATAAAACCCCGTCCAGCTATTCCGGAAATGGTGACTGTATATCCAGCCTACCCGAATCCGTTCAATCCGTCTACGACTGTACGATTTTCAGTTTTGGATACAAAACAACCTCTGTCCCTGCATATATATGACATTGACGGACGACTGATTGAGACATTGTTCAGCGGTTACGTTATGCCTGGATTTCACGAAGTTCAATGGAATGCAAGACAGCACCCAAGCGGGATATATTTTGCCATGTTTCGATCTGGGTATATAATGCAATCAACCAAACTCATTTTAATAAAATAATGGGTGATCTTAATTTGACATATCATGAGGTGGTGAATGATTTATTACTGCTGCAATGGACGGATGGCTCCGAAAATGCGATTCTTCTTAAAGGTGTACGAGATAATTGTCCATGTGCCAGTTGTGCAGGTGAAACCGATGTCTTTGGCAATGTGTATAAGGGGCCGCCCCAAAGCATGAAAGAAGAAAGTTACATTGTAACAGGAATCCAACCAGTTGGTTATTATGCGATTCGCCCTTTTTGGAAAGATGGACATAGCACCGGAATCTATACCTTTGAGCTTCTTAAAAAACTTTGCGAAGAATTGGATTCTTAATTTTATGGATGCTCTATTTTTTTGATTTGAAAATAATTACGGATTGAACGTTTGCCTGCCTTAGGTTTCGTGCCAATATTTTAAATCTTTAAACTCATCTGATGAACCAAATAAAATCTTACTTATTTGTCTTTTTAATTTCCTTTGGAGTTGCCGGAGAAATCCAATATCAACCCATTCTTTTATCTGGTTTGATCACAAACCCAAAACAGGAAATTTCCGGAATGGATCTTTACAATGATCAAATCATGCTTTTGCCGGAAAATCTTGGTGGATTTCTTTATATGATCTCGAAAGATGAGATCCTGAATGCGCTGGAGAAAAAAGATAGAATTCCTATAGAACCAAAACAACCAGCATTCCATACACCGGATTATTCAAAATCTATCCCGGGTTTTGAAGGATTGGAAGCTATCGCTTTTAATGGCAATAACGTTTACATAACTCTGGAATCAAAAGATGATAAAATGATGCGGGGATATTTAGCCTGGGGAACTATTGACCCAACTACAAAAGAAGTTACAATTCCTAATGAAAATCTATTAGAGTTAGAAACGCCCATTCAGGTGAAAAATATGACATTTGAAAGTTTATTGATCCATAATGATCATATTATTGTTTTTTATGAGGCCCAGGGAATAAACCTGCAAAAATCTGTGTGGCAATATCGGGTATCATTAGCGGATTTTTCCGTATCTAAAATTGAATTCCCAAATATCGAATACAGAATAACAGATGTATCACGGATGGATGACCAAAACCATTTCTGGGCAATAAATTACTATTGGCCCGGTGATGCTAAACATCTAAAACCTGCACCTGACCCAATTGTTATGAAAATTAAAGAAGGAAAATCTCATCAAAATTCTGATGCAGTGGAACGACTTATTGAATTTGAATTCAATGAAAATAAAATTCAATTATCCGGACGGGAGCCTATTCAAATAGAACTGGATGAAAAAGCATCAAGAAACTGGGAAGGGATCGTTCGTCTTGATGATAGGGGATTTCTGGTGGCGACAGATAAATATCCCGAAATGATTTTGGGATTTATACCTTTTAAATAAATGAAATTTTCAATTCGCTACCTTTTAATTCTTTTTATTGTTTTTTCATCCTGTAAAAATCATCAGGATGATTCCTATGTATTACTTATTTCCTTTGATGGTTTTCGTGCAGATTATCTGGATTGGTTTGATACGCCCAATATGGACAGGTTTATTAAAAATGGTGTTCGAGCAAAAGGAATGATTCCCGTATTTGTATCTAAAACATTTCCTAATCATTATAGCATTGCCACGGGAATGTATGCGGAAAATCATGGCTTAATTGGAAATCACTTTTATGATGCAGAATTAGATGAAAACTATACTTTAAGCGACAGATCGAAAGTACAAGACTCCAAATTTTATGGCGGAGAACCCATTTGGGTCACCGCTGAAAAACAAGGTCTAAAGACAGCATCCTACTTTTGGGTGGGAACAGAAGCACCCATCGGTGGAATCTATCCAAGTAAATGGAAAAAGTATGAACATAATTTCCCGTTTGAAGCAAGGATTGATTCTATTGTATCGTGGTTCTCGCTCCCATTAAAAGAAAGGCCACGGTTTTCTTTATTGTATTTTCATGAACCGGATTGGACTGGACATGAGACTGGGCCTAGAAGTCAAGAAACCGAGGCAGTGGTATCACATTTAGATTCTTTATTTGGAGATCTGATCTCAAAACTAGAGCAGTTACCAATCTCAAATAATTTGAATATTATTGCGGTAGCAGACCATGGAATGGCAGAAATCAGTTCTGAAAGAACCGTTGATCTTTCGGCGTATACCGATATGAGCCAAATCATCCAGGAAGGATCCGGACCTTATGCATTTTTGTACAGTAAGAAAAAAAATATTATAGAACCGGCGGTGGACCAATTAAAAAAAGCTGAGCATAGTTCAGTTTACTTAAAAAATGATATTCCTGAGCGGTTTCATTTCAAAAACCACCATCGCATTAAAGATGCTTTGATCATCGCTGATGAAGGATGGTATATCCAAAACCAGGCCATAAGCAGTTCATCAACTGCCGGAGAATATGTCCCTACTGGAGGAACCCATGGCTATGATAATCAATTAAAAAGTATGCATGCGCTATTTATTGCTCAAGGCCCTGCATTTAAAAATGATATTGTAACTGAACCATTTGAAAATGTTAATATTTACCCCATGATAGCACATATTCTTGGTATTGATCCAAGTAAAAAAATTGATGGAAACCTTAACAATATTAAACACCTTTTAAAATGAAAATAATATTAACATTCTTATTAATTAATTTATTATCTGTCCAACCATTAATGGCTTGGGGAAGCACCGGCCATCGCATTGTTGGAAAAGTTGCAGAAACTTATCTAACAGGAAATGCCAAAACACAAATTAAGAAAATCCTGGGGCACCATGATTTATCACGAGTTAGTACCTGGGCTGATGAAATCAAATCAGATCCGAATTGGAAACATGCTTATGATTGGCACTGGTGTACGATTCCTGATGGAGAAAAGTACGAGACGGGGAAACACACAGGAAATGCCATAGAAAAAGTGAATGAATTCATTGTGACTTTAAAAAATAAAAAATCATCAAAGGAAGAAAAGCAAATTGCTCTAAAATTTTTAGTACATCTAGTTGGTGATCTTCATCAACCCCTTCATGTTGGAAATGGTAAAGACCGCGGCGGAAATGACAAAAAGCTTAAATGGTTTGGAGAAGAAACAAACCTTCACAGCATTTGGGATAGCAAATTGATCCAGTACCAAAATTTGAGTTATTCTGAATACACAAATTATTTATTATTGAATATAGATTATGGTGATATTCGAAAGTGGCAAGGAGATTCTTTGATGGTTTATATAAACGAATCAAAGAATTTGCGAAACCAATGCTATGATTTTTCTGGGAATAATTTGAAGTGGGAATATTTTTATTATAATAAAGGATTATTGGAACAGCGGTTACTTCAAGGCGGTGTACGACTCTCCGGCGAACTTAACCGAATCTTTAAATAATATTTAGGACGTTATTTAGCCTTCCCCTGCGCTGCAACTTCTGCAACTTTTTTTGCAATTGCTTCTTGATCTCCCAAATAGTGATGTCTAATTGGATTTAATTTTTCATCTAATTCATACACAAGTGGAACACCTGTTGGAATATTGAGCCCCAGGATTTCTTCATCAGATACTTTATCTAGATACTTGACCAATGCACGTAATGAGTTCCCGTGGGCTACAATGAGAACTCGCTTTCCCAATTCAATTTTCGGTTTAATCGTTTCAAACCAATAAGGTAAAAACCGATCCACAGTATCTTTTAAACATTCTGATGCGGGTAATTCAGAAGGTGTCAAATCAGAATACTTTTCATCAAACCTTGGGTGACGCTTATCATCCAATTCCAATTTAGGTGGTGGCGTAGAATAACTCCTGCGCCAAATATGTACCTGTTCATCACCATATTGTGCAGCAGTTTCAGCTTTGTTCAATCCTTGCAGTGCACCATAATGGCGTTCGTTTAATCGCCAGTTATAATAGGTTGGAATATTCTCAACGCCCATTTCATCCAAACAAATATTCATAGTGCGAATCGCACGTTTTAATACCGAAGTATGGATTATATCAAAAATAAATCCTTCTTTTTTCAGGAGTTGGCCGGATAATCGTGCTTCCGATTCACCTTTTTCGGTAAGGTCTACATCGGTCCAGCCAGTGAAACGATTTTCTAAATTCCATTGGCTTTCACCATGGCGAAGTAAAACTAGTTTATACATATTATTCCTAAAACCTTGATTAGTCAGTCACAAAGTTCATAAAGATTTACAAGGAAAAAAATAAAGGAAAATAATAAAATACACCCAAGTAAAATTGGAAGATTAATATTACGAGATTAATAGTAGTATTTTTTCAGTAGATTTAAATATGTGCGGACGCAAAACACTCACTCGAGATATGCAATCTATTATTGAAGAATTGACTATCGAGGAATGGTATGATGACAATTTTCATCCAAGTTTTAATATAGCACCTACTCAAACATCTCCCATCCTACTCGGTGATGGAAAATCGCGAATTGTAAAACCCATGAAATGGGGATTGGTCCCGAGTTGGTCTAAAGATGAATCCATTGGATCCAAAATGATTAATGCGCGATCTGAAACACTCACAGAAAAACCATCTTTTCAAAATTTGATCAATCAAAATAGATGCGTGGTTATTGCAGACGGTTATTTCGAATGGAAACGGGAAAGTGATGGCAGCCAACCTTTTTATATTTCCCATCCCGAAAACAAACTCCTGCCCATGGCGGGCTTATGGACAACCTGGGAATCATCCACGAGCAAAATTATCCATTCCTATACTGTTATTACAACATCACCACAAGAAGAGATAAGACACATCCATAACCGCATGCCGGTCATATTGAATCCCATGGCAATTGATGAATGGATCTTTTGTGATACAACACCATCGAACCAGGCGATCACAAATCTTGTCCCCTATTCAAAACCACTCACTTTCAACCCTGTTTCAACATTTGTGAATTCTCCAAAAAATAATACCATTGATTGTATTAGGTCTACGAAAGATTCTTCAACTTTAGACCTTTTTTAATATTTCAAATGATAAAAATATTTTTACACATTTTTTTTTTGTAAAACCCCATTCTAATTACGAAATTCCACCCAATCAAGAACTGATCTAACTATTCAGTTCTTGATATAAATAACCAAGGAGAATACAATGAATCGTTATACACGAATCGTAGCTAATACCTTTATCCTTTCCCTCACATCAATCCTATTTGCACAGATGACAGTTTCCGGTACGGTAACTGATGCATCTACTGGTAATGCTCTTGCTGGTGCAAACGTTGTTGTTGATGGCACGGGTCTGGGTGCAGCTGCAGATGCTGATGGTGGATATACATTAAGTAATGTCCCCAATGGCGCAACCCTCACAGCATCCATGATTGGATATACGGATGCATCAGCCACAGCTGGAAGTACAGTTAATTTTGCATTAACTAGTTCTGCGATTGAAATGTCCGGACTTGAAGTATTGGCATCTCGGGCTGGAGAAAAAACACCTGTTGCTTACACAAACGTAACTAAAGCAGATATGGACGTACGTCTTGGTTCACAAGATATTCCAATGGCTTTGAACACAACACCAAGTGTTTATGCAACACAACAAGGTGGCGGTGCCGGTGATGCTCGAATTAACGTTCGTGGATTTAACCAGCGTAATGTTGCTGTTATGATCAATGGTGTCCCCCAAAATGATATGGAAAATGGCTGGGTTTACTGGTCAAACTGGGACGGCGTTGGCGATGCGTCACATTCCATCCAGATGCAGCGTGGTTTAAGTGCTGTTAATCTGGCTACCCCTTCCATTGGTGGTACCATGAATATTATAACTGATCCTACTGCTGCTTCGAAAGGCGGTTTTGTTAAGCAGGAAGTTGGTGCAGGTTCATTCCTGAAAACATCAATCAACTATAATACTGGTCTGATTGGTGGTAACCTTGCCTTAAGTGGAACCATTGTCCGTAAAACAGGTGAAGGTGTGATTGATAAAACATGGACCGATGCCTGGGCATATTACTTTGGTGCCAGTTACCAGATGAATGATGCTAATCGTTTTGAAGTGTATGCCATCGGTGCTCCACAGCGTCATGGACAAAACCTGTATAAACAAAACCTAGGTGCCTATGACTCAAAATTTGCTGAATCAGTCGAAGGATACGATGCTACAGCACTTGGTGATGATGGAAAATTTAGAGATGAAGGTGAAACAAATGGAGTAGGATTTGGTCGCACATTTAACCAGAACTGGGCTCCTGTGAGTTCTTCTTATACCGGGCAGCAGTATTGGTACATGTACGGTGCGCGGACTATGGAACGCCATGATCCAGACTATCTGAATGAAAGAGAAAATTTCTTCCACAAACCATTGGTGAACCTAAACCATTATCTTACGTTGAATGATCAAATGAGATTATCAACAGTCCTTTATTGGTCTGGTGGTTCTGGTGGTGGTACCGGTACTTATGGCAAGATTCCAACTTTGGATGCTGATGGCGCGTTAGGTGATGATGACTATAAGTTTTATTATGGACGTAGCCCTTGGGTCAGGGACTGGAATACACTTATTAACTACAACTCTGGAATCGCAGATACAGTGTATGTTGATAAAAGCGCTCTTGCTAGAACTCATGGTAATGGCAATAATCAATCGGTGGGTATTTTAAGAAACAGTATCAATCGGCAAAGCACCATTG
>UINC01002226.1_pt1 | contig 11311 bp, 11 predicted proteins | sample 5385821 | NCBI WGS metagenome assembly UINC01 (sample SAMEA4666929, study PRJEB26691) | marine metagenome | isolation source: Pacific Ocean | place: Pacific Ocean | collected 2011-10-13 | reverse complement strand
AGAGGGTTGTTCCTTAATCAATTGATTCAAGGTTTTTATGGTCAGGCCATTTTTGGCGAGAACCTTCCAGTTCACTTGACGATCCATCAACTGATTTAGTCGGATTGCAGTCAGGCCTGTCAATGTTTCCGAATGTTTTGCTATTCCAACTCCTGCCATTGGAGATTCTCCGAGACCCAGTATTTCGAGTGCCCTGCCATTTCCCTTCAAGACTCCGAAAGGTGCGTCACCTGGTGTCGGTAGTCTCAGCACCACTTTTTTTAGGTAAATGCCCTGCAACCAGAGCCATGGAAAAAGGAGGCCAATTATGAGATATCCGAGCAGTGCCCTGACGTAAATCGATAAGGATTTAATGTGACATTGGTTTGTTTATCTGGGAATTATGCTAGAGGTCAAGGCATGGACATTTGAACTTATTCATTTTTGGTTGGTTTAGCAGAACTTAATGTATAACATCGATTGGTGTATTTTGCAAGAATTGTAGTGGTAGGTTGGTTGTGAAGGGTTGTCTGACCGTGAAAAATTAGTGTGTGGGAAAATGATTCCTGTGCGCATAACTTAGTGGATACTATTTGGTTTTTTATTTAAATATTAATATATGCTGGTAAAATTACTGGTAAATATTTATGACAAACTTGTAATAATATAAACTCACTTGAATGACAATTTTTGCAAGTATGTCTTGTATAATTTCCAAACAACGAAATCTAACTTCGCTCACTCCCAATTAATATACTCCCTTTCCTGATAAACACGCCAATCGATGTTATACATTAGGTTCTCCTGAAACAACCCGTTACACCCTTGTAAAATGCCGCAAAAGTTGATATATTTCGGCTTGTCCTAAACCACCGACAGGAACTTTATGACAAATATACTTATAATCATCCTCCTCTCACTCCTTCTTTTTACTTCACCTCTGTTTGGTCAGTCAAGTGAATCCGGTGTTTTATACCTCTGGGAAACATCTTCCGATTTGGAATGGAAAACTTTTGGGAATAATGATCTTCAACCAAGATACAAGGGTGAGATCAAAAATGGAGAACCTGTTGGAACCGGGACGTTGACTTATTCTAATGGGAACAAGTATCTGGGAGAATGGAAGGACGGGAAAGAAAATGGAAGAGGCACATTCACCTGGTCCGACGGAAGGAAGTATACTGGTGAGTTCAGAGACGGAAAACCGGAGGGCCAGGGGACATACACTTTTGCTGATGGAACTGAGAATGTGGGGGAATGGAAAGAGGCGCAGCAGAAATTGATTTGGAAGACAAAGATTGAACCAGTTGCGGTAATTGAGAAAAAACTGCGTGGGGTTTTGTCTTATCGTAAAGAAAATGCGAGGTGGGGATGGTATGACTATGGTGATGAGGATAAGGATGGAAAATACGTAGGGGAAATTGAGAATATGAAACCAAATGGTTCAGGTACATACATCTATGGAAGAGGAAAATGGAAAGGAGACAAATATGAAGGTGAGTGGAAGGACGGTGAATTTCACGGTCAAGGTACACTCACTCGTTCTAATGGACACAAGCTTATAGGTGAATGGAAAAATTATGTTTCATGGAACATTACGGAATACAACAAAGACGGAAAGATTATTAAAAAGTATGTGGATGGAGTGGAAGTGGTGGTGGAAGTGCTGATTGAGAAGAAACCTGTGTCAAAGGAAAAAAAGGAAAGGGGAATACTTTTTAGGGATACTCCACGTTCAAAGTGGGAGTCAGGCGGCAAAAACTGGTTTAGTACTGGTGACGGGAAGACACAGGGAAAATATGAAGGTGAGATATTGAATGGTGTTCCGGACGGACAGGGAACATACACCTGGCACAATGTCAACAAGTATGTTGGTCAATTCAAGAAGGGGCTGTTTGATGGACAGGGAACCTACTATACTTTTCCCAGTGGAGTTAAAGTGGAAGGTGAGTTCAGAAAAGATAAAGAATGGAACACAATACGGTCGGACAAAGACGGAAACATCATTGGCAAGTATGTGAAAGGTAAAATAATAAAATAACTAATTCCCTAAAACAAACCCCATTTTCTTCTGTGATTGACACCAACTAATTTCCCACAGTCAGGCAACCCTTCACACCATGTCACTCCCATACTTGTAAAATAAATCAAATGATGATATAAAGTGTGTGAACTTTGATTTCGATGTGAAAAATCTGTTTTCAACAATTTTCATATTTTTACTTATTTCATTCTTTTGTTTCTGGATTCTATCTGAGATCTCCTCTCAATAGTCTTGGGATGTTTATCACAGATTGCGGAGATACTCTACCAGTTGAGAATATAAAAATGAACCACAAACTGAAGGAGAGTTACTTCTGATTGTCACGTAGCTGCCCTGGTAATTTTCAGGGAAGGGAGATAGGCTAAAAAGGGGAAGTTTAACCTCATTTCATTGGAAGAATAATTATCTCCCTTCCAACAAATTCCCTAGGGGATGGAGCGGCTGCGCGGGGAAATATATTGTAAAAAATCCAGTCTGCTTAAGTCAATCGTATGCTGGTAAATATACTGGTAAATATAATAGATTTGAAAAATTATTTAATAAGTAAGTGCAAGACGTCACCTCCTCTCTTATAAACCTCCGGAATCCTCAGCAATTAACTCTTAGATTCAATTAATATCAATAATTCGATTTCCTTCCATTGTCATATCGGGCGAAGATTGTCCCCGATCAGGTCGGGGAATGAGAATTCAGAGGATTAGTTTAAAATCCTGTGCTCAACCTGAACGGAGGGCTGCTACAAATCCTGTACTCAACCAGGACGGCGGTCTAGATACCGGATCAAGTCTGGGACGAAAAGAGAGAAACTATTTCAGTAAGTCCTGATTAACTTTATTGCTTTTCAATTTATCACTTGCAGACGTTTTCGTATGCTGGTAAAATTGGTGGTAAAATGTTTATTCTCGTAAAATTTTAACAATTTAGCAGTAAAGGATAAAACATGGCAAAAGACAAACTCACAGAGTCAGCAGTCAAAGAGGCTAAGCCCGCAAGCAGGCAGTTTAAACTGTCCGACGGTGGGGGGTTATATCTGCTGGTTCATTCAAACGGCTCAAAATACTGGAGGTTTGACTTTCGGTTTGATGGCAAACAGAAATCATCTTCTTTAGGAGTCTGGCCTGAAGTAACATTGGCCCAAGCCAGATTAAAACGAAATGAAGCAAAAAGGAAAATCAGTGAAGGGGTTAACCCCATTGAAGAAAAAAAGGAGAAAATAGCGATTCGGCTCGAGCAAGTGCAGGAACAAGGAAGAGAGGAACAGCGAAAGGCCGCAGAATCCGAAAAAGTATCTCAGGAATGGGATAAGAGACAATCTCTTCAATGGACTGGGAAGCACACTAAAGATGCGGTCAATTCGCTTAAATCTCATGTTTTCCTTGATCTTGGAGAAAAACATATTTCAGACATTAGCAAACAAGATGTGACCGCAATTCTTAAGAATATTTACAAGGACAAGAAAGAATTATTTAAAATTATTTGGGATATTTATCCGGGTTATCCTGTTGTACATCTTGGTGTACTGTTTATTATATTATTTGTGTCAATGGATTTCTTATCGGCATTGGCCACTACCATCTTGTATTTCATCATTACAGTTTGTGTTACGGCCGGCTTTGATTTATGGAATGAGTAAAATATTGATTATTCAGCTTAAAATAGGTGTGGACAGGAAAGAAAACTGGAAATACGAAAAGGAGAAATCAGCAGCAAAGTGGACTAAGGAAGTCGAACAGTAAGCTACCTGTCCACGAATTGAAAAGTGTCGTTTAATGGAGTTCAAATGTAGTCTGTCAGGTAACTGCCTTCTTCGAAACGGCTGAAATACTGACTTAGCAAAGGATGTATGATAGGCTGTGGAGAAGTTTCTTCTTCAAGGTTTTGTTCTGCAACGTAAGTCATGGTGTTAGACTGATCGACCAGCACATGATACCAGGGCTTGTCGCGGGGAGGTTTACTTTTTGCCATCTCTAGGTACCATTCTTCTGATCCTTGAAAGTCAGCATCTACGTCGATGATGACTCCCCGGTAATCAAATCGAAGATGATGGACGATTTGTCCGATGTTGAATTTGCAGAAAGTTTCCATGCTTTTTAATATATGAAGTATCCTCAAATTGAAAAGACCAAAAACGAGAACCACTTTGTCAGTTTGAATTACTCAACAATAGCGCTCGATTCCTACGATCTGTTCATCCGAGTAGCGGTCTCCGTGTGCAAAGCCTACAGGTAAAATCCGTTTAATCTCTGCCCGGTCTTCGTCGCTAAAATTAATCTCAGCTGCACCTACCCACTCTTTAAGATGCGACGCGCTTCGCGTGCCTGGAATTGGCACCAGGTACTTTCCCCGGTCCAGAATCCAGGCCAGGGCAACACTGGATGTATTCCAGCCTCGGGAATGGGCAAAGTCCCGGAAACGGGAAATTAATTTGCAATTGGCTGAGTAATTCGGTTCAAGAAATCGTGGCATGTTCTTGCGGAAATCTGTATCTGCGAAGCGAGCCGGGTCAGGAAAAGTCTCAGTAAACATGCCTCGCGCCAGAGGGGAGAAAGGGATAAAGCTTACTCCCAGTTCCCGGCATGATTGCAGTATTCCCAGATCTGGATAACGGGTCCAGAGAGAATATTCATTTTGCACCGCCGTTACCGGATGTACTGCATGCGCACGGCGCAGTGAAGAAGGTGAAATTTCCGAAAACCCGAAGCCGCCAATTTTGCCTTCGTTTTTGAATTTTGTCAACGTTTCCACGACGTCTTCGATCTCAATCGACCAGTCTCGTCGGTGAATGTAGTAAAGCTCCACATGCTCAACCTTGAGGCGTTTCAGTGAACCCTCCAATGCTCTGCGCAATGCCGCCTCGGAATTGTCATGTTCGCCCCGCTTTCCATCGATAACGATCCCGCCTTTGGTCGCAATGCTGAAGCGATGCTCCCGGGCCTGCTGATATTCTCCGATCAATTCTTCCGAATAGCCTTTTCCGTATAACTCGGCTGTGTCCAGAAAACTTATTCCTTGATCCCGTGCAGCATCAAGGCAGTCAAAGCTTTCAGCCTTATCGGTGGGGCCGAAAAACCCTGCAAAGCTCATGCAGCCGAGGGCAATCGCCGAGACTTCAGGACCGTCAGTACCCAGTTTCCGTGTTTTCATTTATTTGTCCTTATAAATTACTGGATCAAAGCGGTTGTTAATCATTTCTGATAATTCTCTTTCCATTCACCGTATGTCATACCATAGACAATCTCCTTGGCAGAATCAACAGAGATTTCCTCTCCACGGTCCTCTGCCTCGGCAGAATACCATTTGGCTAGGCAGTTGCGGCAGAAGCCCGAAAGGTTCATCAGGTCAATGTTTTGTACATCCTTGCGGGAATCCAGGTGACTTACAAGCTTACGAAATACCGCGGCTTCGATTTCGGTACGTGTCTCGGTTTTCATTTTTCCTCCCTGCTTAATGTGTTCTAATTCGGGTTAATTGAAAAGTTAATTTTGTCATCCCGGACTTGATCCGGGACCCAGCACGCCGATCCGGTTGAGGACTGGTTTGCAATAGCACTCCTGGATTCCCGCTTCTGCAGGAATGACTAAATACTAAATTATCGTTCAAGGCGTTCTTCAGTTTTCTCTTCATTGTCTGCACAGGATTCACGAATGGTGTCTAACTGGCTGTCGTATTCAACAAGACAGAAATATAACTCTTTGTCTTTGCGCAGCCGATATTTGACAACCAGAACTACCCGCTTAAGGTTCTGATAGGGCTTCTGACCGGCACGAGATTCGATTCGACTCTTTTTTTCAACGACTTCCCAACCCAGACGCTTGAGTTCCAGCACACCCGGAGTATCCTGTGTTTCTATGGACTCGGTTGCCCGGATTTGATGAGTCCCAGTCCAGTTAAAAAACAGCAGGCAGACGGTTGCGCTCAGGTACAGCTTTTTCATTTTACCACTTTTCTATGGAGGTACGAAGATCGATTTCAAAAGTCCAGGCCTGCGCTGACTGATTATAAAGATGCACGTAACCATCAACAATGCCTTCGATATTTATCATACCTTCGGCTCCAAGTTTTTTGGCAAGTTCAGGCATGTGATTAAAAATCTTGTCACCGGCTATGGCACCGTCAATTACAACGTGTCCTACATGAATTCCCTGTGGACCATATTCCTTGGCCAAAGCCTGAGCAAGAGTGCGCAGTCCGGCCTTTGCGGAATTGAAGGCGCCAAAATTGGGACGCCCACGTAGAGAGGCGCTTGCACCCGTGAAAAGCAGAGTTCCACCACCTGATGGCACCATACGGCGTACAGACTCCCGGCCGAAAAGAAAACCGCCGAAGCAGCAGGATTTCCAGCTTTTCTCAAAATAGTCTGCATCCATGTCGATGATTTTACCTGGAAAATTGTTACCGGTGTTGTAAATTGCCAGCTCCAGATGGCTGCCTGCTTTTTCAAAGAGCTTGATAACCTGCTCTTCGTTCGTTGCGTCGGCACACACAGCCGTGGCTTTACCGCCCTCCTTTTCAATTTCTGCAGCCAGAGCTTCAAGCCTGGAGAGGGTACGTCCAGCAATAAAAACATGCAGTCCTTCAGCTGTAAAGCGCTTAGCCAGCTGGGCTCCTAATCCCCGTTCAGCACCAACGCCTATGATAATTGCTTTTTTCAGATAACCTCCTTTTATCTGCCATGAATCTGCAGAAAACTTGAAACATGTTTTTTATGATTTATGAAGCCCTCATCAGTACGGTCATTAATTATTTCCCACTGGTCTGAGCCTCAGGATTCGTCCACTGTCAGTTGATAGATAAAGCCATCCTTCAGGACTTTCGACTAAAGCGCGGATGCGTTCTCCCAGTGATTCCAGAAGCCGTTCCTCAGCGACTACCCTGCCGGCATGATCAAGCTCTACACGGTTCAGGTGTGTCAGTACTAGTGCCCCGGCAAACAAATTACCCTTCCAGGCAGGAAAGGCTTTTCCGGAGTAGAGTATCAAACTCCCAGGAGCAATAGAGGGAACATAGAACTTGACCGGCTGTTCCATTCCTTCTTTTTCCGTACCTTCTCCGACTTGAAAAGGGCCCCAGTATTCCTTGCCGTAGGAAATAACCGGCCACCCGTAGTTAAGTCCCGGCAGGATTAGATTGATTTCATCACCTCCCCGGGGGCCATGCTCGATTGCCCAGAGACGCTTCCGCTCCATGTCATAGAAAATTCCCTGAGGATTGCGGTGTCCATAACTCCAGATTTCCGACAGGGTGTTCCCCTGATGCACAAATGGGTTATCTTCTGGTATACTGCCGTTCAAGCCTAAACGCAGGATTGACCCTGCGTGCGTGGTCAAATTCTGAGCGTTGGGACGTACGCCGCGATCACCAACTGAGAAAAAAAGATGCCCAGCTCCATCAAAGGCGATGCGGCTCCCGAAATGTCTGCTGGTGCTGCTTTCAGAACGGGTGACAAGCAGGTCATGCAACGTAATAAGATGGTTACCGTCTCTTCTGGCTCGTGCAAGAGCAGTAACGCCCTTTCCTCTCAGCTCCTTGCTGTAGGTAAAATAAATCCAGTCTCCAGGTGCATAGTCAGGAGGAACGGCAACATCCAGCAGGCCGCCCTGTCCGGAATGCATCACTTTCGGACCACCTGAGATTCGAATAACCTCTCCGCTTGCAGGAACTAGGATTCCAATCTTCCCATTTCGTTCAGTGAACAAAATTTGATCCGGACTGATAAAAACCATACCCCACGGAACACCAAGACCGTCTGCAATTTTATTTACCTGGAAAGATACTCCTTTTCTGCTTGTCAGAAAAATCGGTTCACCCATTGCCGACTGAACCAGCCAGCTGAATACTAAGAGCAGCCACAGAATTATTTTCAGAAAGCGAAGAAATTTATTCTTTTCTGTAAGAAGCGGTCTGTAGAAGGGTTTCGTTCTATTTTTTTGGAACACGCCCCAGGAGGTAAAACTCAGCATTTGGCCTCATGCTCGTTAAGTCTGCCATTCGGTTGGATAAGGAAAAGAAAGCTGAGACAGCACCGGTGTCCCAGATATCCTCATCAGAAAAGCCGTGTTGACGCATTTCTTCAAAATCAGAGTTGTTCAGTTCGTGTGAATCTAAAGAGACTTTAACTGCAAAATCGAGCATTGCTTTCTGCCTTGGAGTAATTTCCGCCTTCAGGTAATTTGTTGCAATCTGATCTGCCAGGTACGGACTCTTTTCTCGAAGGCGCAATATTGCACCGTGCGCCACCACACAGTAGATGCATTGATTGAGGCCCGAAGTGGCAACAACAATCATTTCGCGCTCGCCTTTCGTCAGGCCGCTCTCTTTTTCCATCAAAGCATCGTGATATGCAAAAAAAGCCCTGAATTCGTCTGGACGATGAGCAAGCACCAGAAAGACGTTTGGCACAAATCCGGATTTTTCCTGTACTGCCAGTATTCTTTCCCGGATATCTTCTGGCAATTCGTTGAGATCTGGAACTGGAAAGCGGCTGATTGGTTTTTCTGACACGGTATTGCCTTTCGTTTCTTAGTTTTTTGTTGATCGATTTTTGCTGGATTAATGTGTGATAATCCGACAAATTAACACGAAAAACAGGTTATTTAGGAAAATTCAGTTGAAGAAGTACTTTTTGCTGTCCGTGTGCAGTGACTTGTTTTGGCGTACTGTTTTGCATGCAAATCCAGCGTTTATATAATTCTTCCTCGTATTTATCTGCTTGAAGTTATATATTATTAACTTATCTTGTCAAGAAATAAATTGTTTTGAGATAAAAGCTGGTGATTTCCTTAAACCGTATCCCTGTCAAATAAGAGATGAACCTGATCGGAGACATCCAGGGGAATTACAGGACTCTGCAGGCTCTGCTAAAGCAGATGCCGGATGACGAACCAGTTTCAGTGGGAGACATGGTTGACCGGGGGCCGCGTTCCCTTGAGGTGCTTGAGTTTTTCCGGCTTCATGGGGAGGCACTGCTGGGGAATCACGAGCACATGATGCTCGATTATTTTAAGGGCAGTGGAATTTATGTGCCCGGACTCTGGCTGATGAACAGCGGAGACGCGACTCTAAGTTCCTTGAAACTGGAGCGCTCAGGCTCCCTGCCTGGAGAACTGCAGGATTACCTTGAATCACTCCCCTTGATGCTGCTCAGGGAAGGCCTGCTTGTGACCCATGCACCGATTCACAGGCGCTGGCGCCTGGAGGACATTGCATCCCCGGACCACCTTGAACGAAGTCCCATGGAACAGAGCGTGATCTGGAACAGGGAAGATCCGATTCCCAGGGACGGGTATTTCCAGGTTTTCGGTCACAACGGTTACCGTTACGTCCGGGCACAATTTTTCGATAGAAGATTCGTGATCCTGCCTGAGTCGGCCTATGCAGTGTGCATCGATACTGTCAGGGGTCAGGTTTTGAGCGGCCTGCACTGGCCTTCATGCCGGATCTTTGAACAGGAATACATCGATTGAAGTCAGGAAGCGGGATCTTTGAACAGAGATTGAAAAGGCGGGATTCAGATGAATTCTCCGCCGTGTCAGATGAATTAAAGGCAAAATTGCAATTCTACTGAGAACAGGCAAAGTGATGGAAAACCTCGCAAAGAAATTCCTGAAAAAGGGTTTGTTGGTTTTCTCTGCATTTCTAATAGTGCTCCCGCCGCTTGTGAACTCCGCGTTAGCACTTGATTGGGAGGCAAAACGGACGCAGATGATTGCTGTGGATCTTGTGCCGCGGGGAATCTGGAGTCCGGCTGTACTTAAGGCGATGAAACAGGTGCCGCGCCAAGAGTTTGTGCCGAAGCATATCCGTAAACTGGCTTATGCCGACCGTCCCCTGCCTATCGGGGAGGGACAGACAATCAGCCAGCCTTATGTTGTGGCTTGGATGTCGCAGCTGCTGGAGATAGAAAAGGGTATGAAGGTGCTGGAAATCGGTACAGGATCAGGCTACCAGGCAGCAGTGCTGGCGGTTCTGGGAGCGCGTACCTATTCCATGGAGATCAGGCCGAACCTGGCCCATGAAGTAAAAATCCGGCTTAATAAGCTCGGTTACCGGGTGCAGGTGCGCCAGGGGGACGGTTATTATGGCTGGAAGCAGCACGCGCCCTTTGACCGGATTATCATTACCGCGGCGGCCAATCACGTTCCGCGTCCCCTGCTGGAACAGTTGAAACTTGGCGGCAAGCTGATTCTGCCATTGGGGAATGTGCGTTATTATCAGAATATGACCCTGATCGAGAAGGACTCCAGCAGCAAAACGCACACTTCACAGCACGGGCAGGTCCGTTTTGTACCGATGGTGGGTGCAGCTCAGGATTAGCTTGTTCCGTCTTTAGCTTCCCCGAAATTCGATGATCAACCATGCTGTTCCGTAAGCCAGCACTCCCAGCAGAAACAGGACTGATTGTCCTGAAAGCTGCGTGATCCAGAGAGCTCCGGTCGCACCGGCCACCGAGGCACAGGCGTTGGCACACCAAGCCAGTGCCACCCTGTTCCTCCTTTCCTCAGTTCGCTTTCTAAAGACCGCGAAATGTTTCAGTCCTGCAGGGAAGGGTATCCCCATCAGCAACCCGATCGCACCCACTACCAGCCATGACCATAGCAGCCGCAAGGCCCATCCTTCTCCGGACAGCTCCCTGAGAAAGTCTGGGAGGAACCGAAAGCAGACGAACAGTCCAGAAAGAAGGAGCAGAAAATAAAACCGCATTTCTGACCAGGAACGGTTCCGGCTCAGGAACGAACCGAAGCCTGAAGCCGTCAGTAGGCCGCCGAGCACAAGCGCGAAGGAGTAGACAGGATGTCCCAGAAACGTGGTGAGTTTTTCCAGCAGAGCGATTTCCACCAGCATGAACGCAAGACCGATGCCGGCAAAATAGAGCAAAATCGGTATAGCATTTTCCAGTTTGCGCAGGCGTGGTAGTACCGGTATTCCAATAAGAAGCAATGAACTCAGGCTCACCGCTGCAAACAGCAGGGGAACCAGTAGGCCTGCTTCAACCAGGCCTTCCCACTTGCCGTCGAGATTCTTACGAATTTCATGCAGCCTGGACCAGTTGAGGAAGAGATCAAAATAGGGACGGTCATCGGAAACCGGTTCCAGATTAAAAGGGGTCCTTGCATGAAAAGCCGGAGGATCTGCCAGCAGTTCCTGCACTCCCTGGGTATAAACTGGCTCTGGAAGCCGGATTCCGGTATTCCTTTCGGTTTCAGGCATGCCAGGATAATAAACGGGAGCGAAGCCCCTGCTGAGGCAGAATTCGCTGAACCGTCTGCTGTCCTCCGGAGTCCAGGCTTC
>UINC01002225.1_pt1 | contig 11314 bp, 9 predicted proteins | sample 5385821 | NCBI WGS metagenome assembly UINC01 (sample SAMEA4666929, study PRJEB26691) | marine metagenome | isolation source: Pacific Ocean | place: Pacific Ocean | collected 2011-10-13 | reverse complement strand
GATCCTGAAGCCCAAACCCCAAAATTTGTTATAACAAAGAAGACTAAGCTAGCAAAAATTGAGGATGAAAAAACCCTTTTAAAACTTAACCTTCTTAATGAAAAATATCCAATAGCGGCTATAATACAAAAACTTGAATACTGCCATAAGGCTCCTGGATAAAACCAAACGAATTGGCCGTAATAATAAGACAATATATAATTGTTTATCACAAGGTCGCTTATCCATAGCGATAAAATTGGAATAATAAAAGCTTGGTGTTTGTTGTTAAAATAAGCTCCGCCAAATAAAGCTATTGCTCCAATGGGAGTAAAGTTCGGAGCGTGGGGAATGATTCTCGAAAAAGAAGCTAATAATATTAGTGCTATTATGCCTAAATAAGAAAGATTAAAGTTTTTCATAAAATTTAAATCTTACCAAACATCTTCTGAATATGTTTTGTATTTCTCTTTTCCTCCTAAAGCCCTCCAGTCTGAATCCTGAGTCAGTCGTGATGAAATTCCCCCTCTAGGGTTACAATCCAGAACAAGCCTAAGCCTTTTTGGAGAATACACTTCCATTATATGGTCATATAATAAGTTGATAAGTCGCTCATATGAAATTATTACATTCCTGTATTGATTAAGATATAGTTTTAAAGATTTTAACTCAACAATTTTCTTGTCCGGGTAAAAAAGGATATAAAGACAAGAAAAATCTGGCTGTTCATAAACGCCTAAAAACGTGAGTTCTGGTTGTTTTAATTTTATTTCATACGTTTTTTTGTCTGGGTTTGGCAGAGATTTTAAAAGGGTTTTATCAATCTCGGTATACTTTTTTTTCATTGCTTAATTTTTGTAATTAATAATTGTTAGCATTTCATATAATCTTTGCAAATATTTGAATTTTACTAAAAATATTTGTTTGAAATTACTTTGAGGAAGGATTTGAGAGAAGCTGCTTGTTAAAAGCAACACTGCTTTAGCATTTTTTAACGAGGCTGCAATCAGTCAAATCCTTCCTCAATTAGAGGCTAATTTAAGACTTTTTTTTTAATCGTACTGGTCAAAGAGGGGTTTCTTTTGTGGCGCTGTAAAGCGCCCCTTTTGTTAATCCTCCAGTTTTTCTGGAATAAAAACAGCTTATATCACATAAAACAAAACAAGAAAATAGTGTGAAATACTCCCGCCCATAACAAACACATGCCAAATAGCATGAGAATATTTCAGTCTTTTCAGAGAATAAAAAAGTGTGCCAACAGTATAGAATAGGCCTCCAACAATCATTAAAAGAATTCCTTTAAATTCAATTAAAGATAGAACTGTGTTAAAGTCTAAAATTATTAACCAGCCCATGGCTAAATATATAAACAGGGATAGTTTTTCAAATTTACCAGTATAAAAAACCTTAAAGACTGTGCCTAAAAAGGTAATAATTATAATTGCTAAAAAAAGACTAATTCCTTTGCCTTCGTAAAGAGTTATTAAGCAAACCGGAGCATAAGATCCTGCAATCAAATAAAAGACGCTAATATGGTCAAGAGTTCTAAACTTTTCTTTTAATTTAAAGTTAGTCGTAAAGTGATATACTGTTGACGCGGCATATAGCAATATCAACCCAAACCCAAAAAACAAAATACTAAAGGAGCTTAATACTGTTTGGCTTTGGTTAGAATACAACAGAACCGGAAGCCCTCCTATGCTTAAAAGGAGTCCTATAAAATGTGTTAATGTGTTCCAAAATTCCTCTTCTTTAGTTTCCTCCATTTATTTAAGCTTTTATAAGCGACAGAACAAAGATAAAAAACCCTTCAAAAAACAGGGTCAAAATTTGTCTGTGTCAAATCATGGTCTCTTTGGGAATAATTAAAAAAGATTTTATACTTTGTAAATAGAAAACGTGTTAGCATGAAATCCTCTTTAAAACTATTTTTGACTCTTTTAATTTTTGTAAGCTGTGATCAAACAGGGACTGAGCCTCAACGGTATTCGATTGAAACCCTCATGTCTAACAACAGAAGCTCTGGCGGTTATTTCTCTAAAGACGGGAGTAAATTATTATATAGCTCTGACAAATCAGGAATCTTTAATGTTTATGAGGTTGACTTAAATACTGACAAAGAAACTCAAGTAACAAGCTCAACAGAAGAGTCGTATTTCGCACAGGACTATTCGCCGCTCACTGGCGAAATTTTCTATAGTGCTGACAAAGGGGGGAACGAGAATTCTCATTTATATTTAATACGGGATGGTAAAAGTGTCGATCTTACTCCTGGCGAAAAAACCAAAGCCTCCTTGTTGGGGTGGACACAAAATGAGAAACAGATGTATTTCCAATCAAACGCTAGGAACCCAAAATATTTTGACCTATATAAAGTTGATATTAAAACTTTAGAAACAGTTATGGTTTTTAAAAATGACAAAGCCTACTCCTATAATTCAATATCAAATAACGACATGTATTTAGTATTCGACCTCAGTCTTTCAAGAGGTGTTGATAAAATGTTTCTTTATAACATGGCGACGAAACAAAGAGTTGAAATTTCAAATCAAAAAGCTAATTATTGGGGTCAGGGGTTTGATAAAGACGACAATAACTATTACTACACAACAAATTTCGATGGAGAGTTTCACTACTTAATGTCTTATAATATAGAAACCGGAAAAAGAGCTTTAGTTTATAAAGCTGACTGGGATGTTGTGAATAGCTCTCTTTCTAAAAATGACACCTACCGGGTTATCACTGTTAATGAAGACGCCCAAAACAAAATAATGGTAAAACACAACAAAGACAACTCTTTAATAAAGTTTAAAGGATTAGACAAGATGAATATTAATAGTATAACCTTTTCTGATGACGAAAAAATGATGCGCTTAACAGCTGGAAGCTCAGGCTCTCCTGGGGACATCTATACCTATAACATCCTAACTGATGAACTAAAGAAAATTACTTCAAATTTAAATTCCAAAGTAAACCCTTCTGATCTTGTAAGCGGAGAGGTTATAAGATATAAATCATTTGATGGGCTTGAAATACCTGCAATTTTATATAAACCGCATTCTGCAAAAAGAGAAGCTAAGGTTCCTGCTCTTGTGTGGGTTCATGGCGGCCCTGGAGGACAGTCAAGAATTGGCTATCGCTCCTTGGTTCAATATCTAGTAAACCATGGATATGCTGTGCTTGCGGTTAACAATAGGGGGAGCGGTGGATATGGAAAGACTTTTTATTCCTTGGACGACAAAAATCATGGAGAGAACGATTTGCAAGATTGTGTTTGGGGCAAACATTGGCTTGAAAAACAAGATTATATTGATTCTGAAAAAATAGGAATAATTGGTGGTAGCTATGGTGGATTTATGACAATGGCGGCAATGACTTTTGAGCCTGATGTGTTTAAGGTAGGGGTTAACATCTATGGTGTGACAAACTGGATTCGTACATTAAGGTCTATTCCCCCTTATTGGGAAGCCTCAAGAAATCAACTATACAAAGAGATGGGGGACCCTTATTCAAAGGACTCTATCAGGCTTTACAATATTTCACCTTTGTTTCATGCAAAAAACATTAAAAATCCTGTTATGGTTTTACAAGGAGCGAACGACCCTAGAGTTCTACAGATAGAATCTGATGAAATTGTTCAGGCAGCTAGAGAATCTGGGGCATATGTTGAGTATCTTCTTTTTGACGATGCAGGACATGGCTTTGTTAAAAAACAACAGCAAATAGAGGGGAATGAAAAGATTTTAACTTTCTTAAATAATTACCTTAAATAAAAACACAATGAAAAAACTTATTTTAATACTTTGCCTTTTCACTTCATTTTCTGCGATATCTCAATATAGATTTCCTCAGAATAATGATGTGGATTATGATGATCCTGCGTTTGAAACAGTTAAAGAGATTATTGACGAGGCTAGAAACAGCTCTCAATTAGAAGTTTTGGCTCACGAATTATTAGATGTCGTTGGCCCTAGGTTAACCGGTACGCCACAAATGAAACAGGCGGCTGATTGGGCTATAAAAAAATATACAGGCTGGGGTATAAATGCAGAGCTACACGAATTTGGAGAATGGGCTGGATGGGAAAGAGGTATAACGCATATTGATATGACCTCCCCTAGAATCAGAACGCTCTCTGGAAGGCAATTAGCATATAGCCCCTCAACTTCAGAAGAAGGAATAACGGGGGAGATAGTTTTTATTCCTGAGGTTGAAAACAAACAAGAATTTGCTGATTGGCTAGAAACAATTAAAGGAAAATTTGTATTAAGCAGTATGTATCAACCCTCTGGAAGGCCAGATTATAACTGGGAAAAGTTTGCCACAGAAGAATCTCTGCAAAAAATCAGGAACGAACGAAAGGATGCTGCAAGAAAGTGGTCTGCAAATTTTAGAAAGTCGGGCGCTAACAGAAGAAGAATAAACAGCACGCTAGAAGAGGCTGGAGCGATAGGGTTGTTGTCAAATAATTGGGCAGGTGGATTTGGCGCAAACAGAGTGTTTAGCGCTGGGACAAAAAACATTCCAAATATTGACTTAGACCTTGAAGACTATACCATGTTGTATAGAATGGTTAAAAGTGGTGTAAATCCTAAAATCAAGGTTGTTTCAACCTCAAAAGATTTAGGAACAGTTCCAACATTTAATACTCTCGCAATGATTAAAGGGGTCGAGAAACCTGAAGAATATGTCATCTTATCTGCTCATTTTGATTCTTGGGATGGTGCAACCGGGGCAACTGACAATGGAACAGGAACTATTGTTATGATGGAGGCAATGAGAATTTTAAAAGCGGTATACCCAAACCCAAAAAGAACCATTCTGGTTGGTCATTGGGGGTTTGAGGAAGGCGGACTGAACGGCTCTAGAGCATTTGTTGAAGACTTCCCTGATATTGTTAAAAACACTCAAGCGCTTTTTAATCAAGATAATGGAACCGGTAGGGTTATTAATATCAGCGGTCAAGGTTTTTTAAATTCATATGAATATGTTTCTAGATGGCTGTCTCCTGTTCCTAGTGAAATAAAAAAACACATTAAAACAACTTTTCCCGGCATGCCTGGTGGCGGTGGAAGTGATTATGCTTCATTTTTAGCTGTTGGCGTTCCTGCTTTCAGCTTGAGCTCCCTTGATTGGTCATATAGAGATTATACTTGGCACACCAACATAGACACGTATGATAAAATAGTTTTTGATGATGTTAGAAGCAATGTTATCTTAACGGCAATCCTTGCTTATATGGCGAGTGAGGATAAAAACAAAGCGTCTAGGGAAAAAAGGGTGATGCCTATTAATCCTAGAACAGGAAAAGAAGTTCCGTGGCCGAGCACAAGAAACCCAAGGAGAGAAAGAGCTGAAATTTTCTAATTATTCCCAAAGAGACCATGATTTGACACAGACAAATGTTGACCCAATTCTTTGAAGGGTTTTTTAGGCATACTTACTCCTGTTAAGCATTATGTAGTAAAGCACACTTAGTAAAATTGATATTTGGATAACAATAGGGCCAATCATTTCAAAGATTGTAAAAGTTGTTAATCCCAAAAAAACAAGAACGCCTAGCTCAAAACGATTCTTTAAAAGCCCTTCATTAAATGCTGCTCTTATAATAAAATAATTTATTGGAAGATAAAGAATCGAAGCAGTAATTGTGCCAGGACTAAAGTCTTGATAATAAAAACTAAAGTATATATGAAAAAAAGCGTTTGCAACCTGGGTGGTCATTAAATAGTACATTACAAGATGAGCGCTCGCTCTGTTGTTTTTTATAAGATGAATAAAGACAGCTATCAAAAGGAGTGAGATTAGTATAATCAAAATTACTTCAGTTGAAATCGGATTGTTATCCTGGAAATATCTTAATCTCCACTCTCTGAAATTAAATATTATCATTTCTTCGAAATGATGGAGTGCGTATATTAGTGGTCCAAGAACAATTAGATTTTTAAATTTATTCATTTGATTGAATTATTATAAAGACAAAAAACCCCTCTAAGTCAGCCACCTAGAAGGATTTTCTGTGGTCCCACCTGGACTCGAACCAGGGACCAAATGATTATGAGTCATCTACTCTAACCAACTGAGCTATAGGACCGTCTTGAGCGCAAATATACAACTTACTTAAATTTCTTAAAAGGTCTTTTTCATAATATTTAAACTATTTTTGATAAATGGATTCGCAAAGGCAAAAAAAGGTTTCGGCTTTAATTCAAAAGGAGCTCGCGGCTTTAATTGCTGTCGATCTTCGAAGAGGAGGCGCCTCTAATCTGTTAATTTCTGTAACGAAGGTTCGGGTAGCCCTTGACTTTTCTGTTGCAAAAATATATCTAAGCATTTTTCCAAGCGACAAGGCTAATGAAAGACTGGAACAGCTTCAGAAAAATTCCTCAAAAATAAAATTTGATCTTTCAAAAATTGTTAAAAATCAGCTTAGAAAAGTTCCTTCTCTTTCTTTTTATTTAGATGACTCATTAGATCATATAGATGAAATTGACGATTCTATCAAAAACCCCTTTAACCCCATTAAGAAATAAAAATGTTCAACAGTTTTATATTTAAAATCGCCCGTAGATATTTTTTTGCAAGAAGCTCAAAGACTATTGTAAACAGGATCAATCGATTTGCATTTATAATGATTGTTGTTTCGGCTTGTTCTCTTCTTGTTGTGTTAAGCGCTTTCTCTGGACTTAAAGATTTTGGTTTATTGTACACTAATTCATTTGACCCTGACTTCAAGGTTATCCCAAAGGTTGGGAAGCATTTTGTTTTGGACGGCCCTGCTCTTGAAAGGGCTTCTTCTCTTTCTGGCACATCCACCGCTTCTTTAGTTTTAGAAGAAAAGGTATTGCTCGCAAATTCTCTTAACTCCACCTCTATTGTTTTAAAAGGCATTGATTCTAATCATTTTTTAAACCAACAACTGAACGACCTTTCTTTGGTTGGTGTTTATGATATTCGAGATAAAGACAACATCTACCTTGGCGCATCTGTTGCTTCTGATCTTGATGTTGTTCTTAGTGAAGATTTTTCTGTAAAAGCGACCGTTCCTTCTTTAAACAATTTTTCCTTATTTAACCTTTCGCCCTTCTCTAGTTTGTTTTTTGAAATTCAAGGAATTTATCAAATTAGCGGGGACATTGAATCCAAATATGCGTTTACCTCTCTTTCATCGTTAAGCTCCCTAATAAATGTTCCTCCTAATCATTTTTCTGCTATAGAAATAATTGTTGGTGATGGGTTTTCCAAAGAAGTCCTAGAAGAAGAGCTTAATCAATTGTTGCCTGTTGATTTTAATATTGTTTCTAAACAAGAGCTAAATCCTGCTCTCTATAAAATGCTTAACACTGAGAATTTTGCTGTTTATCTTATTTTTTGTCTGGTTGTGATTATTGCTGTTTTTAATCTTGTTGGCTCTATTACCATAATGATGGTTGAAAAAACTTCTGACCTAAAAATCTTAAGCGCTTTAGGGGCAAGCAAAAATTCTTTTAGTGCTATTTTTCTTTCTCTTGGCTCAATAGTTTCTTTTTTTGGCAGTCTTGTTGGTTGTGTTGTTGGGTCTATTTTTGTTGTAATTCAAGGTTCAAATCCTTTTGTTTATGTCCCCGGCACAAACCTCCCTTATCCTGTGGTTCTTTCTTTTCAAAACCTATTGATTGTGTTTTTAACAGTTTCTTTGATTGGGCTTGCCGCGTCGTATTGGACTACCCGAAATCTTGACAAGCGTTTTTTAGATTAGCGCTTCCGCTTTTTCTGAACGCTCTTTAATGCCGTCAAGTATTCTTATTATTTTATAAGGTTCTTTCTCTGTTAAGATTGCTGTTTTGGTAGATTTAAAATTCTGCACTCCTTTAAAATAATTACCATAGTGTCTTCTTGTCTCAAGAACTCCAAGCACATCCCCCTTCCACTTCAAAGAAAGCTGTAAGTGTTTTTTTGCCATTTCCGCTCTTTCTTTCAATGTTGGTGGTTTTTTTATTTGGCCTGTTTTAAAATAGTGCTTTATTTCCTCGAAAAACCATGGGTTTCCGATAGAGCCCCTTCCTATCATTGCGCCGTCTAATCCGTATTTGTCTCTCATTTCTTTTGCCGCTTGTGGTGAGTTAACATCCCCGTTTCCAAATACCGGAATGTTCATTCTGGCGTTGTTTTTTACTTCGCTTATTTGTTCCCAACAAGCATCTCCTTTATACATTTGAACTCTCGTTCTCCCGTGAATTGAGATTGCCTTTACTCCAACGTCTTGTAGTCTTTCTGCAACCTCAACAATTTTTATCGTTTTCTCATCCCACCCCAATCTAGTTTTAACAGTTACTGGCAGCTTGGTTCTTTTTACTATTTCTTTTGTAAGGCTAACCATTAACGGTATGTCTTTTAGTATTCCTGCTCCCGCCCCTTTACAAACCACTTTTTTTACTGGGCACCCATAATTTATGTCAATTATGTCTGGGGCTGTTTTCTCCACTATATCGACAGCTTGAAGCATCGACTCAAGGTTAGCGCCAAAGATTTGAATACCAACAGGCCTTTCTTTTTTATAAATGTCTAGCTTTTTTGTGCTTTTTGCTGCATTTCGAATAAGGCCTTCGCTAGAGATAAACTCTGTATAAACAACGTCCGCGCCATGCTTTTTACATAGTGCCCGAAAAGGCGGGTCGCTAACGTCTTCCATTGGCGCCAGTAATAGAGGAAACTCTGGAAGCTCTATTTTTCCTATTTTAACCATACAACAAAAATAAGAATTCCTTGATTTATAAAGGGTTTCTCTTTTAAGATATTTCAAACTAAGTATCTTTGTACCAAAATAAGACTGGTGACAAAAAACATTAGGAATTTTTGTATTATAGCCCACATAGACCACGGGAAAAGCACCCTTGCTGACAGATTGCTTGATTCTACTGGCTCTGTTGAAGAGAGAGACAGGCAGGCCCAACTTCTTGATGACATGGATTTGGAGAGAGAAAGGGGTATAACAATTAAATCTCATGCCGTACAAATGGAGCACAAAAAAGAAGGAGTAGGTTATGTTTTAAACCTCATTGACACTCCCGGACATGTTGATTTTTCTTATGAGGTCTCAAGAGCTATTGCTGCTTGCGAAGGCGCGTTGTTAGTTGTTGATGCAGCACAAAGTATCCAGGCTCAAACAATTTCTAACCTTTACCTTGCCTTAGAAAACGACCTTGAAATTATTCCTGTTCTTAATAAAATTGATCTCGCTTCTGCTAACACAGAGGTTGTCGCCGATGAAGTAGTTTCTTTGTTGGGCTGCAAGCATGAAGATATTCTTTTAGCTTCTGCAAAAACAGGACAAGGTGTCGACGATATTCTTGACGCTATTATAGAGAGGGTTCCTGCCCCCAAAGGACAAGAAGAAAATGAGCTTCAAGCATTAATTTTTGACTCTGTTTTTAATCCATATCGAGGTATTGAAACCTATTTTAAAGTTGTAAGCGGAAGCCTCTCTAAGGGAGACAAAATAAAGTTTCTCTCTACAGAAAAAACCTATCATGCCGAAGAGGTTGGCACATTAAAACTTCAACAGGTTCCTAAAAAAACGATTTCTTGTGGCGATGTTGGCTACCTTATTACGGGCATTAAAGACGCGAAAGAGGTTAAGGTTGGAGACACAATTACGCTTGCTGAATCATCTGCTAACATTCCTATTGAAGGATTTGAAGATGTTAAGCCAATGGTTTTTGCGGGAATTTATCCAGTAGACAGTGATGACTATGAGGTTCTTCGATCAAGCATGGAAAAGCTTCAGCTTAATGATGCTTCTCTGGTTTTTTCTCCAGAAAGCTCGGCTGCCCTTGGGTTTGGTTTTAGGTGTGGGTTTTTAGGGATGCTCCATTTAGAAATAATTCAAGAGAGGCTTCAAAGAGAGTTTAACATGTCCGTTATAACAACTGTTCCTAATGTGTCATATCGGGCTTATACTAAAAAAGACCCTAACACTCCTGTTTTGGTTAACAATCCCTCTGATCTGCCTGACCCCTCAAGACTGGACCGTGTTGAAGAGCCTTTTATAAAAGCTTCTGTAATAACAAAAGCTGAGTTTGTTGGAAACGCCTTAAGCCTTTGTATAGAAAAAAGAGGGGTGGTTACAAACCAGCGGTATTTATCAACAGAGCGTGTAGAGTTGAGTTTTGATATGCCTTTGGCTGAGATTGTTTTTGATTTTTATGATCGGCTTAAGTCTGTTTCAAAAGGATATGCTTCTTTTGACTATTCTCCCTCTGGAATGATTTCTTCTAAATTGGTTCGTTTGGACATTTTGTTAAACGGTAGCCCTGTTGACGCTCTTTCTTCTTTAATTCATTTTGAAAACGCTCAGCGGTTAGGAAGAAAAATGTGTGAGAAGCTTAAGGAGTTAATCCCGAGACAACAGTTTGACATTCCAATCCAAGCAGCAATTGGCTCAAAAATTATATCGCGAGAAACAATTAAGGCTTATAGAAAAGATGTTACCGCAAAGCTTTATGGAGGAGACGTTACTAGAAAAAGAAAGCTGTTAGAAAAACAGAAAAAGGGAAAGAAAAAAATGAGAATGGTTGGAAGCGTAGAAATACCTCAAAAAGCATTTATGGCCGTTTTACAAATTAACAATTGACATGAAATTATATTCTATTGAAACTGGAAACTTTAAACTTGATGGCGGCGCTATGTTTGGCGTTGTTCCTAAGCCTCTTTGGGAAAAAACAAATCCCGCTGACTCTGATAACAGAATTGAAATGGGCGCCCGCTCTTTGTTAATTGAAGAGGGGGACAGGCTTGTTCTTATTGACACGGGTCTTGGCAACAAACAAAGCGAGAAGTTTTTTAGCGTATACTCTAGGTGGGGAGAGCTCAACACGGCGGCTTCTCTCGCTGCCCACGGGTTTAGTAAAGATGACGTAACTGACGTTCTTTTTACCCACCTTCATTTCGATCATTGTGGAGGGGCAACAAAAAGAGACGGGGAAAAGATTGTGCCGGCCTTTAAAAACGCAAAATTTTGGTGCCAAAAAGACCACTGGGAGTGGGCCACAATAAGCCCAAACCCTCGGGAAAGAGTTTCTTTTTTGAAAGACAACATTGATCCGATTAAAGCCTCTGGGCAGTTAACTCTTTTTGAGGGTAGAGAGGCGGGGTTTTGTAAAGAACTCGGCTTTGAGCTTCTTCTGGTTGACGGCCATACAGAAAAAATGGTGTTGCCAAAAATCAACTATAAAGGAAAAACTATTGTTTTTGCAGCTGACCTTGTTCCGACAGTTGGTCATATTCCCATCCCCTATCTTATGGGCTATGACATCAGGCCTTTGGTGACAATGAAAGAGAAGGCGCTTCTCCTAAA
>UINC01002224.1_pt1 | contig 11321 bp, 9 predicted proteins | sample 5385821 | NCBI WGS metagenome assembly UINC01 (sample SAMEA4666929, study PRJEB26691) | marine metagenome | isolation source: Pacific Ocean | place: Pacific Ocean | collected 2011-10-13 | reverse complement strand
CGGGACGTATCAACTCCACTTTCGGTGGCAACCTGACTGACATGTTACGCTGCCGTCGCTTCCTTGACATTATTGAAGCCGAGGCGCTGGGTGAAAATATCACCGCGCGCGGCGATGAGATGTTGGCGGGATTACGCATGACTGCGCGCGAAACTGGAGGCATGTACAACGTACGCGGCATCGGTAGCTTGCTGGCATTTACCCTGCCATCGCCGGCGGAACGGGACGCTATGATGCAGGCGCTAGCGCAGCAGAAAGTTCTAGCTCTCAAAGCGGGTCCCACTTCGATACGATTTCGACTGCCTCTCATAATTTCGGTCGATGAGGTGCAAGAGCTGCTTGCGCGCGTGCGCTCCGCACTCATGTCTCGCTAGTTGGGGGCAGCTATGCCGCGTAGCGGTGTTCGGCGCAGTGGATTTAACTGCCCCTCGCTGGAGGAGTGTGCCTATCGACGATAGTAACCCTGTCAACGAGTTGCGTGCAGAGGGGTTGGCTGAGCTGAAACTGGGTCGCTACCGCCGCGCCCGCCGTACGCTTGAAAAGGCGTTGACAGTGAAACCAGAGAGCAAGCGATTGCGACACGATTTGGGAAAGGTTCACTTGGCGGCTGGACAGCCTGAGGCGGCATTGGAGGACCTAGATCAGATTCCTGATGAGGTCTCGCATTCTGAAATTCTCTGGAAGGACCGTGCACTAGCGTATCTGCTGCTCGGTAACCCGGAAGAAGCCTTGATGTGTGCCCAACAGGCGTTGGAGCGCAAGCCGAGCTATGTTGCAGCACATGTCATGAAGGCGCGTGCTCAACATGCACTTGGACAGGGCGAAGCCGCATTGGTGACTATTAACTCGGTTGCCAAACGCCAGAATCCTAATCGCGAGGTGCTCTACCGCCGCGGTAAGCTGCTGCACTTTCTGGGACGTTACAATGACGCACTACAGGATTTCGACGCTATACTCGAACGGCGGCCGCGTGACCAGGCAGCGCTGGAGGCGAAGGGGCTGAGTCATGACCAATTGGATGAGTCCGGTGCTGCGGCGGTAGCACTGCAGCAGAGCCTCGATGCGGAGGACGAGGTAATCTACAATGATCGCGGTGTGGCTCTCTCGCGGCTTGGATACAACCATCGTGCCATCGAAAGTTACCGACGGGCGCTGGCGGCCAACCCACGCTACGCCACTTGCTGGTTCAATATCGGCAAGGCGCTCTTTAGGGTGGGCAATTTGAAGGAGGCGCTACAGGCATTTACACGTGCGACCGAGCTCAACCCCCAGAATCGCTCGGCGTGGAACAATCGTGGCGTGACGCTGCGGCAGCTCAACCGTATCGAGGAGACAATTCCCTGCTACGAGCGCGCCATTCAGTTGAAGCAGGACTATGCCTGGGCTTGGCACAACAAGGGCTATGCACTCGAGCTACTCGATCGCCCGCGCGAGGCGCTAGAGTGTTACCAGCAAACGCTGATGCACCAGTCAGGCCACGAGGACCACGACGGTTCCGAGTGGAAGCGGCTGCTCGATGATACTGAAAAGGCGATAACACGTATCGAGTTGATCCTGGAACATTAGATGGCTGACGTCAATGAGCTAGTGGAGCAGGGCGAGGTGCTGGTGCGCGAGGGGAAATTGCGTAAGGCACTAACTTGCTTCCATAAGGCAGTTGACCTGGCGCCGGCGGACCCTTCACTGCACAATAGTATCGGCATGGCCGAGATGGCACGCCGCAAACCTAGACTGGCATTACAGGCCTACCAGCAGGCGTCCGACTTAGCGCCTGACATTGCACGCTATCACATGCGCTGTGGTGACGCACTGCAGCGGCTCGAACGCTATATGGAGGCTATTGAGGCATACAGCCGCGCGCTGGAGCTGGAGCCACGCAACGCGCCAGCGTGGAACAACCGTGGTTTTACTAATTTCATGCTTAATCGCTGGGACGAGGCGCTGCGCTGTTACGATGAATCGATGCGAGCTGACCCCACTTACGCGGTAGCGTGGTATAACTACGGTTACACACTTCAGCTCTCAGGGCGTCTCGCTGACGCCAAGGACTACTACCAGCGCGCAGTTGATCTGGATCCTCGCGACAAGATTGCGTGGAACAACTTGGCCAATGTGCAGTACAACCAAGGCGAGTATGAACACTCCATAGAATTATATCAAAAATCAGTGGAGATTGACCCGGAATACGTTATTGCCGTTAACAACATTGGAAATGCCCTAGACCACTTGCACCGCTACGAAGAAGCGATAACGTACCACGAGCAGGCGCTCGAATTGGACCCGACTTTCCACTACGCCTGGATGGCCAAGGGCCGGGCACTGTCTCAGCTCGACCGCCCCGAGGAGGGGCTCGAGTTTCTGGAAACTGCTCTCGAACTGGAAGCGGAGGATCCTGATTACCACGAGGCGCTGGCACGCTGTCTGAAGGCCCTAGGCCGGCTCGACGAGGCACGCCGCATCCTGAATCTGGGGTTGGCGATTGATGGTCAGCACGTGCTTTGCTGGGTCGCACTCGGTGATATCAGCCGTGAGCGCAACGACAATCGGCACGCGCTACAGTGCTATGACGAGGCGGTGCGCGCAATGGACGACCAGGCGCGCCGACGCATGCGCGACCTGGATTGGATGGAGAAGGGCAAGATCCTGCTCAACGCAGGAATGTTCAACGAGGCGGAGCGGCAGTACACCAACGCGCTGGTCGCGCACCCTGAGTCGGCACGCGCGCGTTTCCAGCTGGCGGAGACACTGCTCGAGGTGGACCGCAATAAACAGGCACTTTCACTGATCGAAAATGCTTTGGAGTTACAGCCTGGATCTCGCACCGGTAGACTGCTACTGGCCCGCGCACAGGGGTGGGATGCGGCGCGCGAAACACTCGCTGCTTTGCAGGCAGAATTTCCTGATGACTATACTATAAAGTATAGTTTGGGGTTACACCTTGCCCTGCACGAGCCAGAAGCGGCACTGGCCCACTTGTCACTTGATGATTGGGATTCGGCGCTGACGCGCTGCGGTTGCCTGCGGGTGCTTGAGCGGTTAGAGGAGGCAGTTCTGGCCGCTGAAGCGGCGACTGAGCTAGCGCCTGAGCGGCTTGAAGTGTGGCTTGCGCTAGGCTGGAGCGCGCTGGAGGCTGGCGACACGGAACGCGCCAGTGCAGCGTTCGACGGTGCGCTCGGTTGCGAAGCCTCCGACGCGGAGGCACTAGCGGGCAAGGTGGCCGCACTCGAGGCTGTAGGCAAGCCGACCGACGAGCTGCGTCGCCTGCTGGCAGATACGGAGCCGGAATTTGCTTGAAGCGGCGTTTGCCTAGGCTGAAATGGCCGCTTCCAGCACCTTTTCAATCTTTTCCGCCACACGCGGCCAAGCGAATTCTCGCTCAATGCGTTCGCGTCCGCGAACACCCATCTGCCGTGCGCGTTCAGGGTAGTCCCAGATGTTTTGCAATGCTGCAGCGAGTGCGTCGGGATCGAGCGGCTCGACTAGGAGTCCTTCCTCACTAGTGATAACATCGCGTACGCCGGGGATGTCGCTCAGCACCAGTGGCTTGCCCGATGCCATGCCCTCCAAACCAACAATGCCGAACGCTTCCAGCCGTGAGGTAGATGGTAGGACCACAGTGTCACAGGCGGCATAGTAAGCGGGCAGCCAGGCATCACCGACTGGGCCAGCAAAGCTAACCCTCTCTTGCAGGCCGCAGCTCCGTACTAGCTGATTCAACCAGTCGCGGTAAGGACCGTCACCTACCACCACCAGTCGCCCTTGTTGGAGTCGCGAGAGCGCACGTATCAGAATGCCGACCCCTTTGTGCGGAACTAGCCTTCCGACAAAGAGCGCTAACGGCTCGTTGTCGGGGGCCAATCGCTCGCGTATATGCCCTCCGAAATTGGAGGGATGGAATTGCTCAGTGTCGACTGCGTTAGGTACTACCTTGATATCGCGGTTCCAGAGCGCACGTGAGGTGGCAGCATAACTCTCAGTGGTCGAGATGATGTGCTTCGCGCGTTGCAGCGGCAGATTGCCAAGAAAGCGCTGGTAGCCGCGTACCATCAGCGACCCCAGTCGTCCACGTAGTTCCAAGTCGCAATGGTAGGTGATGACTAGTGGTTTTCCTGCTTTTTGTGCGCCGCGTGCGGCGAAGAACTCAGTGAACGGCGGTGGCGAGTGGACATGCACCACGTCCGCCTCCGTTGTAGCTATATCCTTGGCAAAGCCAGGCGCGATAGGGGTGTTGAAGAGGTTAAGCCACTGCGTTACACGCCTGACTGGGAGACCACGCACAGTTTCCCGCTCCGGCATGCGTGCGTAGCGCGAGGTAAGCACATCGACAGTGTGGCCCCGCTGCTGCAGGTTTAGCGCTAGCCCCAGTACATGCGACTCGACACCGCCGTAGTGAGGGTAAAAGTAGGGTGTCACTTCGAGGATGTGCATTAGAGTATTCGGGAGCCGGCCGCCCAACTGCCTGAAACGACGCGACCGGGACCGACCACGGTTTCTTCACCCAGAATGGTACCAACGTTGAGTGAGGCGTTGATCCCCGTCTTTACGTCGTCACCTAAAATGACGCCCAGCTTGCGCAGTCCGCTGTCGACCCGCTCGCCCCTGATGATGACGTAGATGCTGGCGCCGTCGTGTCGCAGGTTGGCTATTTTGGTTCCGGAGCCAAGATTGCAGTTGCGCCCCAGAATGGAATCGCCGACGTAGTTGTGGTGCGGTGCTTTTGAGCGTTCCATCAGAATTGAGTTTTTCACCTCCGAAGCGGCGCCCACTTTCGCTCCAGTGCCAAGCATGGTCGCGCCACGGATGCAGGCGTTTGGCCCAACTATTGCGTCAGGGCCAATCCAAACAGGCCCTTCAATGCGACAGCCTGCCTTGACTATTGCGCCTGCGGCGACGTGCACTGCACCCTTTAGCACAGTACCTTCCTCTACAATGCCTTCGATAGATGATTTCATGCGGGAGAGCAGTAGCGTGTTGGCGGTGAGCAGGTCCCATGGCCTCCCTAGGTCGAGCCAGTCACCCTCCACCTCCACTACGGTAATGCCTTGGGCAACAGCCTCCAGCGCAGTTGTTAGTTCATATTCTCCCCGTGGTGATCTTTCAATTGCCTTAAGCGCTTCGAAGATGGAAGGTGCGAAGCGGTAGATGCCGGCGTTAATACCGCCCGGTCCTTTGCCGCTTTTCTCGATGATGCTTACCAGTTTCCCCTTGTGTGCCTTGATAAGGCCATAGCTGCTGCAATCAGCGACCTGTGCAATCGCTAGCGCATGCTCGCCAGTTGCGGTTGTGAGTGCACGCAGCGTTTCCGTTGTGACGAGCGTATCGCCGTTCAGGCAAAAAAATATATCATTCAATTTTCCAGCCGCCTGTGCTACTGCATGACCGGTGCCGAGCTGTTCTTCTTGCACTAGGTATTCCAGTTCGAGCCCGAAGCGCCCCCCGTCACCGAGCGTCTCGCGTACCTCGCGCATGCGGTAGCCCACTAGCACTACCACATGCTTGACTCCAACTTCGGCCAGTGCGTGCAGCTGGTGCTCTAGAAATGGCGCCCCGCCAGCCGGTAGCAATGGTTTCGGCAGCCGCGCAGTCAATGGTCGCATGCGGGTTCCCTGGCCAGCGGCCAGGATGAGCGCCTGTTCAACCAAGGAATTCCTCCAGCTTCACCAGTAGCCGCTCACTCACCAACGCGCCGTCAATCCGGCCGCGGAATTCCCCCATAACCGCTCCCATCAGTGGTCCCATCGCCTCCATCCTGCGCTGCTGCACAAAATCCTTGCGCTCTGCAAGCAGTTCGTCGATGAACGCGTCCAGATCTGCATTACTGCTGCTTTCAAGCCGCAATACTTCCCCGCGCGCCAGCGTTGCCAGCGCATCGTCAACACCCTCCTTCGCTAGCTTTCCACTGGCAACTGCCTCGATCAGCTCTTCCAGTGCTGCCTTGCCCGGAGTAGGAAGCCCTGCTTTTCGCAGTTCGGGTAGCTGATGCAGCAGCAGCCGCGCCGCCAATTTGGGGGAACTCCCCATCGTTACCAGCTCGTAGAAGCGTCCGTCCAGGCTAGCACGTACTAACTGCTCCGCCTGCTGCGTACCGAGCGGGAGCGCTGCACTGCGTTCATCAAGCGTTGGCGGCAGTTCGACATTCTCGCTAGTCAATTTCAATGGCGGGATGTCAGTTTCGGGATACATGCGTGCCGCGCCTGGCATCGGTCGCAGGTAGCGGCTGCCGCCTTCCGTAAGAACGCGCCGCACTTCGTGCGGCACTCCCGTCTTTCGGGCACGGTTACAGGCGCGCTCTAAGGCAGCCATAGCAACCTCTTTTTTCTCGAATACAAGTATAAAAGCGTCTGTCTCACCACATTTGAGCTCTGCGGCGATTGTCTCAGCCTCATCCACCGAGACGCCCTGTGCTGGTATTTCGTCGCTGTGCAGCAGTCCGGCCACACCCGCACGGCGCACGTGGTCTGCCAACTCGCGCCCTAGTCGCGGATGGCCTAACGGAGACTTGGTAGTTCCTAGCAATCCCGCCCAGCCCGGGAGTCGGCAGCTCCACGCGCTAGTAGGCGGATTCGCCAGTAGTCGCGTGACTTCTGTCACTGGCCCCGGCTCGGAGCGGGTGATTCCAGCCAGTTTTGCCTGTCGTTCCATCTCGTCTTCAACGACTTGAGGCATCGTGCCCAAATCCTGGAACCCCTTCAATTCGACACGCCTTCCTTCTGGAATGGAGACGTTTACGTCCTGCCTGATGGTGCCGAGTCCTCTTCGCACGCGACAGGCGCGCAGTAGCCGCCCAAGTGCGCGCGCCGCCGCCTGCACTGCCTCGGGTGTGTGGAGTTGCGGCGCGGTAGAGATTTCCAGCAGTGGCACTCCCAGCCGATCTAGCAGAAAATTATCGTTGCCATCGCCCCGACGACATGAATCTTCCTCCAGGCAGAGCTGTTCGATATCGACGCTGCCACCATCGTATTCCAGCCGGCCACCGGTGGAGACCAGTGCGGTGCGCTGGAAGCCAGTAGTGTTGGAGCCGTCGACGACTACCTTGCGCATGAAATGCATTTCTTCTAGTGGCTGCGCGCCGAGCAGTTGGGCGACCTGCAGCGCAATTTTGACTGCTTTCGGGTTAGGGCCACGTGGTGGCTCTTCGTCCGCCTCGACTAGGCAGTTTCCGTCGCCTTGGTGATAGCCAAAATCACGCACATTCTCGGCCGCAGCTGCAGTATCAACCTGCCCCATCTCACTAGCGGTTGCATGCAACCGCCGGCTGAATCCCAAATCGGGGCTACCGGTTCCGGCGGGACAGCTACAGAAGAGCTTGCCGCAGTCGAGCTGTTGGTGCACTTCCAGCCCGGCGGTAAGCGTCACGGTGGTGGATGCTTGCCCGTTTTAAAGGAAAAGGCGTGTTTTTGCCGCTGTAAAAGAATAAGAGCAATCAGCCCCAGGAGCGGTCCTACCAATAGGAAGCCGAGTGCCAGCGCGCTGAAAAGCGCCCCCAGTTGCGCCGCTAGGAACGAGCTGCGCTGCCATGCGGCCCAAGCACCACCTAGGCCAATCAACGAGAATACCAGCATCAGGAAAGGGCACCAGGCAAACATTCCGCGCCAGAGCTCTTGCACCGGCTGTTCCTGTTCCGTCGCAGTTCCCTCGCCCTCTAGTAGTGTGAACCTGAACAGATTCACTCCCGCGGTAGGTTCCATGTTAGCGTCTTGCTCAGCGATGAAGACTTCCGACCACGCGATACGGTGGTTACCAGCTTGCACCTCAAGTGTGCGCATGCCACTGTTCACGGTGGTTGTGTAAGTCCCCGCTTCTCCAGCAGTTAGGTTGGCAGTTGCATCGTCGATCAGTAGCGTCACATTGTCAAGCGGTCCGGTGGCGTTGACGACCTCAATCGTAATCTCGACTTGCTGCAAGCCATCATACTCATCAGGCATGATGTGGACGCCCCATGCGGTCGCCAGCCCGGTGAGCGACGCCGCTAGGATAAGCAGCGTAATTGCCCTGGTCCCACCCGCCACCGGTCGCTCGTGCATTGGAGGTCCTCGGTAACGCAGATAGTCGTCCGGTACCGCAGGTGGCGCGCTGGCCGTCGCTGGTTCGGGCGGTTGTGACGCTGTCGGACCGGTAGACCCTACCTTCACCGCGTCACCATCTGGCAGGAACTCAAGCTCGCTGTGGCATTCACGACAGCTACTGGTTGAGCTGGCATCGCCTCCTGGCAGCAGGACTGACTGTTCGCTCTGACAGACCGGGCATTCAAAGACGTGGCGGCGCATCTACGCTACTTCGGGACCGGCAGTGCTCCCGCTGGTTTTTCCCTTCCCCTTCTGGAACTTGACTTGCGGGACCTCGACTTTGACTGGCGGTGGCAGGTTCAGCTTACGTGCCAGCACGAAAACTTCGAATGAGCCCTGTGACAGGACGGCGTTGTGGACTTCCTCGGCGGCGCCGTCGGGCATCTTGTGCTCGCGCTCCCAGAGTTCCTGCACTTCCCGGGCAGTCCCGCCGTCACCATTAGCGTAGGTGATTTCACCGTCAAGCTGGACCATTCCCAGCCCACCATAGGTTACGGTATATCTATACTCGACAGTCGCGCGCTCCTTGCCAGTGGTGCGAATCGAGAGTACTGTGGTGTTGTGGTCGATCCGCACTTGCTGCGGTCGCCCGCTCCGGCGGTGGCGCCGTGCCTCTATACCTGTGATGCGGAAACCACTGACCGCCATGTTAGGCACCACTGGCACCGGTTTAATCACCTTTGCGCCCCATTCGGCTAGAAGGCCATGACGTGCGTTGTCTCAGCCAGAGCGGTGGCGACCACCTTTTTTTTAAGCCGTTGCCGTCCACCGTGCATGGACCCGCGCGTCGTTGTGGTCAGTCTACTGTTGTTGACCGCAACGCCAAGTTGCCAAGAGCCAAACCCGTCACGCACTATTGTTAGTTTGCAGTTGGACTGGGACGGCGAGCAGGCGTGGGTTTACATCTACTCCACTCCACGGGTACGTATGGACAACCTGACTATTGCCTTCGAGAACGATACACTTCGTGAGACAGGTGTTTACACGCTACAGCGATCTACAGATGTAATCGAGTTCAGCCTCATGGTCGAGGCGGAGCTGGCTGGCGTATTCTGGGGTTTCTACGGAAACGTGACGCTCGAAAATCAGGGCCTCGGGGAACCAGAGTACCACGCTCTGGTAACAATTCCTGTAGAGGGCGGTGAGCCAGATGAGGAGGACTGGGAACTGCCCCGCAGCCGCCCTATGGAGCGACTGCCATGAACTTGCTGCGCGCACCGCTCAGCTTCCAGCTCACAATTGCCGTTGTGAGCGCGCTACTGCTCTATCTGGTTCTGTTCCAGCTGAATATCATTGATTTTTCTGTAGGTGAATTGCTCGCGTTCTACACCTTCTCGGTTTTTACGGTAACGCTCTTCGCGGTGCTGGGTGGCGTGCTGCTGGGTATGTTTATCGCCACCCGTGCGCTCTCTAGTCAGGGTTTCACGCCGTTTGAGGTTTCGATGCTCAAGCTGCGCGATGATGTCCAGAACCTGAAGCAGGAACTGGGTGAATTACGGCGACTGTTGGAAGGCAATGAACCGGAGTAACAGTTTTATAAAAATCGCTAAGAGTGGCACCACATGACCCGCTCCGCTCGCTGGCTGACGCTTTCAGTTCTGATTATACTTTTGCTATCGCCTCTGGCAGGTGTCTCCACCTTCACTTCCGTACAGCAGGAGCTGCTACCGAGCGCGTTCCGAGACAGTGGCCGTGGGTCGGGGGACGATTACTCTGTCGAGCTGTATGCCGGAGAGCGGCAGGAAGGCGATGAAGAGCTGACCCGCAACCAGACTCGCAGCTATGATTTCCTAGTCGTTAACAGCGGTTCACAGAACGATACCTACAATCTGACAGTTGATTGGGACGACCCGGAGAGCTATGGGTGGCATGGATCGCTTTCTGTCGTTAGCATTTACATACCTGCAGGTCAGGACCGCACCTTTGACTTAGTTGTGACATCACCTCGTGGGGACGTAGTGAGGGACAACTCAACTATGTTTAATTTGACTGCGACTTCGACTAACTCCACTTCTGTCAGTGCCAGCGACTTGCATATGGTGCGCATCATCACTCCCTACGCAGTTGACGTCTACGAAATGCACCCTGCTTTGGTGTTCGCCAAACGCGGCGAGAAAGCGAGCTTCGGCGGAGAAATCAAGAACGTGGGTGACAACACAGATTCCTATGCGCTGCGAATAGATTTTGTGCCGAAGGATTGGATTGCTGAGCTTTCGACCACCGACATTGACTCGCTAGTATCGGGTGATAACGCCCAGTTCCAGGTAGAGGTTACGGTCCCTGACACTGCTGGGCAGGACGAATACGCACTGGTGCGCGTCACGGTTACTTCCAAGACTACCGAGTACTCCCACATCGACGGTGAGTCATGGGCCAACACTACAGCCTCCGACGGTCGCATCTATGGGGTAGACCTGCAGCCAGATTCGGGCAGTCGGCAAGCGATTCCCGGCGGCCTGGCAGAGTATGTATTCACAGTTACCAACAGCGGCAATGAGACAGACACAATCCTGCTGGAAGTGGACATTGGTGAGACACAGGGCTGGACCGCGATGCTGGACCGCGATCGCATTGAGGATTTGGGTCCAGGTATCGAGACTACCGTGACGTTTCAGGTTAACGCGCCGCAGGATGCTACCGCCGAAGATTGGTGTGTGGCCGGAGTGGAGGCACGCTCTGAGAACCGCGAGCAACACCGCATTCAGGCGAATGTGAACACTACTATCCGTATCCCGGTGCGCGGCGTTGACTTGACCCTTGACAGCGAAACCAAGGCCGGCGAGCCCGGCGAGCAGTTAACCTACACATTAACACTCACCAACAGTGGCAGCGACCCGGACAGCTACGACCTGACGGTCCAGAAGCCGCCTACTTGGCAGATACAGCTCAGCGCCTCGAAGGTGGACGACCTGTCCGAAGGCGACAGCGCCACGTTGGAGCTACAGGTCACCATTCCGAACAACAGCCCCGATACCGACACAGCGTTATCCATAGTCACCGCCATATCTCGCGGTAACAACTCGGTCTCGAACACGACGGAGGCGCTAACGACGGTTGCAACTGTTTATGGGCTCACAATGATTGTCGATCGCAGCGCACAGGCGCTTAACCCGGGCAACAGCACCAGTTTCACCTATACACTCTACAACTACGGCAACGGCCATGAGAACCTAACTTTCGCCGCCAGCTGGTTGCCTGCCGTCGACTGGACTGTTACGGGGCTACCGGATCGCGTCGAGCTTCCCCCCTTCAGTG
>UINC01002222.1_pt1 | contig 11326 bp, 11 predicted proteins | sample 5385821 | NCBI WGS metagenome assembly UINC01 (sample SAMEA4666929, study PRJEB26691) | marine metagenome | isolation source: Pacific Ocean | place: Pacific Ocean | collected 2011-10-13 | reverse complement strand
ATCAATATTCTTATATAATTGAGGATTTTAAGAAAAGACCAGAGTTATATAAAAAACAAAGATCATCTAAAATACCTGATGGCTCTCCAATTGGAAGTGAATCATGCAATTATATTTTATAAATAATTATGGAAATAAATCTAATAAGTGATACAGTAACAAAACCTAGCAAAGAAATGCTTAATTCGATGGTTAATGCAGATGTAGGTGATGATGTTTTTAAGGAAGATCCAACTGTAAATGAACTTGAAGATAAAATTGCTAAGATGTTTGGAATGGATTCTGCATTGTTTTTTCCATCAGGAACAATGACTAATCAAACAGCTATAAAGTTACACACAAACCCAGGAGATCAATTGATATGTGATAAATATGCTCATGTTTATAATTATGAAGGAGGTGGCGTAAGCTTTAATAGTGGAGTTTCTTGTAAGTTAATTAATGGAAATAGAGGAATGTTTAATAATGAACAATTGATTAAAGCTATTAATCCTCCAGACTTTTACCATAGTCCTAAAACTTCATTAGTTTGTATTGAAAACACAACAAATAAAGGGGGAGGTGCATGTTGGAATATTGATGAACTAAAATTAATCAAAAACACATGTATAGAGAATAACTTATCCTATCATTTAGATGGTGCTAGAATTTGGAATGCTATGATTAAAATGAATCAAAGTCCAAAAGATTATGGTTCATTATTTGATTCTATTTCAGTATGTTTAAGTAAAGGTTTAGGATGCCCATCAGGATCTGTATTAATTGCTTCTAATAACTTAATAGAAAGGGCTTTAAGAGTTAGAAAAATTTTAGGCGGAGGTATGAGGCAAGTAGGATATTTAGCAGCATGTGGAATTTATGCTTTGGAAAATAATTTTTTAAGACTTTCAAAAGACCATGATAGAGCATCAGAAATAGAAAAAACCCTTAATAACCTTTCTTTTATTAAAAAGGTAGAACCAGTTGAAACTAATATTGTAATTTTTGAAATAGACTCAATAATAAATTCTGATTTATTTATAAATAAATTAAATGAAAAGGGCATAAAAATAATTTCAATGGGGGATAATAAATTAAGGATAGTTACTCATCTTGATTATACAGACGAAATGCATCAAGCTTTTTTAAAAATTTTAAATGAATTAAAATTTTAAGTATAATTAATACCCAAAATACCGAGATTTTTAATACTAAATCTTATGTTTGTGTTTGATTGTAATAGCACTATGACAAGATCATCAAAACATTCAATCTTTCCTCCAATAGCTAAAAAAAATCCTACTTACCTAAAAAAATTTGATTCAGTAAGATTAGATAATTATTATTGGTTAAAAGATCGAGAAAATCCTGAAGTATTAGATTATCTAGAAAAGGAAAACAAATATTATGAGAGTATGACTATTAACACTAAGGATTTTCAAAAGAAAATTTTTGAAGAAATAAAAAACAAAATAAAAGAGGATGATCAATCAGTCCCTTATTTTTTAAATGGATACTGGTATATAACAAAATTTGAAGAAAAAAAAGATTACCCTATTTATGTAAGGAAAAAAGCCTCTTTAGATTCTATTGATGAGTTACTATTTGATTGTAATAAGCTTGCAAAAGGTTACGAATATTTCAATCTCTCAAATATTAGAGTAAGTCCTAATAATAAATATGCTGCATTTAGTACAGATACAATTTCTAGAAGACTGTATACTATCAAAATAAAAAATTTAGAAACAGGAGAAATTTTAATTGAATCTATAAATAATTCCTCTGGAAGTTTTGTGTGGGCTAATGATAATTCTACTTTGTTCTATACAATTAGAGATTCTAAAACTTTACGAAATAATAAAATTTATAAACATACTTTAGGTTCTAATTCAAAGCAAGATAAGTTGGTTTATCACGAAAAAGACAAAACTTTTTATACTAATGTATCAAAATCAAAATCTAATAAATATATAATAATCTCATCCTATAGCACTCTAACTTCTGAATTTCAATTTTTAGACGCCGATCTTCCAAATGATAATTTCAAATTATTTACTAAAAGAAAAAGAGGGTTAGAGTATAGTATAAGTCATTTTGAAAAAGACTTTTTTATAATAACAAACAGAGATAATTGTAAGAATTATAAATTGATGAAAACATCTATTAATAATACTGATTACAAAAATTGGAAAATTGTTATTGAACATAGAGAAGATGTATTAATAGAAGGAATAGATATTTTTAAAAATTATTTAGTAGTTAGTGAAAGGTCAAATGGTTTAAACCAAATAAATATTAAAAAATGGAATGATTCAGAAAATTATTATATAAATTTTGATGTTGACACTTTTTCATCATATACTACTAACAATTTTGATTTTAATACAAATTTTTTAAGATATGGATTCAGTTCTCTCAGTCAACCATCTATGGTAATTGATTTTAACATGAAAACTGGAAAAAAAATTATTAGAAAAGAACAACAGGTTTTAGATATAAATTTTAACAAAGAAAATTATATCTCTGAAAGGATTTGGGCTAAGGCTGAAGATGGTACTCAGATACCAATTTCACTTGTTTATAAAAAAGGAATTAAAAAAGATGGAAAAAATCCTCTTTTATTATACGGATATGGTTCATATGGAAACACTATAGATGCATATTTTTCTATTGCTCGTTTAAGTTTATTAGATAGGGGTTTCGTTTTTGCAATAGCTCATGTAAGAGGGAGTGAATATATGGGTAGAAAATGGTACGAAAATGGTAAACTTTTGAATAAAATGAATACATTCTCAGATTTTATTTATTGTACAAAGTATTTAATTGCTGAAGGTTACACTAGTTCTGATCATAGTTACGCTTATGGCGGATCAGCCGGCGGATTACTTGTAGGGACAGTAATTAATTTAGCACCTGAGTTATATAATGGAATTATTTCTGCTGTTCCATTTGTTGATTTGGTTACTACAATGTTGGATGAAACAATACCATTGACAACTGCAGAATATGATGAATGGGGAAATCCTAATCAAAAAAAATATTTTGATTACATGCTATCATATTCACCATATGATAATGTAAAAAAAATAAAATATCCTAATCTAATGGTAACAACAGGTTTTTACGATTCTCAAGTTCAATATTGGGAACCTGCTAAATGGGTAGCTAAGTTGAGAGAATTTAAAAAGGGGAATAATCTATTATTTTTAAAAACGGATATGGATAGTGGACATGGAGGTGCATCTGGAAGGTTTGAAGCTATTAAAGAAGTCGCAAAGGAATATGCCTTTCTATTTGATCTGGAAAACATCTATAAATAGATAAAAATTTGGTGTTCACAGCTTTTTTTAAGTAATTTGCCTACTTTAAAGATTATACTTTAAATGAATAAAAAAGTAAAAGCTTATAAAAATGCCCTTGATTTAATTGGGAAAACTCCTTTAGTTAAGCTTAATAAAATAGTCAAAGATATTCCAGGAAATTTTTATGCTAAAGTTGAAGCTCTAAATCCTGGTCATTCAAATAAAGATAGAATAGCTCTTCATATTATAGAATGTGCAGAAAGAAAGGGTCTTATAAAGCCAGGAGCTACAATAATTGAGACAACATCTGGAAATACTGGATTTAGTATTGCAATGGTTAGTGTAATTAAGGGATACAACTGTATTTTGGCAGTTTCTTCAAAATCCTCATCTGATAAGATAGATATGTTAAAAGCTATGGGAGCAAAAGTTTATGTTTGTCCCGCTCATGTTAGTGCTGATGATAGCAGATCATATTATCAGGTTGCAAAAAGACTTCATGAGGAGATAAAAGGTTCTTTCTATATAAATCAGTATTTTAATAAGTTAAATATTGAAGCTCATTATATGACTACTGGTCCTGAAATTTGGAATCAAACAGGTGGTTCGATTACGCATTTAGTTGCGAGTAGTGGAACTGGTGGAACCATTTCAGGAATAGGTAAATTTTTAAAAGAAAAAAATCCTAATATTAAAATTATAGGAGTAGATGCATATGGTTCTGTATTAAAAAAATATCATGAAACTAAAGAATTTGATGAAGATGAAATTTACCCCTACAGAATAGAAGGTTTAGGTAAGAATTTGATTCCAACAGCAACTAATTTTGATGTTATTGATTTATTTGAAAAAGTTACTGATGAGGAAAGTGCACATTCTTCAAAAGAAATTGCTTTAAAAGAAGGTCTTTTTGTTGGTTATACATCTGGAGCGGCTATACAAGCTGTCAAACAGTTAGCAAAAGAAAACCTTTTTAATAAGGAAAGTAATGTCGTTTTGATTTTTTGTGATCACGGTTCAAGATACATGAGTAAGATATATAGTGATAAGTGGATGTATGACCAAGGTTTTTATAATTCTGAAAAAACTGAGTTGGAAAAGCCTATTGAATACATTAAATAAGTATATTTTTACATCTTAATTTTTACATTTTTTTTTAATGAAAGATTTATTTGATAAGATTATTACAAATAAAGGTCCTATAGGGCAATATGCAAAAATTGCTGAAGGCTACTTTGCTTTTCCAAAATTAGAAGGACCCATAGGAAATAGAATGATTTTTAATGGTAAAGAGGTGATAACTTGGAGTGTGAATGATTATTTAGGCTTTGCTAATCTTCCTGAAGTTAGAAAAGTAGATTCAGAAGCAGCAAAGAAATATGGTTCTGCATATCCTATGGGTGCAAGATTGATGTCTGGTCATACTCAACTTCACGAAAAATTAGAAAATGAACTTGCGGAATTTGTTAATAAAGAAAAAGCATATGTATTAAACTTTGGTTATCAAGGAGTATTATCAACCATTGACTCGTTGGTTTCAAAAAATGATGTTATTGTATACGATATTGATTCTCATGCATGTATTGTAGATGGAGTTAGGCTACATATTGGAAAAAGATTTACATATCAGCATAATGATATGGACAGTTTATGTTTGAACCTTGATAGAGCTACTAAAATTGTTGAAAAAACAGGTGGAGGAATTCTAGTTATTTCCGAAGGAGTTTTTGGAATGAGAGGAGAGCAAGGTAAAATAAAAGAAATAACATCTCTTAAAAACAAATATAAATTTAGGTTACTTGTAGATGATGCTCATGGATTTGGAACTTTAGGAGTTAATGGAGCAGGAGTGGGTGAAGAACAAGGAGTTCAAGATCAAATTGATGTTTATTTTGCAACATTTGCTAAATCAATGGCAAGTACTGGCGCATTTATTGCCGGGGATGCGATGATAATAGATTTTCTTAAATATAATATGAGATCTCAAGTTTTTGCTAAATCTCTACAAATTCAATTGGTAATTGGTGTTTTAAAAAGGTTAGATTTGTTAAGGAATAGACCAGAAATTAGATCAAAATTATGGTCTAATGTAAAAGCATTGCAAAACGGGTTAAGAGCTCAAGATTTCGATTTAGGAACAACACAAAGTTGTGTTACACCAGTTTTTCTAAAAGGTGATATTAATGAAGCATTTGTCATGGTTAAAGAATTAAGAGAAAAATATTTTATATTTTGTTCTATTGTTGTTTATCCTGTAGTACCTAAAGGTTTTATCTTATTAAGATTGATACCTACAGCTTCACATAATATGAAAGATATAGAAGAAACTCTTTCAGCTTTTTCTAAAATAAGATCTAAATTATTTGATGGAACTTATTTTAAAATTGCTAAAACCATGAAATAAGTCTAGTCTTTTTCCGTCTTATTATTAATTGTTAAAATTAATAGGGAAAAAAACACTAATTTTGGAAACAAATCAGCGGGATGACTCCAAAAAAAATACTGAACGCTAATGAAATATCCACAATACTTCATCGTCTTTCTTTTCAGTTAATTGAAGATCATCATGATTTTTCTGATACAGTAATAATTGCTATTCAACCAAGGGGAGTTCTTTTGGCTGAAAGAATAGTTAGCTTTTTAATTAAAGAATCATTCAAAGTTCAATTTGGCTTATTAGATATAACTTTTTACAGAGATGATTTTAGACGAAATGAAAAGGTTCTAAAAGCAAATAAAACACAATTAGATTTTTCCATTGAAAACAAAACTGTAGTTTTAATTGATGATGTTCTTTATACGGGTAGAAGTATTAGGGCAGCTTTAGATGCTCTTCAGTATTATGGAAGACCAAAAGCTGTACAGTTATTGAATTTAATTGATAGAAGATTTTCTAGAGAATTACCTATTCAACCTGATTATTGTGGTATTCAAGTAGATTCAAGATTAAATCAAAAAGTAAAGGTTAATTGGAAGGAACATGATGGAGAAGATTCTGTTTGTTTATTTAAAAATGAAGAATGAGTAATTTAAGTGTTAATCATTTATTAGGTATAAAATATCTAAACTCTAAGGATTTAAAATTAATTTTTGAGACAGCTAATCATTTTAAGGAAGTTATTAATAGAAAAATAAAAAAAGTACCGTCTTTGAGAGATGTAACAATTGCAAATTTATTTTTTGAAAGCAGTACTAGAACAAAAATTTCATTTGAATTAGCTCAAAAAAGACTTTCTGCAGATATTATTAATTTTTCTTCTTCGGCTTCTTCTGTTTCTAAGGGTGAAACATTAATTGATACGGTAAATAATATTTTATCAATGAAGGTTGACATGGTTGTAATTAGACATCCAAGCCCTGGAGCAAGTGTTTTTCTATCAAACAATGTAAATTCATGTATTATTAATGCTGGTGATGGAACACATGAACATCCAACTCAAGCATTACTTGATGCCTATTCACTTAAAGAAAAAATAGGAGATTTAAAGAATAAAAAAATATTGATAGTAGGTGATATTTTACATTCTAGAGTTGCTCTTTCAAACATCTACACATATCAAAAATTAGGTGCTAATGTTACTGTATGTGGCCCAAAATCATTAATTCCTAAATATATTGAATCTCTAAATGTAAAAGTAGAAACAGATTTATTAAAGGCATTAAAATGGTGTGATGCTGTAAACATGTTAAGAATTCAAAATGAAAGAATGTCTGAGAGTTACTTTCCTTCAATTAGAGAATATGTTCAGCAATTTGGTTTAAATAAACAGATTATAGATTCCTTAAATAAAGAAATTATAATTATGCACCCAGGTCCAATAAATAGAGGAGTTGAAATAACTAGTGAAGTTGCAGATTCTGATCAAGCTATTATTCTTGATCAAGTGGAAAATGGAGTAGCTATAAGAATGGCGGTAATGTATCTATTAGCTTCAAAGCTCTATTAATAATGAAAATAAATGTTATAAAAAATTCTATTTTATTTTTAATAGAAAAGACAGATAGACTTGATTTACTTAAGTCTGAAATAAATAAAGAAAATTATAATAATTCTAATAGGATAGTTGATTTAAGTAATGTAATTCCTGATCAATTTTTGAGTATTTTAAAAACTTTTACAAATCAAAATAATAACAAATCTTTTGTTATCGTTACTGAAAAAATTGACTGTGATAGAGATAATTTAAACCTAGTTCCTACAATTCAAGAAGCAATAGATTTTATTGATTTAGAAGAAATGGAACGTGATCTAAATTCATTATGAAATTAACCATATTAGGCTGTTTTTCTGCTCCTCCAAGCAAAAATTCCTTTCCCTCCGCTCAAATACTTGAAATTTGTGGAAATAACATTTTGATTGACTGTGGAGAAGGAACACAAATTCAGCTAAGAAAGTCTGGAATTAAATTTAATTCCATTGAAAATATTTTTATTTCGCATTTACATGGAGATCATTTTTTTGGGTTACCTGGTTTAATTTCTACTTTTCGATTATTGGGGAGAACAAAACCTCTTAATATATATGGTCCAAAAGGCATTAAACAAGCCATTACACTTTTGCTAAAATTAGGTGATTCATGGACTAATTATGAATTGAGATTTAATGAATTAGAAGAGTCAAAATCAATTAAATTATTAGAAAATAACAAGTTTTCAGTTCATACAATTCCTCTAAACCATAGAATATACACCAATGGATTTTTGTTTAACGAGAAAAAGAATGAAAGAAAGTTACTGATTGATATTGCATTAAAATTTAAAATTGATAAGACCCAATTTAATGGTATTAAGATGGGTAAAAATGGAATTTTGCCAAATGGTGATATAATTGAAAATAGTATACTTACAGAGCCTAAACCGAATGATATTAGTTATGCATATTGTAGTGACACTTGCTATTATCCTAAAATAATCGATTTAATAAATGAATGTGATATTCTATACCACGAATCAACATTTTTAGATAAACATATTGAATTAGCAATTAAGACCAAGCATTCTACAGCTAAACAAGCTGCTGAGATTGCTAGACTAGCCAAGGTAAAAAAATTGATTCTGGGACATTTTTCCTCTAGATATAAGAATTTAAATGATTTTAAAATTGAAGCGCAAAACATTTTTTCTAATGTTGAGCTTGCAGGTGATGGAAAACAGTTTTCTTTTTAAAATCCTTATTCATAAATTGTAAAAAAAATAAATATTGAAAGATTTAAGTAACTATCGTAAAGATTATGGAAAAAGTAAAGAAAGTTTAGAAGATAATAATCTTCCCAACAATCCAATAAAATTATTTATTAAATGGTTTGATGAACTTAATAACAAAAAATTAGATCATGAAATAAATGCAATGACTTTATCTACAGTTGATTTTGATGGGAAACCCACTAATAGAATAGTTTTATTAAAAGAATTTTCTAAAAAAGGATTTGTCTTTTTTTCAAATTATAATAGTAATAAAGGAATACATATAAAAAATAATCCAAATGTTTGTATTTCCTTTTTTTGGCCTGATGTTGAACAGCAGATAATTATTAATGGTATAGTAACGAAGATAAGTGATGAGGAATCTGATAAATATTTTTCTAGTAGACCAATTGATAGTCAAATTGCAGCTATTATTTCAAATCAAAGTGATACTATTCCATCAAGAGATTTTCTTATCAAAGAAATTGAGTGTTTTTCAAAAACAGATGAAAAAATTGAAAGACCGGATAATTGGGGTGGATATATATTAGAACCCGAAAAATATGAGTTTTGGCAGGGAAGAGAAAATAGATTACATGATAGAATATCATATAAAAAAGAGAATAATATTTGGAGTTTTGTTAGACTATCGCCTTGAAAAAATTAATTTTAATACGACACGCAAAATCTTCTTGGAAGTACAATGTTAGTGACTTAGAAAGACCTTTATCTAATAGAGGTTTTAATGATGCAAAATTAATGTCTATCATACTTAATAATTTTTCATTTAAAATTGATGCTGTTTTTTCAAGTAATGCAAAAAGAACAAAACAAACAGCTAATATTTTTCTAAAAAATTTAACTAATCATAAAAAGTTGTTTATTGTTGAATCAACTGATTTATATGATTTTTCGGGTGAAAATGTAGATTTATATGTAAAAAATTTAAAAAATGATTTAGATACTGTTCTTGTTTTTTCTCACAATAATTCTTGTAATAATTTAATTAGCAAATATTCAGGAATTGTAAATAAACATGTTCCGACTTGTGGTATTTTGATTTTTGAATTTGACGTATCTTTATGGTCTGAAGTTAAATCAGGCAATTGTAAATATTATTTTCCAAAGAATTTCAAATGAGGACCTTTCAAAATAAATTTATCAATAGAGAAATTAGTTGGCTAGAGTTTAATCAAAGGGTTTTACAAGAAGCTAATGATTCATCAGTGCCCCTAATTGAAAGAATCAGATTTTTAGGTATTTTTTCTAATAATTTGGATGAATTTTATAAAGTTCGTTATGCTACTGTCAAAAGAATTGCTGTTAGTAATGATTCTGGAAAAAAAATATATAAGGATATAACCGCAAAAAAATTATTAAATGAAATTACTAGAATTGCAATTGAACTTCAAGAAAAAAGTTTCAAAATATTAGATCAAATCATTAAGTTATTAGAATTAGAGAAAATATTTTTTATTAATGAAACTAATCTTAATAAAAACGAAAAAAAATATATCACAGAATTTTTTAATGAAAAAATAAGTCCTTCTCTTGGAATTATAGTTTTAAGTAAATCTAAAAAAGTCCCAAAATTTAAAGACAATTTATCTTTTCTTTTAATTAGAATGAAACTTGAAAATGATGCTATTCAACATGCAATAATTTATATACCAAAAGATTTGAAAAGATTTGTTGTGTTGCCATCGACTGATGCTAATCGTTATGTAATGATGATAGATGATATAATTAGATTTCACTTAAATGAAATTTTTAAAATATTTGAACCAACTAATATTCAAGCTAATATGATAAAAATAAGTAGAGATGCTGAGCTTGATTTTGATGATGATATTTCAAAGAGTTACTTAGAACAAATATCTAAAAGTGTAAAAGAAAGATCTTCTGGCGTTCCTGTAAGGGTTGTTTATGATAGTAAAATACCTTTAGATACATTGTCTTTTTTGGTTGCTAAGGTGAATATTGATAGCGATACAGACAGTATGATTCCTGGTGGAAAATACCACAATAGGAGGGATTATATGAGTTTTCCAAGCTTAAATAATAATTTATTATATAAACCTATTAAACCATTAGAAATAAATGGAATTAACCTGGGCGAGAGTATGTTTAAAAAAATTTCTCAAAGAGATTTTCTTCTTCACGCACCATATCACAATTTTTTATATATAATTAATTTTTTACTTGAAGCATCTATAGATCCCAGAGTTAAAAGTATTTATATAACTATATATAGACTATCAAAATTATCAAAGGTTGCAAGTGCTTTAATTAATGCTGCAAAAAATGGAAAAAAAGTTATTGTTCAAATTGAACTTCAAGCAAGGTTTGATGAATCTGCAAATATAAAATATGCGAAGGAAATGCAATCTCAAGGCATCAAATTAATGTTTGGTTCTCCACAGTTAAAGGTTCATGGTAAGATTTGTATTATTGAAAGAAAAGAAGAAAAGGTTTTAAAGAATTATGGTTTTATCAGTACGGGGAATCTTAATGAGTCAACAGCAAAAGTATATACCGACATGACATTATTTACTTCAAATAGTAAGATTTTAACTGAAGTAAAATCAGTTTTTAATTTTTTTGATGCTAATTATAAGAAATATAATTTTAGAAATCTGATTATTTCCCCTATTGATATGGAAATTAAATTAAAAAAATTAATTAGTAAAGAAATTAAGATGCTAAACTAGGAAAATCATCATGGATAAAAATTAAAATTAATAATATTACTAGTCGTAATATGATAAAATCTTTATATAATGCTAGTAGAGCAGGAGTGAAAATTCAAATGATTGTTAGAGGAGTATGTTGTTTAATTCCTGAGCAATTAAATATGAGTG
>UINC01002221.1_pt1 | contig 11332 bp, 6 predicted proteins | sample 5385821 | NCBI WGS metagenome assembly UINC01 (sample SAMEA4666929, study PRJEB26691) | marine metagenome | isolation source: Pacific Ocean | place: Pacific Ocean | collected 2011-10-13 | reverse complement strand
CAACCTAACTTTAACCAGAGTTAGCAACTACACCTACATGTATCTAAATGGTTCCCTTGAAGCATCACGGACTAACGCAGGATCTACAAATTCTAGTAGTGCTTTAACTATCGGAAAGGATAATTTTGGGAGCGAACATTTTAATGGTAATATTGATGAATTTGGAATCTGGAACAGCGGTTTAAGTGCTGCTGAGGCATTGGCAATTTACAATGGAAATGCTTCACTAAATCTTATGACAAATTCTGGTGACTACGGATCTTCATCAAATTTGGTACTGTATTTACGAATGAACGATGGATCTGGAAATGCAGCTGTTGATGCAACGGGTAATGGTCATCATGCAACATTATATAATGGCGTTGCCTGGGTAAATAACACTACGAGTGTTAATTATACCAGTGGGTCGGGTGGCACAATACTCACATTCGATTATTCGGTAGCGGCAGGTCATGCTAGCAGTGACTTGGGTTATGTCAGTACAACAGCATTAGACTTAAATGGCGGCACTATTATAGATTTGGTTGGTAATGTTGCAAATTTGATACTGCCTGTACCTGGTACACCTGGATCATTAAGCGCCAACAAAGCAATTGTTATTGAAAATTTGCCGCCTGCTATCCCAGACGGCTTTACAGCCACTGCCAGCAATAGAAAAATCTTTTTATCTTGGAATCAGAATGGAGAAAGAGATTTCTATCAATATTTGGTATATGGTGACACAGTTTCAACCCCCTCCATTGTTGTAGCCACAATTACTGGTATAAGTGATACAAGTGTCACAATTAGCAATCTTGGAAATCATGATACTTATTACTATCGATTATCGGCTATTGATTCTTCTGGCTTAGAAAGTGAAAAAACACTTGACGTCTATAGTGTGCCAGGACCACAAAGATATGAGGTTAATCCAAATGAAACTGTAGATTTTATATCGATTCAAAGTGCAATTAATTATTCCACAGAAGATGATACTTTGATTATTCATAATGGTACCTATTCTGAGAATATTGATTTACTTGGCAAAGCATTAATTATTGGTTCAGAATATTTTACATCGGGAGACTCTGCTCACATTGCCAGCACAGTTATTGATGGTCAGTTGAATGGTTCTACTATAACCATATCGGATATATCTGGCTCGGAAATAAAGTTAGTTGGATTTACTATTCAAAATGGTAGTGCTTCTAACGGAGGCGCTATTTATTGCAGTAATTCCAATCCAGTTTTTGAAAACCTTATTATTAAAAATAGTACCGCTTCGAACAGTGGCGGCGGCATTTATCTATACAATAATTCAAGTGCGATATTAAATAAATTAAAAATTATTAATAATTCTGCAAAAAATGGCGGAGGGCTTTACCTTAATTCATCCAATCCAACCGTTACCAATATAGTTTTTTCTAATAATACCGCTGATTCAAGCGGTGGAGCTATTGCCATGTACAGTAATTCCAATCCAGGGTTTTATAACGCAGTAATCTATGATAATTATGCAGGTCTATTTGGTGGATCCTTGCAAATATCTAATTCGAATCCAACAATAGGCAATTCTACAATTATAGCTAATAATGGGCAATTCCAAGGCGGTGCTTTGTACTTGACAGGTGGATCTGAAGTTGTAGTAACTAATTCAATTCTTTATAACAATATACCAGAACAATTATTTATCAATGATCCTGAAGACTCACTAACCGTTTCCTTTTCCAATGTAGAGGGCGATTCTGGTGGTGTGGATTATTCCCATCTAATTGATAGTGTAAGTATGCCATTGGTTACCTGGGACCAGTCAAATATTGATGCTGGTCCATTATTTATTGATGCTATGAATGACGAATACAGTTTGTCTGATTATTCTTTGGCTATTGGCGCGGGGAGTACTCTGAACAGTGTCAATTTGGATATTAATGGCTCATACAGGCCTGATCCGGTTGGTTCTGACCCTGATATGGGTGCTTATGAAAATCCGCGGTCTATACCGGATGTATGGCTTGCCATGGTAAATGATCAGTATTTTATAAACGAGGATTCGACACTTTTATTCAATCCCGTATTGAATGATAGTATTGTCAACATTCACCTAGTTAATCTTTCTATAGTTGACTCCGCTAATCACGGAAGCTTGCAAATAGCGAGCGACTCTACTATTTATTATTACCCAGATCAAAATTATTTTGGAATGGATACGATATTATATGCCTTTCATAATACCGATCGTCGTGATTCTGCATTAACCATTATTACTATTAATATGTTGGAAGACGATCCACCTGTAATTACGTCATCGGATACATCCTTTGCTGTTGAGGATGAAACCTATAATTATTTTTATGATGGGTATGACCCAGACATCGGTGGTATAAGTCGTTGGGAAATTGATAATGCACCTACTTGGCTTTCAATGGAAAATGACAGTATCATTGGTACACCACTGGAAGGCGATCTAGATACCAGTTTTCTCCTTATATATTTTGATACATATTTTTCCGACACACTTGAGGTAGGAATTTTTGTCACACCTGTAAATGATCCGCCCGAAATAATATCTGCTGATTCTATTATTGTTAACGAACCAGAATATTACGTTTACAATGCATTTGCTGAAGATCCAGAAGATTCTAGTCTTGCTTGGATATTTAATGGTTTACCATCTTGGATGAGCGCAGCAGGAGACAGTTCATTTGGGTCACCAAATGAAGGGGCTCCTGATACAAGTTTTACAATTATTGTAACAGATGGTGAGTATTGGGACAGTTCCTCAGTCTTTGTGGATGTTATTCCATTTGATGATCGTCCAGTTATTACATCATCAGATTCATTATTAGCAATTGAAGATGAATTTGTAACCTTTAATTTTGGGGGATATGATCCGGAAGGATTACCCCTTTCGTGGTCTGTGAACCACTTACCAAGTTGGTTATCTATGGAAGGCGAAGACGTTTATGGAATTCCATCCGAAGGTGATCTTGACACATTATTTACACTTATTGCTTCGGATGGCTTATTTAATGATTCATTGATAATTGGTGTATATGTTACTCCGGTAAATGATGCCCCGCATATAACGTCGCATAATATTGACACTGCTTATGTGGATGAATATTTTGTTTATTACCCTTTCGCAACCGATCCGGAAGATTCTACCCTAATTTGGGAATTATTATCAGCACCCCAGTGGATGATAATTGCTGGGGACAGTGTATATGGATTAGTAACTAGTGGTAGTGATTATTCCACATTTACAATCCTTGTTTCAGATGGTAATCTTACAGATACATTGGATGTCATACTTGAGATCATTGATATCAATTATCCGCCGGAAATTTCCTTTGCGCAACTTGTTGGCGAATACCATAATGATATAGAACTTACTTTTCATTTATATGATTTTGACAATGATGACCTTGACTACGATATTAGTTTTACTTCTGATGGTATAAACTGGAATAACGCCACAGTTAGTGAAGAGGGTGGTACCGCTGGACAGGATACGATGATGGTAATATGGCATTCTATGATAGATCTTGCAGGAATATATAATTCAAACGTCCAATTGAAGATTATTGCTTATGACCTCGATACTGATACATTGCAAATACCAGATGATACATCTTCAATATTCATCTCGGACCTCTTTGCACTTGATAATCATATTGGTTCATTGAGTGTTTCAATGGCAGAAACAATGGATGAATATTTTGATAATATCGCTTTAACCTATGCGATTGAGGATACAACCGGAGATCCCTATGAGATCAATATGAGTTACTCACTTGATAATGGAAATTCCTGGTTGCCTGCTACACTTCAGGGCAATTTAATTGATATAGGTATCACAGATTATCTTGACTCACTCACTTGGATATCTGCTGAGGATCTAGTTAGTATAGATACAACCATATTATTGGAAGTATCAATGTCAGATGGCTGGCAATCTTCTGCATCAAATCAGATAGCTATTCATTTCGATAACCAAGTCTTACCGTTATTAACAACTATTCAACCTGACACCGGTCAATATTTGTACTGGTATGATCAGATTACCCTTACGTTTACCGGTCAAATGGATCTTGAATCTTATACGGATGGCGTAATGCTTGAAAGTAACCATCGCGGTGTAATCGAATACGATGCAGAATTCATTCAAGATAATGAAATAGCTCATTTGATAATCACTCCATTAGAGAATTTCTACTCTGATGAACAAATACAAATATCAATTAACCAACAGTTGCGTGATGTATGGAATAATTCATTTGACGGCAATGGTAATGGTGATCCCGATGGGGTAGCAGATGCAGATACAATCCTATTTTCTATAAATCTGTTAGGAGATTATGATAGATCCAGCCTAGTTGATTTTGAGGATCTTGTTGCTTTGCAGCAGAGTTGGTGGGATGAAACTGTGAACCCGGCGGACGAAATTGGTCCTGCTGCAGGTACACCACCTTTTATGCAGATCCAACCTGATTCAAAAATGGATTTCGAAGATCTAATGGTATTTGTTCAGATGTGGAACTGGTCTAATGGTTTTGATTATGATGGAGATAGAATTGCCATGAGTAGGCAGGTTAAAGAGAATTATACCACACTCTCAGCCAGTTATCCGCCACCACAAGTTGCTGATGATATGGAAGAATTATATTTATATATAGATTTAGATTCAATTCAGGTAGTTGGGGCCTTGGGTTTGGAATTATCCTATGATCCAGAAACAATTGATTTTGTAGATCAATCATCGCGATTTGATCAGCACTGGACAAAATTATCCTACCATGATTCAGCAAGTCACCGCATAGTTATCCACTTGGCAGACTTGGATCAGGAAATACGTATTCAGCCAATAAATAAGCAGGTCAAAATAAAGTTCCGCAGGTTAAAGGATACAGATACTGAAGTTATTTGGGGAATTGATCTTCGGGATCGTGCTGGAAAAACCCGGGAAGTTTTCACTCAATCTTACAAATTTAGTACAACAGCACCAATGCCTGAACAATATGCGCTTCATCAGAATTATCCAAATCCGTTTAATCCGAGTACAACCATCCGCTACGACTTGCCGGAGGATAGTCATATTCGTATTGCGATCTACAATATTTTGGGACAGGAAATTCGAGTTCTCGCAGATGGATTAGAACCAGCAGGTTTCAGATCAATCCGCTGGTATGGGAAAGATAATTTCAATCGCAATGTTAGTGCTGGAATGTATCTTTTACTCATGAAATCAAAGGAATTCACACTGACAAGAAAATTGATCCTTTTGAAGTAGGTATAATCAGCTCTTCTGACTTTTTCCCTACTAAAGTAATTTCACTAAGCTATTATGACAAATTCACGTGGTAATATATTATGGGTTGATGATGAGATAGATCATCTCAAACCACATATTCTTTTTTTAGAGGATAAGGGATTTAATATTAGTTTGGTAACTAATGGACCAGATGCGATTGCATTGGTTAAGGATGAAACATTTCATCTGGTTCTTATGGACCAATTTATGCCTGGCCAGGATGGTATAGAAACAGTCCGTCAGTTATATGAGTTGCGTCCTAATCTGCCTGTAATCATGATTACTAAAAGTGAAGAAGAATGGCTCATGGATGAAGCTATTTCGCAAAAGTTAGCGCAGTTTCTGATCAAACCAGTAAATCCAACCCAGATATTTATGGCCTGTAAACAGGTCCTGGAAGATACCAAAATCCGTGAGGAAAAAGTTACCAGCGGATACTTGAAAGAATTCCAGCATATTGAGAGTAGGTTGCAAGAGGATCTACAGGCTGACGAATGGTGGGATATATATAATAGATTATCTAAATGGCAACTCAACTTTGATGAACATAAGGACATAGGGTTGGGTAAAATACTTGCTGAACAAATTCATACCTGTAATCGCGAATTTGTAAAATTCGTTGACAAAAATTATTGTAATTGGGTCAACAGTCCTGACCGTCCAAACCTATCGGTAGATGTAGTACCTAAATTTGTAATACCTAATTTGAAAAAGGATAAAAAAGTTTGTCTTATTGTGGTTGATGCTCTACGGCATGATCAATTTCTAACCATTCTACCTGAAATAGGACAATTTTTCAACATGGATATTGGTTACCATATGTCATTATTACCCTCGGCAACGCCATTTAGTCGCAATGCGATCTTTTCGGGATTATTCACCGATGAATTCTGTCAAAAGTACCCTCAGCAATTGGAATTGATGAAGTCTGAAGCTTCCAGTTTAAATAAATATGAATCGTTATTTTTGGAAGATCAATTAAAGAGAAATCAGTTGGAAAATAAAAATGTGATTTACCATAAGATAAATGTTGTCGAAGAAGGACACCGTTTTCAAAAACATCTAACTGATTATAAACAATCAGACTTAATGGCCATTGTAGTGAACTTTGTTGATATGCTAGCGCATAAGCGCTCCGAATCTGATGTTTTGAAAGAAATGGTGCCTGATGAATCAGGATATCGTTTTGCGGTACGTACCTGGTTTGAGAACTCATGGTTATATCGTACCCTACGTGAATTGAGTGAAAGTGACTTTACAGTGATTATTACCAGCGATCATGGTACTGTTCGCGTTCAGCGTGGCGTATTGGTTGGTGCAGATCGAGAAACTTCCAGTGGTGTTCGCTATAAGTATGGTCGAAACTTGAATTCCAATGAAAAAAATACACTGATAATTCGTAAATCATCAGATTACCGGTTACCCGAATTGGTCCATCAGACCAATTATCTTGTGGCTAAAGATGATGTATTTTTTCTTTATCCAAATCAACAACATCGCTACCAGGGGAAGCTTAAAGGAAGTTTCCAGCATGGAGGCATATCCATGGAAGAGATCATGGTTCCAGTAGTTACCATGAGAGGCTATTAATGTCACCCAGTGAATATCGATGTACCTCTGTCACTGAAACACAGTCTATTGCCGCAAATCTTGCGAATTCTTTACCAGTAGGTGTAGTAATCGCCCTTATAGGAAACCTTGGATCTGGTAAAACTACATTTACTCAAGGTTTTGCTAAAGGCCTTGGAATAAGTGAACATGTTGGGTCACCTACATTCAAATTAGTTAGTGAATACGATGGTAAAAGGGGGAAACTAATCCACGTAGATGCTTATCGTCTAAAAGGAATCGAAGATTTTTTGAATATAGGAGGTGAAGATATCTTAGGAGATCCCAGAGCGATAATTCTTATCGAATGGGGAGATAAGCTTGAGTCAATCTTACCACCGGATGCAATGCGAATTTTTTTTAAGAGAGTATTGGATGTGGAAAATGAAAGAGTGATTTCCATAAAGGGATTAAAGACATGAAAATTTTGGCGATTGAAACAGCTACTGAAATTTGTGGAGTATCGTATATTGAAGATGATAATGTAATTGCCACAGTAGAGGAAAATATTCCCCGGCAACATGCAAAATCATTACCATTATTTTATGAAAAACTTGTTGCCGACACAGGATTGAAACTGTCTAGTTTGGATGGTATTGCGATCTCAATTGGCCCAGGATCATTCACTGGTTTACGGATCGGTTTGAGTTACAGTAAAGGACTGGCTTTTGGTCAAGGCCTGCCATTAATTCCTGTACCGACTTTAAGGGCATTAATGGATTCTGGCGGTGAATATTCAGGGGCAGGCTTAGCGCTGTTATATTCCCACCGGGATATTGTCTATGCACAAAAATTTTCTTGTGAAAATGGTTCAGTCCCACAAAATGATCCAAGTCCGTATCAATGGAAAGATATCGAGCAGAATGTTAAAAAAATGGATCATGTAGTTCATTGGGGTTGTAATCAATTTATAGATGATTTGAAACATATCAAGGAAGGGAATCCATCGGCTGAGATTGTTTCTATATTAGCCCACCAACATTTTGATGAATGGGTAATCTATAAACCGTACGATCTCGTACCGAACTATATTTCACCATTTGAAGTTGGAAAGAGGAAACATTGATCCGTATTGCCACATTGGATGATCTTGCAGACATCTTATCAATTGAAAATAAAGTCTTTAACAATCCTTGGTCAAAAGAACAACTGAGTTGGGAATTAAATCATCAATCTGTGGCAGATAATCATGTAATGATAGCCAGAGGTAATATGATTGGATATTTATTTTCTCATGTAGTTGATGATGATGTACAAATACTGAACATTGCCATTGATATTCCATTCCAGCATAAAGGTTATGGTGAACAATTGTTATCATATTTTCTCGATCAGTTTAATACAGATAGTAGTATTCATTTGGAAGTAAGAAAAAGTAACTTTCCTGCCATTAATCTTTACCTGAAATTCGGGTTTCATGAAACAGGGACTCGAAAAGGATATTATGCTGATGGTGAGGATGCAATAATTATGCAAAGATATAGTCTTATCCATGGCTTGGTTTAAAAGAGAGAAACAAAAGATTAAGCCCGTTGTAAAGAAGGGCGTCCCTGATGGTCTATGGGTAAAATGTCCAACATGTTCTGAATTCCTCTATAAGCCTGAATTAGAAAAATCTCTATCTGTATGCCGTCACTGCAGCCATCATTTTCGTGTCGATCCCTCAACCTATCTTAGTTTGTTACTTGATAACGGGTCTTCGAAAGAATTATTTACTAAACTTCAATCTAAAGACCTACTGCAGTTTAAAGCGGGGAAAAAATATAAGGACCAACTTGTTGCAGCAAAAAAGAAGACAGGTCAAAAAGATGCGATAAATTGCTATCAAGGTAAGATTGAAGAAAAGGATGTTGCCTTAGGGATCATGAATTTTTCGTTTATTGGCGGTAGTATGGGGTCAGTAGTTGGAGAAAAAGTAGCTAGATTGATCGATTTCGCTCATGAAAATAACCTGCCACTAATATTAATATGCGCTTCTGGTGGCGCGCGCATGCAGGAAGGGGCCATATCATTGATGCAGTTAGCAAAAACAAGCTCAAAACTGGCGCAATTTTCAGAAGGTGGTGGACTATACATACCAATCCTCACTGATCCAACGACGGGTGGCGTTACGGCAAGTTACGGAATGCTTGGAGATATAATTTTGGCTGAACCAGGTGCACTTATTGGCTTTGCTGGACCACGTGTTATTAAGCAAACTATTGGTCAGGATCTCCCCGAAGGTTTTCAACGTACGGAATTTCTCAAGGAAAAAGGTTTTGTGGATCATATCGTCACCAGGGACAAAATGAAAGCCACTCTATATAGTTTAATTTCTATGTTAAAATGAGAAAACGGCCGTCCATTCTCGTAACTAACGATGATGGTATTCACGCACCGGGGATCTATGCGCTTTGGGAAGCGATGCAAGAAATGGGAGATGTTACCGTTATGGCACCGAATACTGAGAAAAGCGCAGTCGGCCATGCTGTCACTATTTCTGATCCAATTCGTATAGAACCTATTACGAGGCACGGCGGTTTTGAAGGTTATGCTGTTAATGGTACACCTGCAGATTGTGTAAAGATCGCTGTTGGTTCTTTTCTGGAAGTGAAACCGGATATTGTAGTGTCTGGTATAAATGCAGGAGCCAATGTAGGGTCCAATATATTGTACTCTGGCACAGTTTCTGCGGCGGCGGAAGGTATTATGTTGGGTATTCCATCAATAGCCTTAAGCATTAATACCTTTAAATCTGATTATTACGATTTGGCTAAGTCTGTTGCCCAAACTATGATGAAAAAAGTATTGCACAACGGTTTACCAAAAGGAACCTTACTTAATGTGAACGTGCCCAAATGCAGTGCCTCTGAATGTAGCGGCTATAAAATCACCCGTCAAGGGGGTGAATATTTTCTTGATAAGCTTGAAAAAAGGGAAGATCCACGTGGTCGTCAATATTTCTGGATGGGAGGTAAAATAATAAATAATGATAAATCTGATGATCAGGATGGCAATGCATTGGCTAATAACTGGATTAGTATCACACCTATTCAATATAAATTAACAGACAATTCATTTTTAGATACTCTTAGTGATTGGGGCTTCGAATGAGTGGATTAAAAAAAGGCGGTGTGATCATAATTGATTTCGGTTCACAATATACTCAACTAATTGCCAGGAAGATCAGGGAACAGAATGTTTTTTCAAAGATCCTTCCTCACGAATCAAGCCTTGCTACTATCATGGCACACGAGCCAAGAGCAATCATTCTTTCTGGTGGTCCATCCAGCGTTTATGAGAAAAATGCTCCCAGTTATGATAAAGAAATTCTTGATTTAGATTTACCAATACTTGGCATTTGCTACGGTTTGCACATATTGGCTCAGCATCATGGCGGCTGTGTTGAGTCAACAGGTAAAGGAGAATATGGTTTTGCCAATATTTCAGTAAATGGGGGCTCGCAATTACTGAATTCCGTATCTAATGGTTCCCAGGTATGGATGTCGCACATGGATCGGGTTACGAAAATTCCGGATGGTTGGTCTGTTATCGCTGAATCTTCGAATAATGTGGCGGCGGCTATAGCCAGTGTGGATTCAAAAAGATTAGCTACACAATTTCATCCAGAGGTTTCCCATACAAAATATGGCCACCAAATACTGAAAAATTTCTTGTTTGACATTTCCAATTGTGAGCCTGGTTGGACAGCGGGAAATTTTATCCAAGATCAGATAGATATAATCAGAGATCGTGTTGGTGACCGCAGTGTTCTTATAGGGGTCAGCGGTGGGGTTGATTCCTCAGTTGTGGCTGCTATTATGCACAAAGCAATTGGTGATCAAACCAGAGCTGTTTTGATTGATCATGGATTATTGCGGAAAAATGAAGCAGAAGAATGCGTTCATGCATTACAGGATGGCCTGGGCGTAAATATTCACCTTGAAAATGAATCGGATAAATTTTTACAAAAACTAGCTGGCGTGACAGATCCGGAAGAGAAACGCAAGGTTATTGGGAATCAATTTATTTATTCATTTGAAAGAGTAGCATCAAAATTTGGTAACATGGATTATTTGGCTCAAGGAACTCTATATCCTGATGTAATCGAAAGCGGTGTTAATCAGGGCAATGCAGCACATGTTATCAAGAGCCATCACAATGTAGGTGGCTTGCCGGATGATATGGAATTTGAGTTAATTGAACCATTACGAGAATTATTCAAAGATGAAGTTCGAAATGTAGGGAAAGAATTGGGTTTGCCTGATAAACTGATTAATCGGCATCCATTTCCTGGCCCCGGCCTTGGTGTTCGTATAATTGGGGAGATTACTCAAGAAAGAATTGCTATTTTACAGGAAGCGGATGATATTTATATAACAATCCTTCATGAAGAAGGATTGTATGATGAGATCTGGCAGGCCTTTGCCATACTTATACCAGTTCAAACGGTTG
>UINC01002218.1_pt1 | contig 11339 bp, 9 predicted proteins | sample 5385821 | NCBI WGS metagenome assembly UINC01 (sample SAMEA4666929, study PRJEB26691) | marine metagenome | isolation source: Pacific Ocean | place: Pacific Ocean | collected 2011-10-13 | reverse complement strand
CCTGAGAACACGGCTGTTCTCGCGATAGGTTCCTCACCGGTTCATATGACTGCTGTTGAAAAAGATAATCAGCATCTAAAAATATCTGGACACTCTGTTATGATGGGATATCTCAATAATAAAAAAAACCAAAAAATATTTATTAAAGGAAAAATGAATATCTAATTATAGATTAAAAAATCTACACTCCTTTCAAATTTATGCAGTACAAAAATCAGTCCAGATCTGAAAGTATATCCTTCGCATGTGTTTTTGTATTCACTTTTGAATATACCTTCTCAATAGTGCCATTTTCATCAATCAGGTAAGAATATCTATAAATTCCTTCATATTCCCTCCCCATAAATTTTTTTAAACCCCAAGCACCATAGGCTTTAATTGTATCTTTCGATTCGTCGCTCAGAAGTGCGAAAGGAAAGTTCTTTTTCTCACAAAAGGATTTCTGAGCTTTTACATGGTCTGCGCTCATCCCAATGATCTCTATATTTTTTTTCTGGAATGCTCTGGACTCATCACGGAGCCCTTCTCCTTCTGCCGTTCACCCAGGTGTGTTTGCTTTTGGATAAAACCAAAGCAATACTTTTTTCCCTTTTAAACTTTCGAGAGATATAAGATCTCCATCTTGATTCGTCAATGAAAATTTTGGGGCTGTATCACCAACTTGTAACATAGACTACTCCTATTTCAGTTTTATTCCCGACCACTTCATGCGGTCATCATTTGAAATCAGCATTTCATATACAGTCCGAATACCCTTTTTCTGTCCATTCCATGCCAGGGTTCTTTCTGCATCTTCAAAATCCATCCATTTATATTCTGAATGTTCACTTGACAACGTAATGCGTTTTGTTTCAGTTTCAATTCCAAAAACAGGAACTAAATTTATGAGGTCTCCGTTTTCCTCGTAAAATGTACTCACATGATCTGCAATAAACATCCGTATTGGAGTCAGTCCTGTCTCTTCTTTTAATTCTCTAACTGCAGCCTGCCAAGCAGTTTCACCCTTTTCTATCTTTCCTGCAACTCCCTGCCAGAGATGTTCATATATTTTTGTTTCCGCACGCTTTAGCATGAGAAATTTATACCCGTTTTGAATTTTACGAAATACATATGTATCCACTACTCTAACTTTTACTAAAGTGGCGGACATTTATTTACCCTCTTTATTTGTGAATTCCTTTTTCACAGTTCAATCAAGGTTAATTTGTTAATCATCATCCCATTTTTCAAGGAATAATTTTGACCATTTGAAAAATTCACCACATTCTATTTTTGATCGGATCGTTTTCATTAATTTCATATAAAAAGCAATATTCAAGGCGCTGGAAATCCTCACTCCCAAAATTTCATTTATATTAAATAAGTGGCGCACGTAAGCCTTTGAAAATTGTACACCAAAAGGAGAATCACTTTTTTTATCCATGAGAGAAAAATCATTTTTATACATTCCATTTTTAATATTAATGATACCATCTTCTGTAAAAATATGACCGTTTCTTCCGTTCCTTGTAGGTATCACACAATCAAACATATCTACCCCCATACTTATGGTTCTAACAAGATCAGAAGGTTTACCCACACCCATCAAATATCGCGGCTGCTCCATTGGAAGATTCTCTGTACATAAATGGACCATTTCAAGCATGGCGGACTTTTCTTCCCCAACTGCCAGTCCGCCGATTGCTATCCCGCACCTTGATAACGAACATAGTTCCTGTATGCTTTGTTTTCTTAATTCCGGATACACATTACCCTGGATAATAGGGAAAAAAGTTTGATTCCAATCATAATGCGGTGGGTTTTCTTTCAAATATTTCACACAAGACTCTGCCCATTTATTAGTTCTTTTAACTGCCTTCATGGCTGTTTCTTTATCCACATTTCCAGGAGGACATTCATCAAAAGCCATAATGATATCAGCACCCAAATTTCTTTGAATACTCATTGATTTTTCCGGTGTAAAAAAATGACTGCTCCCATCCAAATGTGATTGAAACTCGACACCCCCATCAGATATTTTATTTAATCTTGCTAGTGAAAACACCTGAAATCCGCCGCTGTCTGTTAAAATCGGTCCTTTCCAGCTTGAAAAGGAATGCAGCCCTCCGGCATCCTTTATAATTTTATCCCCCGGCCTCAAATAAAGATGGTAAGTATTTCCCAAAATGATATCAGTGCCAAGGTCCTTCAATTCCTGGGGAGAAAATGTTTTTACTACTCCTAATGTACCCACCGGCATGAAGGCTGGTGTAGGAATTTCACCATGATCCGTTTGAATAATACCAGTCCTGGCTGAAGTTTCTTTGTCAGAATGTAAAAGAGTAAATTGCAATACTTCAGAACAGAATATTAAACGCTTCCTGAACAGTGGAAACAGGTTTGACTGTCAAGCCTTTTGGAAGAGGCTTTATGGATTGTTTGCTGGAATGAGGAATCAATGCCTGAGTAAACCCAAGGGCTTTTGCTTCTTTTAGGCGTTTTTTCAATTGACCGACCGATCTCACTTCACCGGTCAATCCCACTTCTCCTATAAGGACAAAGTCCGGCGGAATTACCTTTTCCATTGCACTGGATGCTACGGCGCTGATAATGCCAAGGTCTGCCGCTGGATCATTTACTTTCAGCCCTCCAACAAGATTTACAAACACATCCCTGGTCCCCATTATAATTTTCATCCTTTTTTCAAGTACTGCTAAAAGCATTGATAAGCGTCGATAATCAAATCCGTTCACATTCCGCTGAGGAGTGCCAAAATTTGCGGTAGACACCAGTGCCTGCACTTCTACCAAGATCGGCCTTGTGCCTTCTAATGAAGGATAAATAGCTGTCCCGGCTACATTGGTTGACCGCTCTTCAAGAAATAGCTCCGAAGGGTTGCTGACTTCCATGAGCCCTTTTTCATCCATCATAAAAATGCCAACTTCGTTTGTCGCACCAAATCGATTTTTTACACATCGGAGGATTCGATGGTCATAGCGTCCATCTCCTTCAAGATATAGAACAGTATCAACCATATGTTCGAGCATTTTAGGCCCAGCAATAACACCTTCCTTGGTCACATGACCTATAATAATTACGGAGACACCTCTCTGTTTGGCCATCTGAAGCAATTGTTGACCGCTTTCCCGAATCTGGGTAGGAGACCCGGGAAGAGAATCAATTCCCATACCGAACACAGTCTGAATTGAATCTATAATAACCAACTCTGGTTTCAACAAAGATACGTGTTCTACAATTCTTTCTATCTGGTTTTCACCGGAAATTTGCAAGTCATCAGATTGAATATTCAATCGTTTTGCCCGCATGGCAACCTGATCCTCACTTTCTTCTGCAGATACAAACAAAGACGGCACTCCGCATCCCACAACAATCTGGAGAGCAAGAGTTGATTTCCCTATCCCGGGGTTTCCTCCAAGAAGGATGACCGATCCTTTCAGTAAACCCCCACCCAGAACCCGGTCCACCTCTTGAAGTTTTGCTGAAAACCGTTCTGTAGATTGCTTATACAGGATTTCAGCCAGGGATGCGGGCTTCCGCCTGTTTTCACTTACAGTCTTTTTAGACCTCTTTGAAATTTTGAATTCACTAAGGGTTCCCCATTCATTGCATGCTGGACATTGACCATGCCACTTGGGAAAATCATTCCCGCATCCTGAACATAGAAATGCCGTTTTCACTGCTGATTTCACAATGCTGGCAGGGTTAATTTTTATATTTCAATTAAAGGATTTGCTCTTCTTTTCTACCAATCAGGACCAAAGGAAAAAAGATACTGTGGCCGTGAATAACTTCCGTCGGGTTTTATATCCCAGGCTGTATCAACCCGGAGTAATCCCAACGGTGTGAAAAGTTTGAATCCTATTCCAAATCCTGCTACCTTTGGAGACGTTACGCTAGTCATATATCCATATTTATCTTGGAGTTTTTGTTGGTCACTGAACTCTTCATATTCATCCCAGGCAGCACCGATATCTAAGAAAGCGTGTCCAAACAAATAAGTGGCTGCCACTCTGGTAGGAGGTCCAAATGCAAAAATAAAAGGGAATCGAAATTCAAAATTAGCCAGAGCAACATTTGTTCCCATCCGCTCGGCATAACGTGCTCCCCGAACCGGCATGGCATATTCACTAAAATAGATATCCTTCAATAGGTTATTATTTTCATCATCCAGTATCACTTCTCTAAACTGACCTGAATCGTCATTCCCATCGGTTTCTCCTCGCCCAAAATACCAATTATGTGCTCCTCCAAGAAAAAATTTCTGTGGATCATGCCCCATGCTTTTGCCAATCATCAAGCGCCCTGCAAACGCATAATATTTCCAAATCCTAATATATTTACGTATATCCCATATCACTGTCTGAAATTTAATTTTTCCTGTACCAATCCCCGGTGTGGCAGTTACAGAAATATTTTGACGGAATCCATCCAATGGCCCTGTGTATCCAAAAACAGAATTATCATAGATCCAGCTTACCATAGGCAAAACGGTTGACAATTTATCTTCAGAATAAAGGGCATATTCTCCGGTTAAAAATTCATCTAAAAATACTTCATATTTAAAAAGATGATATGACAATCCCACGTCAATCCGATTAAAACGGTTGAATGGACGGGACAGGAAACTCCCAATCCCAATATGACGCAATCTCCCAAATCTTTGATAACCTAATGAGAAAAAATTAGCAGTTTGAGAAAAATTAAAGTAGAGGTCAGTCCGGTTTTTTAAATACGCATAGGATAAAAAATAGTCGCTGTTTTCAAGGGTCAAAACCATTTCAGTCCCAAAAAATATTTTATGATCCCCCATTAAATCACTCCAAGAAAAATATGTCATCCCCTGGGCTCCAAACACATTGCTGATCATCATACTCCCCCCGATCATATCCAGGGTAAAATGCGTTTTGTATAACTGAGGAAGATACGTATCTTCTTGCCGAAGACTATCATGAAACGCACTCTTTTTTTCTTCTCTCTGGTTTAGAATCGTATTATTGTATTGATCATATTGCCGTGCAAAAATATATTGAGAATAATCATCCGCACCTCTGCTGCTTTTCATTTGTTTATTTTTATTCCATCTAAGATCAGCTAATGATTCATCTTGATCCTTATTTTGTATATAATTTGTCAACGGGATTTTCTTTTTAGATAATCTTCCCGGATTCGTCAAGCTATAAATATCCCATCCGCCTTTACTGTAACCAGCAAACACCAGGAGCTGATCATCATTTGATAAACTCAATTGCTGAATTCCAGTTAATACATTACTGACCGGTATCTGTGTGCCTGAATCCAGATCACGATAAAATATATTCCATACACCGTTATAGTCTGCCGTAAAAAAAAGGGCATTTCTTTTATGCATCCAAACAGGATAGTTTTCATTGTAATCTGTATTGGTGACCCTAATAATCTCTTTTGTTTTTACATCTATTACATAGATATCATCTTGCGAAAAATCATGTGTAAACATATCTACTTCAAGCGTCTCACCAGTCGTGTTGTCTGAATCAACATGAAGGTAATCATCACGATCAGAAATGAAAGCAATTTTCTTTCCATCCGGGCTCCAGACTGGTTCTGAATCGGAAAAAATATCATCAGTCAAGTTCACTAGTATTTTTGTGGAAAAATCATAGAGATAAATATCACTCGCTCTGCCTTTATTCCCAATAAAAGCCAGCTGTTTTCCATCCGGACTCCACGAAGCGGTGAAAAGTCCATCCAATTCAAGGGATATTTTTTCAGATTTCCCGCTGGCTACATCAATTAAATGAAAGACATCTCCTTTTCCTGCTTTAGATGCGATCACAATTTTTTTACTGTCGGGCGCCCAGGATATCCCTGGTTGAAGCCATTTTAATTCTTCAAAATCAATAGAGCGGTTCCCCTTAACCAGCCTCTTGATTACCTTTCCATTCAAGGCATCAATCAAATAAATGTCCGCATATCCTTCCCGGTCTGACAAGATCGCAATTTTGCTTCCATCTGGAGAGAGTGCCGGAGAAATATTATAAAAATTCCCTTTTTCTTTATGGTCAGTCAATTGTTTGGAGATATCTTCAAGTTCATCCCGTCCGGCCACATCCGGCCAGTACTCTTTCTTCAAATATTTTTTCCATTGTTTGCTCAGTTCTTCAAAATCAAAGCCCAGAGCTTTTTCATACCCTTTTTCAGCATTCTGATACTTTTTCATCTTGGTAAATATCTCACCAACTTTTTCACGGCCATATTTTTCAGAAATAAATCGCCACACTGATTGCCCACCCTTATAGGCCATGTAGGATTCCAACCTTTTCACCTGAGGTATTTCGTCATGAATTGCCATATCTCGAATAATCATATCCGCTTTGGTATCCCAATTGGAAGAGAGATATTCTGCAAGCCCTTCATTAGTCCAAAGAGGTATATTGAGCCTGATCCTCCCTGAAATGATTCCCTGAATGTTCCCTCCATAAATCATATCGTTGATTACAGCGTGCACCAGTTCATGGTGAATAACATGCCTGAATTCTTTATAAGATCCATCAAATGGTAATACCACACGGTTCTTAAATAATTCTGTGACCCCACCAATTCCTTCAGACATGTAGGTATCCACTACATTTGTTTGTTGGAAGTCATTGTGAGAATTATATACAATGACTGAAACCGGTTTTTTTAATGTCCATCGAAGGTGGATCGAAATTTGTTCATATGCTTCTTCCGCTGCATTTGCCGTAAACTCTGCCAACTCAAATTCATTTGCATAATAATAAACATCAAAATGGGGAGACTTAATAAATTTCCAGTCAAAGTCCCTGTATTGAACTTTGTTTTTTCCAAAAGACTGCCCAAAAACAATCTGAATGCAAAAAAAAGCTAATAATACGAATCTATGGTTCATTGTTATATCTACACTACATTAGACACTATTAATTTACAATAGGTTAAGATAAACCAATCGTATTTTCAAGATAAAGTTGCGCATAACATTTTAATTTGTCTTAATCCTTGGGTAGCAGTAAGTTTTCTTGCTTATGCATTCACCTGTCTATTTTATTTCTGATGTCCATTTGGCAATACAGTCATCCAAAGAGGAACATCAAAAACAACAGAGGTTGTTCCAGTTCTTCCATCACGTTGCCCATACGGGAGGTACTCTATTTATTTTAGGAGACCTTTTTGATTTCTATTTCGAATATCCTCATTTGATTCCCAAGATGTATTTTCAACTGTATCATGAACTTTTTCATCTTAAAAGTAAAGGTGTTGCACTGCATTTTATGGCTGGGAACCACGATTACTGGTTTCAGGATTTTATTTCGGATAAACTGTTTGATAAAACCTACACTGATGACACAGTTGTTGAAGTCAACGGAAAAAAATTCTACCTGACCCATGGTGACGGAATTCTATCCTGGGATCGAGGATATCGGTTGTTAAAAATGGTCATCAGAAATCCGGTCTTTATCTGGCTGTATCGTTGGGTGCATCCAACCATTGGGTACAGCATTGCAAATTGGATTTCAAAGAAGGGTCAACATTATGAGCACTCTGATGAATACAATGAGCGAATTCTCAGTGAGTTAGAGGTATTTTCAAAACCACATATAACCAATGGGGTTGATTACGTGATTACCGGGCATTATCACCAAGCAACAGAAAAAATGATAAACGGTGGAAAGCTTTTGATTCTTGGTGATTGGATTCATTATTTTACATATGGATATTTCAACGGAAATGATTTATCCTTAAAGTTTTGGGAGACCGATGAATAAAACACTTATTCTTTTCCTTATTTCGATCCTGATGTTTGAAGGATGTTCAAAAATCAAATCGCTTCTTCCTTTTTCCGGAAAAAAGAAAGATAAAGAAGGGATTACAATAATTCAACATGGTGATGTAGAAAAATTACGCACTGCTTTCCAAGATGGACGCATTCAGGCTTTGGAAGAACTCATTGGTATTTATCAGGATTCAAATCAATCTTATGATGTCCGGCTTGCAGCAGGTGAGTCCCTTGCTGAAACTCATCATCCAAATGCGTTAAATGCGATCGCGGAAACCGTTGCCAGCTCAGCGGCAATAGACCTTTCCTTTATGGAATTTTCTATTGATTTACTTGCCAAGTTTAAAGAAAACCCTAAAGCTGCTGAAGCTATGATCCGGGCAATGCACACCATCCAGAAAAAAACAAATAAATTGCATCTTTACCTAGTGAAAAATTTGGGGAAAGTTCGCATTAAAGATCAGGTTTACGCATTAATGGATCTTTATGAAGTCGCCAAGTCTAACCTGTCTCGGACTGAAGAATTGCTCACGACAACTCTTGGAACTATTGGTGATGACAAAGTCATCCCTGCCCTGGTAGATATTGCCAAGGATCCTTATATAAATATAGGCATCCGAAACCGGGCTGTTGAAATCCTGGGGAAGAAAGAAACAACCGAAATTGTAGGTGCATTCACGGAATTGCTTGGTGATCCAAATACAAATCTTGAAGTCAGAGAATTTGCCCTCAATACTATGGAGGGTGTTACCGAAGAAAAGCTGATTCTCACGCTTTTAGACACATACAATGTTGGGAAAAAGCAATACTTCACCCTGCTCAATACCTTGATCGACGCTCTGGGGAATTTTAAGGATCCGAAAATACGTAATGCTTTAACGGAAATCGCCCTGAACAATGATTATGACCTTGCCCTAAGAAAAAAAGCCATAAACAAACTGGGTGAATCGGGAGATGTGTCTGTAATTCCAACCTTTTTATCTCTTTTAAGTGAGTCTGATAATTACAATATATATCATGAAATCACTACTTTGGTTAAAACCCTTGGTGTAACTGAAAAATACCAAGAGGAAATACGCAGACTGGCTTTTAAAGCGCACTTAAATAGTGAACTCTATGAATAAACAGGTTCTTATAACTCTAGGACTTTTTATCACTCAATTCGGTACGGCTCAATTGCTGGATACGTTGAAAACCGATATCCCATGGTAGTAAAATGACAAAAATATACTTATCCCTGAGAAGGAATGTTTTCTATTTGTTTTTCACTGTTCTTTTTGTCACCTGTATATCAGCAAAAAACTATTCTATTGAGGGTGTAGTAATAGATTCAGAGGGCAATAAAATAGCCAAAACCACCGTATTGCTTTTAGGTGAAGATGGTACGGAAGTTCAGCGAACAGAAACATCGAAAAAGCGTCTAGGCCGTGGTGGTGGGAAATTTAAGTTTAAAAAAGTTTTACCAGGAGGATACAGCCTTCAGGTAGATGCAGGTGAAATGGGGAATGCCAACGTGCCTGTTGTTATCGCCGATGATGATTTATCAGACATTGAAATTATTCTATCAAAAGCGACATCTAAGGCGAAACAAAAAACAGAACCAATAACTCCCTCCAAATCGGACACATTGAAAACCGATATCCCATTGATAACTCCTTCCAAAAAGATCCCCCTTCCCCCTCTCCGCGATGGTGATACTACCTCCAAAGTGGAAGAAGAACCTTTTTTCGATTATAAGTCTAAAATCCCCGATATACAGTCCCAAATAGATTCACTAAAAATAATAATGAAGCTGTATGAAAAAACACGGGAAATGCCTACAATCAAGGAAGAACTACTTGATCTTATCAAAGTACCAAACCGCCTGCACCGGATCACAATGCACAATGGAACTATTGTCCTGGGAGAAATCATCGAAGAGAGGATTGATAAAATAGTCCTAAAAACCAACATCGGACTGCTTGTCCTTGATCAAGAAACCATAATGATGATAGAGGAAGAACTTCCAGCTGCTGCTGTGGTTGAATTTATTGAAGATCCTCAGGTTGAAATCTTTTCCGGGAAAGAAGTAATCACCGGATCTGTGACAAACACTGGGAAAAAGCGTGGAGATTTCATCCGGGTTATAGCAAATCTCTGGACTAAAACTACAGAACTTGCTGCCAAGGACTCCGCATTTATAAACGGAATAAAAATGACATATAATACTGGAGTCAGGACTGATACAGCACTGGAGCCTGATCAAACCGCCTCGTTCAGGGTCGAGGTGCCTCTCTCAGATTCACTTAAAGTTCAATATCGAACTTTTGACATCCGCTGGGAAGAATAATAAAATAGTTGATATCCAATCTGCCTCATAACCCGATGGGTGGTTTATTTTAGCCCAAACGACCTGCCTGATAATCTTCAAAAGCCTGCAGTATTTCACCTTTGGTATTCATTACAAAAGGGCCACCGCGAGCCACCGGTTCGTTTAGCGGCATTCCCGCCACCAAGATAAATCGAGTGTTATTTTTGATAGAAGTGCACCTAAAGATATCTTCTGTATCTAGTACAGCAAGATGACCTTTTGATACTGGTTGTCCGCAAGATATCGCTCCTTCATATACATAGCAGAAGCTATTCCAACCATCTTCGATGGGGACAGTAATATCAGAACCATTATCTAATGATATATCATAATAAAGCATCCCGGTGTGAGACCTCCCAGGGCCGGTAATACCTGAAAATGTACCGGCAATGATTTTAACTTGCCCTCCTGGGATACTTACGGTTGGAATTTCATCAGCAGGGATGTCGTTGTAGGCCGGTTCAATCATTTTCTTTTCCTTAGGCAGATTCAGCCATAACTGAAAACCCCTGACTAGACCTTCTGTCTGTTCGGGCATTTCGCTGTGGACAACACCCTTCCCTGCTGTCATCCACTGCACGGAGCCATCGGTTAGGTATCCTTCATTACCTGCCGTATCCTTGTGTCGAAATTTTCCATTAAGCATATAGGTTATCGTCTCAAATCCTCTATGAGGGTGGGGCGGAAACCCCGCAATATAATCATCAGGATTATCACTGCCGAATTCATCCAGCAATAAAAACGGATCTAGCATATTTAGGCTAGGGCTAGCAATGATACGGGTGAGATTAACCCCAGCCCCATCACTGGTTTGGATGCCCTTTACAATCCGCTGTATGGTCCGGGTTTTTGTTTCTTTAGCTTGCATATTCTTTCCAGTAACAAGGTTGCTTGGTTGTGGGATTAATGTAAAACTAGATTTTTTTGTCCAAATAATCTAATTAAAGAACGTGTTCTCCTGCCGATTTAGATTAGCAGTAAAACCAATCTTATTTTTAATTGGACCCTGCGACCTGCATTATTTCTTTTGTGTATTTATTCTGAATAAACGCCACCACGGCCAGGTTGGACACATCATATTCCACCTGCGACCAAGAAGTTTCGAAATTATTCTGTGGCCAGTTACTGGGCATTTCCCAGGAATAGCTTTTCACTACTTCTTCATTTCCCAGTGATAGAAGTTCACCGCTCAATCCATCACTGATCCAGCCCAGG
>UINC01002216.1_pt1 | contig 11347 bp, 10 predicted proteins | sample 5385821 | NCBI WGS metagenome assembly UINC01 (sample SAMEA4666929, study PRJEB26691) | marine metagenome | isolation source: Pacific Ocean | place: Pacific Ocean | collected 2011-10-13 | reverse complement strand
ATAATCGAAATGAGATCGAACGATTATGGGAAAGCGGGGGATTCTTCTCGCCAAACATGAGCCCGTCACGAAGAGATTTACTCAGACATTATTGGTCCAAGGCGGTCGAGCGCTCCCTAGGCTGGGCAGCAAGGAATTGAATCTATAGGAGAAAGTAATGCCTACGATAGCCCCAGACAAACTTCAAGACATCGCCCATAAGCTTCTCATGGGTGCCGGAGCCTCTCAAAAGGAGTCTGAAATTATTTCCAGGCACTCCATAGGGGCTAACCTCGCAGGTCATGATTCCCATGGCATTATTCAGATCCCCACATATATTGACCGAATGGATAGAGGGCATATTGTTCCGGGTGCCGAGTACGAAATTTTGAAGGAATCAGCTACGACAACCGTTGTCGATGGGCATTGGGGGTTCGGTTATGTCGTGACTGAGAGAACGATGCAACTCACTATAGAAAAAGCTAAAACACAGAATGTAGCTGCAGCGACCGTTCACAGACAAAGCCACATTGGGCGGTTAGCGACTTACCCATTGATGGCGGCAAGCGCTGACATGATCGCGATGATAACGGCTGATTCCGGTCGTTCGGCAAAAGGTGTCGTTCCGTTCGGAGGAAAGGAGAAAAGACTCGGCACAAATCCAATATCATTTGCTATGCCAAGTGACCTTGAGGGACCTTTTTTTTTGGATATGGCCACAAGCGCAGTAGCGGCGGGAAAGATTAATCTTGCAAAGGCCAGAGGAAATAAGGTTCCGGAAGGGTGGATTCTTGACAGTGATGGAAATCCGACAACGGACCCTGAGGCGCTTTCGGCCGGTGGCGCTATTCTCCCCCTAGGAGGAGAAGAAGGCCACAAGGGCTATGGCTTGTCTTCAATGGTGGAGATTTTTTCGGGTATCCTGACCGGTTTGGGATTCGGGCACGATCCATCAGGAAGACATAATGACGGGTGTTTCATGGCAGTCTTCAACCTTGCTGCATTCCGGGATGTAGTTGATTTCAAAAGAGAGATAAAGGAATTCGCTCAATATCTAAAGAGTTCTGAACCTGCCACAGGATTCAAGGAGGTCTTCTACCCCGGAGAGTTAGAGCACTTGAGGGAATTAGACCAGAGAGCAAATGGGATTTTCGTGGAAGAATCCACTTGGGCTACATTAGAGTCACTTGCTGCAAAATATAATGTTGATTCAATTATGGATCTTTCTTAAGGGGCACTGCTATATTTGATTGGAAATAACATTCCCCATAGCCGAAGTGCTAACTATCTCCTCACGATCAGATGATATGTCGGCAGTCCTATAACCTTCGGCTAAAACCGAGTCGACAGCTGCTTCAACTGAGCTAGCTTCCTCCTCCATGCCAAAAGAGAGTCTCAACATCATGGCAGTGCTTAAAATAGAGCCGATAGGATTGGCGATCCCTTGACCTGCTATATCGGGAGCCGTTCCATGGATGGGCTCATAAAGACTCACTTGTTTACTGCGGACATTTTCGCCGGGAAGAGACGAGAGACTTGCAGAGGGGAGCATGCCCATCGAACCAGCCAGCACGGACGCCTCATCCGTGAGAATATCTCCAAAAGTGTTTTCTGAAACGATTACATCGAAAGACGAAGGGTTTCTGATCAGCTGCATCGCTGCGTTGTCCACCAGTATATGTTCAACTTCGACTTCAGGATAATCCTCAGAGACTTCCACGGCAATCTCTCTCCACAAGCGTGACGATTCCAATACGTTTTGCTTATCAACTGAAGCGAGCTTTTTTCGACGTCCCATGGCGAGTTCAAAGCCAACTCGAATGATTCTCTCTATTTCCAACTCCGTGTATTTGAGCGTATCTACTCCTCTCCTGCCTCTAGTCGTAGTCCAGCGCCTCTTGGGTTTGCCAAAGTATAGGCCCCCTGTGAGTTCACGAAGCACTAGCATATCCACACCCTGCAAATATTCTGGCTTTAGCGGGCTTGAATTAATGAGAGCTGGATACACTTTTACTGGACGCAGATTAGCAAATAGACCGAGAGATTTCCTTATCGCCAATATTCCATCTTCGGGCCTAACGTCGTTGGCTGGATCGTCCCATTGGGGACCCCCCACGGCACCAAACAGAATCGCGTCAGATTGATTGCAGGTTTCCACAGTTTCTTGGGGCAACGGTGTTCCGTAGTCGTCAATGGCATTGCCACCGATACGTCCGTTGGATAGAACAAAATCGTGTCCAAACCTGTTACCCACTGCCTCTAGAACTTTAATTGATTCAGTGACCACTTCAGGCCCGATACCATCGCCTGGAAGGACAGCAATTAAACATCTCATATTATTAGACTCCCAAATACAGAAAAATAATCCGAAGAATCGGTGCTAATTCCTATGTAGCAACGATATTAACGAGCCGACCTGGTACAAATACTATTTTTTGAATTTGTTTGGCGGCGATGTGAGCTTTCACCTTCTCACTTTCCAAGGCAAGGGCTGTTGCATCAGATTCAATTACATCTACCGGAGCAAGAATGCGGTCCCTTAACTTACCGTTGACCTGTATCACAAGTGTTATTTGGTCGTCCACCGCTAGGGTCTCATTAAACTCTGGCCAAGACTGGAGATGGACACTGAAATCGTTACCGAGTTGTTCCCAAAGTTCCTCACTCATGTGAGGTGTAATTGGTGACATCAGTATAAGTAGCTGGTTCAGGCAATTTTTCCATTTATCCGCGCTTATCATCTTCTTCGAATAAGATTCCGAGAGTTGGTTCGTATATTCCATGAGAGCAGATATTGCTGTGTTGTACTTAAATCTTTCCACATCCTCGGTGACTCTTCTGATGGCCTTGTGAAGTGCCCGGTCTAACTCTCTATGTGCCGTCTCATCTCCTTCATCAGGTAGAACGTCACGATCACGTCTCACCGTATCCCATACCCGGTTGAGCCACCTCGCAGCTCCATTGATGCCCGAGTCACTCCATTCTCCACCCTGTTCCCATGGCCCTATAAACATCAAATATGTACGAACTACGTCTGCCCCAACTGCTTTCACGTACTCATCCGGGGCTATCACGTTACCCCGTGATTTGCTCATCTTGCTACCTTTATAAATGATGGTACCCTGGTTGAAGAGGCGCTGAAACGGTTCGTCAAAATTGATAAGTCCTAGGTCCCTCGCCGCTTTAACAAAGAAACGGGCGTAGAGTAGGTGCATAACCGCATGTTCTACCCCACCAGTGTATTGATCTACAGGGTTCCACAAATCCGCTGACTTTGGATCGAAGGCGCCCCGATCATATTTGGGGCTCGTATATCTAAGGAAATACCACGACGAATCGACAAAGGTATCCATCGTATCCGTCTCTCGTTTGGCATCTTTTCCGCAGTCAGGACAGTTCACGTTTACGAATCCATCATGAAGTGCTAGCGGAGATTCCCCTGTCGGAAGAAATTCCGCATCCTCTGGCAAAATTACTGGCAGATCCTGGTCTGGAACCGCAACCGTCCCGCAGTCGTCGCAGTAGATTATAGGTATTGGAGTGCCCCAATAACGCTGCCGCGAAATTAACCAATCCCTCATTCTGTAATTGATTTGTCTTTTTCCGATTTTTTCGTCCTCAATGAAGTTAGCTATCGCTTCTAGCCCTTCCAAGTTGTTCAAGCCATCAAACTGGTTAGAATTAACTTGTATTCCCTTCGCAAGGTATGCCTGAGTTAATTCCTCCCCATCCCAACCCTGAGGGGCGACGACAACTCTGATTGGTAGGTCATATTTGGCAGCGAATTCAAAGTCGCGGTCATCATGAGCCGGAACACCCATAACTACACCAGTGCCGTAGCTGTGTAGGACATAATCCCCTATGAGAATCGGTATTCTTTCACCGTTGAGTTTATTGACGCAGAAGGAACCAAGAAAAACACCTGTCTTTTCTCGTTCCGTAGAAAGACGTTCAATCTCGGAAGCTTGACGGGATCGTTTAATGTAATCTCTGACTATTTGGGATTGTTCGGCGCTCGTTAGACTCTCAACAAGAGGGTGCTCCGGAGCCATCACAACGAATGTGACCCCGAAAACAGTATCAATTCTAGTGGTGAACGTCAGAAGGTTTTTGTCCCTCAGTCCGTATTCTGATATGTCGAATTCAACTTCTACACCTTCGCTCCGACCGATCCAGTTGGTTTGCATAGCGTTTATACGATCTGGCCATTCCATCTTCGTCTGATCCAACAGTTCATCCGCATATTCGGTAATTTTCAAAAACCACTGGTTCATGTCCCGGTGCGTCACTTCAGTATCACATCTTTCGCAGGAACCATTGATAACCTGTTCATTAGCCAGAACGGTTACGCATGAAGGACACCAATTAACCGGCGCATTCGCTCTGTAGGCCAGACCGGTTTTATAGAACTGTAAAAAGAACCATTGATTCCATCTATAGTATTCGGGAACACATGTGATTACCTCTCGATCCCAGTCATACATTGGACCTAAGGTTCGTAACTGACCCCTCATCCTCTCAATATTTGCCATGGTCCATTTATGCGGATGAATTCCTCTCTCTATAGCGGCGTTTTCAGCGTTCAAGCCAAAGGCATCAAAGCCCATCGGATGAAGAACGTTGTAACCCTGCATACGTCGAAATCGAGCGTGAATATCAGCCCCGGTCATGACAAACCAATGCCCTACATGCAGATCACCTGAGGGATAAGGGTACATTGTGAGTTCGTACCAGTTCTCCCTTTTGCCATCATCTTCAATGGAGTAGAGCCGTTCCTTCTCCCATCGATCCTGCCATTTTGGCTCTATTTGATTATGAGGGAACCTTGTATCTATGGTTTTAATACCAACCATTAATTTCTCTCGCATTCTCCATCTATTTTGAAGCCTGTTCTTATTTCGCATTCATAGTTCGGCAACGTCATAACTTAGCTTCCAAGCGACCGAACCACAGCATCTCCAACTGATTCTGTCGAGGAATTGCCTCCGAGGTCCGGTGTCAAAACTTCTCCTTGTACCAGAAGATCCTGAACTGATTTTTCGATATCGTCAGCCGCAGAATTTTCGCCGAAATGTCTAGCCATCATAGCTCCCGTCAATATCTGTGCCATCGGATTGGCGACACCTTTACCCATAATGTCTGGAGCACTGCCATGAACGGGTTCAAACATAGAGGGATATCTTTTCTGCGGATCTAAATTCGCACTGGATGCCAAGCCCATACTACCCGTTATAATCGCGCCAATGTCTGTCAAAATATCCCCGAACAAATTGCTACCTACCACTACATCAAACATTTCCGGCTTTCTTATAAAATCCATCGCAGCTGCGTCCACCAGAAGAGAAATTGTTTCCACGTCAGGAAAATCCTTTGAAACACGCTCAAAAGCTCGATCCCAGACGAGCATCCCGTAGCCCTGTGCATTGGATTTCGTGACAGAGGTGAGATGCCTTTTCTTACCCCGTCTCCTTGCAAGTTCAAAAGCGTAGCGAATTACACGCTCACATCCCATCCTAGTAAAAACACCGGTTTGTATGCCTACCTCTTCTGGGAAACCCATGTATTGGAAACCGCCAACGTTAGCATATTCCCCTTCTGTATTCTCGCGGATTACAACCATGTCAATATCGAATGGTTTCTTATCCGCTAGAGGAGAGGTGATACCAGGATAGAGTACGTTCGGACGCTCACACACATATTGGTCAAACCTGCGTCGAATCGGGAGGAGCAACCCATTAAGAGTTATGTGATCCTGTATATCGGGGTGCCCGACCGCTCCAAGGAATATTCCATCATATTGTGATAATGTGTCCAGGGCGTCAGACGGCATCATTTCTCCATGTTTCTTGTAATACTCGGATCCCCAAGGGAACTCCTCGAAAGTCCATCCGAACGGGTAGTTCTCCGACACTGCCTTAAGAACTTTTATCCCTTCTTCGACAACTTCAGTTCCTATGCCGTCGCCTCGTATAACTGCGATCTTATGATTAGCCATCTCTTTCCTTACCTGTCTATCTACTCCAACAGATCACGATCCCAACAAATTCGATCGTAAAATAATAGCGCAACTCTTCTCGATGTTCAGCAAGACGGCAATCCTAAATGAAATAGCAGGTTAATGCACAATCTCGCAGCGGGTAATTAACGTTAGAAGACAGTCTGACAAATCGCTGCTTACTAGGATACATATTCGGCTCGGATCGCCGCGATCCCTAGCTCCTGTACGTCTGCAGGTGGAGTCATTCGGTCGCCCGAATCCATCAACAACCCGTATTTTAACGCGGTTTCATCGAACCAATACCAACCTTCATTCAATGGCGAATCGCATTTGGTAGGAGAACAAAAATATATAAGGTCAATGTGCTGGTGAAACCCGTGAATCGGATCTTCTATATCCTCAACGAGGATGTGTTCCGGAGTTGCTACAGACAAAGGATATTGGAATCTCAATTCGTTATCTTTATTTATGACATTAACAGATAGTCCAGTTTCCTCTTTCACCTCCCTCAGAACCGCCTCCACTGGATCCTCGTTTTGTTCAATATGGCCTCCAGGGGGCAAATATTCTTTGACCTTCTGGTGCCAGTGAAGCAAGACACTGGAATTTTGAACGACGTATCCACTGGCAGTAAAATGCCTAGCAATCTCTTTCAAATCGAGTTTCCTGATTTTTTCTTTTTTCTAATGAATCGATAAATAAAGAAGCTGCCGACTAGTACTCCCAACCAAATAGGACTAAAAACCAGAGCCCATATAATTGCGCTAAGTAGTACATAGCCGGCTCCAGTCAGGGCGCGTACCGCTGTCTTGGATGATTCTCCCATATCCCATCCACGAACCATCCAACCCTTCGGTTCTGAGACGTATACGCTCACCTCTCCTACTCCTTCGATAGTTCCTGAATCAGTTTGACCTGTGACCGTCAATCTTGCCCTATACGGGAACGGTCGTGCATCCACATATTTGTGGTTTGCCAAAGCCCTGGTACCTGACCCCTCGACTATTACATCCTCGACTAAGGTTCCATCCCCGAAATCCCATGAGAACCGGATCTCCTCTATCAAGGGTGAGCGGGTGAAAGACCCTTGAAAGTCGATGTTCTCGCCTGCGTTTACTTCCAAATATTCACCGGCAAACACTTCTATAACGGGCATTCTTGAAACCGACACTGTCAACGTATCTTCACCTTCAAATGTACGGCTATGGCCATGTCCGTTCAATACGATCTTAGCGATATACGGAGAATCCCTATCATCCCAGTAGGAATGGGAAACCGTTGAAGTAACTCGTGTATCGTCTTCAGCAGTTGGGGCAGTTCTGTCGCCGTAGATAAGGGGGCTCCCATCTCCAAAGTCCCAGTAGAAAGAATATCCTTCTACAGTTTCAGGAGATTCAAAAACGGCTCGGAATCGAGCGATTCCACCAATAGAAGTACTGAGGTCATCGCCTGCGTCCACATTCATACTAGACGGTTTCACTAGAATATTCGCCGTAATAAGAGAATACGCAGATGATTCTTCAAGATACTGAATTTCCCCTTTCAAGACCTCCAGCTCTGACTGAACATCCGCAAGCTCTCGTCTTACCTCCAGAATCTCTTCCACCTTCTCCGTCTTACCCATGAGTGCAAGCAAAGCTTTCTGTGTTGCTTCCAAAGATGAAAGTTTAGAGGTGTTGTCTATGTATTCTTTTGTGACATCACGACTGTCCAGAGATTCTGAGTTTACCTCGATCACCCCTTCCTTAAATGCTGTAACGATTCCAGGGAGATCTCCTGCGGGTACTCGTGCAACCATCACTGCGCCAGTTGCTCCTCTTGTGTCTGAGGAGACTACCCAGCCTCCAGACCCAAGAATGATCTCCGTTAATCGGGAGAGTGTTTGATTTAAATCAGCTACGGTTACAGTCAGGGTCGCATTAGCTACAACGATCCTTTCGTCCTGAGTTGTTTCGAGAAAACTACCCTCCTTCGGTATTGAGGTCTCTGATCGGTTTCCATCATTGAATAATTGCGCTGCTGTACCTTTTTGCTGCACGTTCTGAATTGGCTCCAAATCAGATAAACTTGGTTGTGGGGCAAAGTCCGGCGCCTGCGGGATCGAAGAAGCAGCAATAGCCGATTCCATGGTTCGCGGAAAGTCCTCACTATCCCTATCTGCTTTCTCCATACGGCCAGAAGAATAGTTTTCAGAGGAATTACCTGAACTGCAGCCCAAAAAAGCGAAGGCAAATAGAAACAAGCAAATAAATGCGTAGGGAAACCTAAGAGGTTTAAGCATAACGCTGGGAAAGTTCATCGCTCCTTTGGTCACTGACAAGAACTCTGTACAAAATTCTAATCAATATCTTTGTTCAGAGGCGTTTCTTTGTAAAGGTACGAGCACCTCAAGTTTTGTATATAATGAACAAAGTTATCGGGGAGCTCAACCGTGCTGAGAGGGCGAGATGTCTTGCCGACCCGACACCTGATCTGGATAATGCCAGCGTAGGGAATGATGCGCAATTCCCCCTACAGGCCCCCTAATCAGGTCATTGTTTGTCCGCTTTGGAGTTTTCATGAAAGATATTTGGGGGACTTAGGGTAATGAGTGACCAGTTGACGATAGCCGGCAAGAATTTCGACTCGAGGCTTATGGTGGGAACGGGTCGACATCGAAGCATGGAAGAGATGGTCAGTTCCATCGAGGCTTCAGGAGCACAGATCATCACAGTTGCAATTGGCAGGTTAGATCTGTCGAACCCTCAAGAGAAAACAATTTTAGATTTTTTTGATTGGGGAAAATACACGATCCTGCCCAACACGGCCGGTAGTAAAACTGCAGAACAAGCTATTCTTACCGCAAGACTTGGCAGGGAAGTCACCGGTACAAACTGGGTGAAGCTCGAGGTCATACCTGAGCCAAGCCACCTACTACCTGACCCCATAGGTACCTACGAGGCAGCAAAGGAACTTATTGCCGATGGGTTTTCAGTGCTTCCGTACATACACGCAGATCCAGTGTTAGCTACTCGGTTATGCGACATGGGATGTTCCACAGTTATGCCTCTCGGGTCTGCTATAGGCTCCGGCCAAGGCATACTAACAATGGAAGAGATTCGGCTCATTATCGACGAAGCCAGCGTGCCTGTCGTTGTGGATGCAGGACTCGCGGTCCCGTCTGATGCCTCCCAGGCGTTGGAGGCGGGAGCAGATGCCGTATTAGTGAACACAGCCATTGCACAATCTCCCGATCCTGAATCAATGGGCGAGGCATTCAAACTGGGCGTTTTAGCAGGTAGAAAAGCGTATCTAGCTGGCAGGATACCCAGTCGAAGCACAGCCGTGTCGAGCAGTCCAGGAGCAGGGACAAACCAAGGGAATTAAAACTTGGATCTGATTCTTCCATCTCCTGTTCTATGCCTAGTTACAGACAGGAAAATGCTAAGTGAGGAATCTCTCGCCAAAGTAATTAGCAAGGCTGTATCTGGGGGAGTCAATATGGTGCAAATTCGTGAAAAAGATTTATCGCACGACGCCCTAATGAAGCTTGTTGGCGACATTGTAAATAGCGTTCATGACAGGGCCCTTATCGCTGTAAACACAGATCAGCCAGATCATGTATTTGAAGGAGTAGATATAATTCATCGTGCAGAAAGGAGTTTGGGGCTACCAACACCAGACATTGTTGGAATTGGCAGATCTGTTCATTCTGAACAGGCTGCAATACAGGCTGAGAAACGCGGGGCGGATTATTTAATTGCAGGCTCCGTATTTGAAACCGGATCACATCCGGGAGAAAAAGGGCGAGGTATAGGATTTTTTCAAACAGTTGTTGAATGTGTTAACACTCCAGTTATAGCTATTGGAGGTATAAATGCTTCCAGAACTCGACAAATCATGGCAGCCGGAGCTGCAGGTATTGCAGTAGTGTCCGCCATTTTACGTGCTCCCGATCCAGAGCAAGCGGCAGCTAAGCTAGCCCTCTCCATGAATCCGAATAAGATCAATTGAGCAGGGGGGGGCACATGCCTATTACTATCATTGTGAACGGTGAGGAAAAATCGCTCAATTCTTCTTGCACCGTAAGCGATTTCCTAACAGGCTTGGGATTAGGTGACCGGAAAGCGATAGCAGTGGCCTTGAATGGAACAGTTGTCCCTAGAGATCAATATGATTGCACCAGTATTGGTAATGAGGATACTTTAGAAATCGTCAGAGCTATAGGGGGCGGCTTCTAATCTCCTTATATCAACATCAAGGTTTCTTAGCCTTCATAACTATCGCAAATGGGATCCGCTCTAGTCGATTTCGAAAAGGTTCCCAATACTGACCACCATAGGGAATTTTAGCGGAATTTGCTCTATTTTCAGCCACGGGCTCTAATAACTTTTGGACTAAAAACCCAACATTTGAGATTGTCGTAAATATCTCACCTATAGTACGAAACAGTGTGAAATTCGGCGAGCTAACTTCATTTCTTGAATCCTTCCATATTTCTATGGGCGGATTGAAATAATCACTAACAATCAGCTCCGATTTTTTGTCATCCCAGTCGAAAGCAGATAATGGATGCACGGTACTCAATATGAAAGTTCCATCCGCTCGGAGGACCCTGAAACACTGTGCAATAAATCGTTCTATATCTTCGACAAATTCCAATGCGAACATGGAAATTACATAATCGAAACTTTCGCTCTTAAGCCAATCAAGGTTCTCTAAATCTGCCTTTACAAGTTCAACATTTGAATTAGATTCACGTCTTAATTTAACCGCATGATAAAGTTGTCGCGACGAGCCATCCACTGCTACGGCATAGGCACCTTGTCTGTCAGCGACTATTGAGTTTTGAGCCGCTCCACAGCCCAGTTCAAGAAACCGTTTCCCTACAAAATTGTCTATAAGGCCCACTTCTTCATCTCCCAGACTTAGTGGAGCAAGATGAATATCTGTTAGGGAGATAAAGCTTTGCTCTTGATATTCATCAGACATTCCGGACCAACCAGATATATTTCTCTTTTCCATCTTCATAATTTCTGTCTAAACTTGTATCGCCGCTTTTTCACAAGGATAATAGCGTGTCCAAAGGTGAATATAGGTTAATAAGGTGATCATTTTGGAAAATTCCGACGTACTAACCGTAAGCGACATTCTCTCTCCAGATGATATATCGCACAGCTTTGACACACACTCTGACGGGCCTTCGGGTGCTTTACCCTTCACAGCGGAAATTCTAGTTGATCAGCCCAGCGGAAATCATTTCGGTATGAGCCAAAATGCAGGGATGGGATGGAATCCACTGGAACTTCTCCGAAAACATTTCTTGATACTTTCGACTTCGGGAGGGTTGCGGGAGCAAGATGGATCACCCGTGGCTCTAGGATTGCATAC
>UINC01000785.1_pt2 | contig 11361 bp, 7 predicted proteins | sample 5385821 | NCBI WGS metagenome assembly UINC01 (sample SAMEA4666929, study PRJEB26691) | marine metagenome | isolation source: Pacific Ocean | place: Pacific Ocean | collected 2011-10-13 | reverse complement strand
AATGATTCTACTTGGCATTTAGTCAAAGATACGCCCAGGGTAATGGGTTTTATTGGAGGCTCTAAAGAAAAGCCTATTCCAATTAGCGAAGCAGAAGCCAAAGGTATTATGCAGCAATTAGAACAAGGAGCGGAAATAACAAAACCAAAAATAACTTTTGAGCCAGGAGAAATGGTTAGGGTAATTGATGGGCCTTTTAATGACTTTAGTGGTGCTGTCGAAGAAGTTAACTATGAAAAAAGTAAGGTAAGAGTAGCTGTCCTTATATTTGGAAGATCTACTCCTGTTGAATTGGAATTTAGTCAGATAGAGAAAGCATAATGGCAAAGCAAATTGATGGATATATAAAACTGCAGGTTCCCGCAGGCGCAGCATCTCCAAGCCCTCCGGTAGGTCCTGCTCTAGGTCAACACGGATTAAATTTAATGGACTTTTGTAATTCCTTTAATGCCAAAACTAATGATATGGAAAAGGGGTTACCTGTTCCTGTAGTAATAACTGTTTATGAAGATAAGTCTTTTGATTTTATTGTTAAGACAACTCCGGCTTCGATCTTAATTAAGAAAGCTGCAGGATTGCAGAAAGGTAGTGGCACGCCAAACAGTTTAAAAGTAGGAAAAGTAAGCAGAGCTCAACTAGAAGAGATAGCAAAAATCAAAGATCCTGATCTTACTGCAGCTGATATGGATGCAGCGGTTAGAACACTAGAAGGAAGTGCAAGAAGCGCTGGTATTGAGGTAAAGGGATAGTGGCAAAATTAACTAAAAGACAAGAGTATTTAGCTACTCTAGAAGAAAAAAAATACACGGTCAGTGAGGCGGTTGAATTCTTAAAATCTGGACCTAAATCTAACTTTGAAGAATCAGTAGATGTAGCCATAAATTTGGGAATAGATGCCTCGAAATCTGATCAAACTGTAAGAAGCGCAACTTCTCTTCCAGCAGGAACAGGAAAAACTACTAAAGTTGCTGTTTTTGCAGAGACAGAACAGGCTCAAGAAGCAATTGAAGCAGGAGCTGATGCTGTTGGAATGGAAGATTTATCTGAGAAGATTAAAAAAGGTGAAGATGACTTTGATGTTGTAATTGCTACACCAGATACCATGAAACTGGTAAGTCCTTTAGGAAAAATATTAGGTCCAAAAGGCACTATGCCTAATCCTAAGACAGGTACAGTAACTAAAGATATAGGAAAGGCAGTTAAAAATGCCAAAGCCGGACAAATTAGATATAGGGCAGACAAGAGCGGAATTATTCATGGAAGAATAGGTGATCTTTCTTATAGTTCGGAACAAATTCAGCAAAACATAGAAACCTTGTTAGATGATTTGAAAAGAAATAAGCCTGCTTCTTCTAAAGGTGTTTTTATAAAGAAATTATCTATAACTTCAACCATGGGAGCGGGTATTGAATTAGACATGGCTTCACTGAGTTTTTAGAAATGAATACATATGTAAATAAATTCTTAGGTAAGGTGCGGTTAATGCGCATCTATCAAAGACCGTAGGTGTAGAACATTTGTTTTACTTAATTATGAAGGCCTACGCAGATGGAAGTGATCATAACGAAAGTTATGTTTTTGCATCCAATTTTCTAACTAAAATAATTTTAGTTAGAGGAGGATAAGATAATGCCAATGCGCATTGACGATAAGAAATTAGCAGTAAAGGAGCTAAATGAAATAGCAAATAAAGCTATTTCAGCTGTAGCAGCCGATTATCATGGTACTTCTGTTTCTGAATTAACTAAATTGAGAGAAGAGGCTAGGAATTCTTCCGTTCATTTAAAAGTTATTAGAAACACTTTGGCTAAAAGAGCTTTAAGCGGCACTAAATTTTCTTGTTTTGATGAGCTTTTGGTTGGTCCAACTATATTAGCATTTTCTTTAGATGATCATGCTAGTGCTGCGAAATTGGCAAATAACTTTAATAAAGTTAATTCCAATTTTATAGTTAAGGGTCTTTCTATGGGAGATTCTTTATTGGAGTTAAGTAGATTGAGTGATATAGCAAATCTTCCCAATAAGGAAGAAGCTATAGCGCAACTAGCAGGTCTACTGAATGCTCCTTTAGTTAAGTTGGTTACGTTGATGAATGAAATTCCTAGTAAATTAACTAGAACTTTAGCAGAAGTTAGGCAACAAAAAATACAGGCAGAATCTTAATTTTATAAATTTATTGGAGAATAAAAAATGGCATTAAGCAAAGAAGAAATTTTAGAAGCTATTTCAGAAATGAGCGTGATGGACATAGTTGATTTAATTGAGGCTATGGAAGAGAAATTTGGTGTTTCAGCAGCAGCCCCGGTAGCAGCAGCGGCTGCTCCTGCACAAGGCGAAGCAGAAGGTGCAGCTGAAGCTGAAGATGCAACTGGAGATCTTCATTTAGCAGAAGTCGGCGATAAGAAAGTCGATGTGATTAAAGCAGTCAGATCAATAACAGGTTTGGGCCTTAAAGATGCTAAAGGTCTAGTTGATGGTGCTCCTTCAGTTATCAAGGAAGGAATCAAAAAAACTGAAGCAGATGAATACGCTAAACAGCTGGAAGAAGCAGGAGCTAAAGCAGAATTTAAATAATCATTAATAATTTAAAACTAAAAAGAGGTACTTATGGCATTTTCGTACACTGAGAAGAAAAGAGTAAGACGTAGCTTTGAAAAGATATCAAGCGTTATGGATTTACCTAATCTTTTAGCTACACAATTAGAATCCTATGAACATTTTCTTCAAAGAGAAGCTGATCCTCTAAAAAGGAAAGGACAGGGCTTAGAGTTCGTTTTAAATTCAATTTTTCCTATTGAAAGCCACAATGGAAATGCAAGAATGGAATTTTCTAGTTATGAATTAGGAGAGCCTATATTTGATGAAAGGGAATGTAAGTTAAAAGGAATTACTTATGAAGCTTCTCTTCACTTAAATTGCGATCTTTTTTTTATAGATAAGGAAACAGAGAAGTTAAAAGAAGGTAAATCCCAAAAAGTATATTTGGGCACGGTACCCTTGATGACTGATCATGGAACATTTGTAATTAATGGAACTGAAAGAGTCGTTGTTTCTCAGTTACATCGTTCACCTGGATTATTTTTTGATCATGATAAAGGTAAAAGCCATGCATCAGGGAAAGTTTTATATGGCGCTCGTGTAATTCCGTATAGGGGCTCTTGGTTAGACTTCGAGTTTGACGCCAAGGATCTTGTTTTTGTGAGAATAGACAGAAGGAGAAAACTCTTCGCTTCAATTTTACTTAAAGCTTTAGGGTTTTCTAACCAAGAAATTTTAGAAAATTTCTACGAAACAGAAAAATTCAAGATAAAACCAAATAACGTCTTTCAACTTCAATTAGTGCCAAAAAGATTGATGGGGAGAATCACTCCAATTGATATTTCATCAAAAAGTGAAGTCATCATTAAGAAAGGAGAAAGAATAAGCGCTAGACATATTAGAAAAATTGAAAGTGCCAAAATAAAATATTTGGATTACGATCAAAATGATCTGGAATCTCTAGTTATTGCCAAAGATATCGTAGATAAAACAACCGGTGAGATTGCTTTGCCATGCAACACCTTAATAGATGAAGAGGTTTTGTTAACTATTCAATCCTTAGGCTTGAAAGAATTAGAAACTCTTTATATTAATGACTTGGAATCTGGACCTTATATGGCTGATACGCTAAGGGCAGATTCAACTACAAATGATATAGAGGCTCTAGTTGAAATATACAGGATGATGAGACCGGGTGAACCTCCTACCAAGGAAGCAGCTACAACCTTATTTCAAAGTCTATTCTTTAATCCTGAAAGATATGATCTTTCTGATGTAGGTAGGATGAAATTTAATAAAAGATTGGGTAGACCCTCGATAGAAGGAAATAGTGTTCTTGATAAAGAAGACATTGTTGATTCATTAAAAACTCTAGTTGCAATTAGAAATGGTAAAGAACAAGTTGATGATATAGATCATCTAGGCAATAGAAGGGTTAGATCAGTTGGAGAGATGGTTTCTAATCAATATAGAATTGGTTTGATTAGAGTAGAAAGAGCTGTTAGAGAAAGATTAACAACAGCAGAAACAGATGACTTGGGACCTCAAGATCTAATTAATGCTAAGCCTGTTTCAGCGGCTATTAAAGAATTCTTTGGGTCTAGTCAGTTATCCCAATTCATGGATCAAGTGAATCCGTTAGCAGAAGTTACGCACAAAAGAAGGGTTTCTGCTTTAGGACCAGGTGGCCTGACTAGAGAAAGAGCAGGTTTTGAGGTAAGGGATGTGCATCCAACTCACTACGGCAGAGTTTGCCCAATAGAAACACCAGAAGGACCAAATATTGGTTTGATAAATTCCCTTGCTGCTTTTGCTAGAACAAATGAATATGGTTTCTTAGAAAGCCCATTTAGGAAAGCTAAAGCAGGTAAAGTAACGGATGAGTTTGAGTACCTATCTGCTATTGAAGAAGGAGATTTCGTAATCGCACAAGCTAGTGCGCTCTTAGATAATAGAAATAGATTCATCGAAGAACTTGTTCCTGTTAGATATAAAAATGAATTTTCACTCATGCCCCCTGAAAGGGTGGATTTTATGGACGTATCACCTCAGCAGGTTGTTTCAGTAGCAGCTTCACTGATTCCCTTTTTAGAGCATGATGATGCAAACAGAGCATTAATGGGATCAAATATGATGAGACAAGCAGTCCCAACACTTCAAACTGACACACCTTTAGTTGGAACAGGTATGGAAAGAGTCGTTGCTAGAGATTCAGGCTCTTGTGTTATAGCAATAAGGGGAGGTGTTATAGAGAGCGTTGATGCCAGCAGAATAGTTGTAAGGGTAAATGAGAAAGAGATAAAACCAGGAGATTCTGGTGTTGATATTTATAACATTATTAAATATACAAGATCTAATCAGACAACATGTATAAACCAAAGACCCATAGTTGCTGAGGGAGATAAAGTAAGAAAAAACGATATTTTAGCGGATGGCCCTTCGGTTGATTTAGGGGAACTTTCTTTAGGACAAAATATAAGAATAGCTTTCATGCCTTGGCATGGATACAACTTTGAAGACTCAATCCTCATATCAGATAGGCTGGTTAGTGAGGATAAATTTACTAGTATTCATATTCAGGAACTCACCTGTATAGCCAGAGATACAAAATTGGGAGCAGAAGAAGTATCAGGAGATATCCCTAATGTAGGCGATTCTGCTTTATCTAAGCTGGATGAATTTGGGATTGTTCATATTGGAGCAGAAGTAAAAGCAGGAGATATTTTGGTTGGCAAGGTGACTCCTAAAGGAGAAACACAATTGAGTCCTGAAGAAAAATTGTTAAGAGCAATTTTTGGTGAAAAAGCCTCTGATGTTAAAGATAGTTCTTTAAGAGTGCCCTCTGGAGGCGATGGAACTATTATTGATGTTCATGTGTTTACAAGGGAAGGGTTAGAAAAAGACGGAAGGGCATTAGATATTGAAGAGTCACAATTAAAAGAAATAAAGAAGGATATAGATGAAGAACTTAGCATAATTGAGGGGGCAACCTTTTCAAGGTTAGAGAATATATTAGTAGGGAAAAGAGTAGCCTCTGCAAAAGGTTTTTCTAAGGGATCAGCTATAAAGAAAGAACATCTAGATGAAGTTCCTAAAAATGATTGGTTTAAAATCAGATTACAAAATGAAGCAATAAACAAACAGATTAAAGAGATCGAATCAAATCTTAATCAGTACAGAGAGAAGCTCAAAGAAATTTTTAAGGAAAGGAAAAATAAGGTAGCTAGTGGAGATGATCTGGCTCCGGGTGTCTTGAAAATTGTAAAAGTTTATTTGGCTATTAAAAGGAGAATCCAACCTGGAGATAAGTTAGCAGGTCGACATGGCAACAAGGGAGTTATTTCTGTGATTATGCCTATGGAAGATATGCCCTATGATGAAAATGGAGAGCCAGTAGATATAGTTCTTAACCCACTGGGAGTGCCTTCTAGGATGAATGTTGGACAAGTTTTAGAAACCCATCTTGGGTGGGCAGCTAAAGAGCTAGGCACAAAAATTAAAAAATTGATTGAAGAGGGTGAAAAGGTTAAAGAAATTAGATCTTTATTAGAGAGAATTTATGGTAGTGAAGTCAGTAAAAACTTAGATTCTCTTAATGAGAATGAAATTCTCGAATTAGCCAAAAATTTAAAAAATGGAGTACCTATGGCTACACCTGTCTTTGATGGGGCTAAAGAATCTGAGGTTAAAGACATGCTTGAGCTGGCCGGGTTGCCATTAAGTGGTCAATGCAGACTTTACGATGGAAGAACAGGTGAAGAATTTGATAGATCAATAACTATTGGGTATATGTATATACTAAAGTTAAATCATCTTGTTGAAGACAAAATGCATGCTAGATCAACAGGAAGTTACAGTTTAGTTACACAACAACCATTAGGTGGAAAAGCCCAGTTTGGAGGGCAAAGATTTGGTGAAATGGAAGTTTGGGCTTTGGAAGCTTATGGAGCAGCTCATACTCTTCAAGAAATGTTGACAGTCAAGTCTGATGATGTGAGTGGCAGAACTAGAGTGTATAAAAACCTTGTAGATGGAAACTTTGAGATGGAAGCTGGAATTCCAGAGTCTTTTAATGTTTTAACCAAGGAAATACGTTCACTGGGAATTGATATTGAACTTGAGTCAGTTGAGAAGTAGGAGATAAGAATGAAGGATTTAATCAATATACTAAGAGATCAGGGTCATGGCGTTGAATATAACTCAATTAGAGCTGGACTTGCTTCACCTCAACAAATCAGATCTTGGTCTTTTGGGGAAGTAAAAAAACCTGAAACTATAAATTATCGAACTTTTAAACCTGAAAGAGACGGACTATTTTGCTCAAAAATATTTGGTCCTATAAAGGATTATGAATGTATTTGTGGTAAATACAAAAGAATGAAACACCGTGGTGTAGTTTGTGAGAAATGTGGTGTAGAAGTAACTTTATCTAAAGTTAGAAGAGAAAGGATGGGGCATATAGAGTTAGCAGCCCCAGTAGCTCATATTTGGTTTCTGAAGTCTCTTCCTTCGAGAATCGCTTTAGCCCTAGATTTAACTTTAAGAGACCTAGAGAGAGTTCTATATTTCGAATCCTTTATAGTAATTGATCCTGGAATGACTGACTTAGATCCAGGGCAATTACTCTCAGATGAAGAATATTATGAGTGTCTAGAGCAATGGGGTGATGAATTTGAAGCAGGAATGGGAGCTGAATCAGTACAAAAGTTACTAAGCGAACTTGATTTAGATTCTGAAATATCTTCTCTTCAAGAAGAACTTCCAAATACAAAATCTGAAGCAAAAATAAAGAAAATTTCTAAGAGGCTAAAGTTATTAAAATCCTTCAAAGACTCAGGTAATAAACCTGAATGGATGGTTATGGAGGTTTTGCCTGTTTTGCCTCCAGATTTAAGACCTCTAGTGCCTCTTGAAGGAGGAAGGTTTGCAACCTCAGATTTAAATGATCTTTATAGAAGGGTGATCAATAGAAACAATAGGCTCAAAAGATTACTTGATCTTAATGCCCCAGACATAATTACTAGAAATGAAAAGAGAATGTTACAAGAATCTGTCGATGCCCTTTTGGATAATGGCAGAAGAGGAAGAGCAGTTACAGGCTCAAATAAAAGACCTCTTAAGTCTCTAGCAGACATGATTAAAGGAAAGCAAGGAAGGTTTAGACAAAATCTACTAGGTAAAAGGGTAGATTATTCCGGCAGGTCTGTAATAGTAGTAGGACCTACTTTAAAGCTACACCAATGTGGCCTCCCAAAAAAAATGGCTTTGGAACTATTTAAACCATTTGTCTTTGGAAGGCTCCAGCAATTAGAGATGGCTAGTACCATCAAATTAGCAAAAAAGATGGTAGAAAGAGAAGAGCCTGAAGTTTGGGATATCTTAGCAGAAGTAATTAGGGAACATCCTGTGTTATTAAATCGAGCACCAACCTTACACAGGTTAGGAATTCAAGCTTTTGAACCTGTTTTAGTTGAAGGTAAGGCAATTCAATTACACCCTTTAGTTTGTAAGGCTTATAACGCAGATTTTGATGGTGATCAGATGGCTGTTCATGTTCCTTTAACACTAGAAGCACAACTAGAATGCAGAGCACTTATGATGGCCACAAATAATATACTTTCGCCAGCAAATGGAAAGCCAATAATAGACCCTTCTCAGGATGTGGTTCTAGGCATCTATTACATGACCAGAGAAAAAATAAATGCAAAAGGGGAAGGTCAGATTCTGTCTTCTCCAGAAGAAGCAAATAGAGCTTTCCAACTAAATGCAGTGGATCTTCATGCAAAAATAAAGGTTAGATTAAGACCAAATAAAATACCTGATGAAGATACAGAAATAATAGAAACAACCCTTGGCAGAACTTTATTGTACGAACTGTTACCTGAAGGCATGCCTTTTAATCTTGTTAATACCACGCTCGATAGCAAGGCTATCTCGAGTTTAATTGATGTTTGTTACAGAAAATCTGGTCTAAAAAAGACAGTAATTTTTGCAGACAGGCTTATGTATTTAGGTTATGAGTTCTCCACTAAATCAGGTGCATCTTTATGTGTGGATGACTTCGTGATACCTGAAGAAAAAGACGATTATGTTAACGAAGCTGAAAATGAAGTGAAAGATATAGAAGCCCAATTTGCATCAGGTCTTGTCACCAAAGGGGAAAAATACAACAAGGTTATAGACATTTGGTCTAGAGCTAATGAGATGATTGCTAAATCTATGATGGATAATATTTCTTCTGAAGAAATAACAGATTCTGAAGGAAATGTTGTCATTAGTGATTCATTCAATTCAGTTTTTATGTTTGCTGACTCCGGAGCTAGAGGTTCACCAGCCCAGATAAGGCAGTTAGCCGGCATGAGGGGGTTAATGGCTAAACCTGATGGTTCTATAATTGAGACTCCTATTACAGCTAATTTTAGAGAAGGCCTCACAGCTCAACAATATTTTATTTCAACCCATGGTGCCCGTAAGGGTTTAGCAGATACAGCTCTTAAAACAGCAAATTCTGGGTATTTAACTAGAAGGTTAGTTGATGTAGCCCAAGACTTAGTTTTAAGTGAAGATGATTGTGGAACATCTAATGGGATAGTTATGAGATCTATCATTGACGGAGGAGAAGTAATAGTTCCTTTAGGAGACAGAGTTTTAGGCAGAACAGTGGCAGAAAAAGTTTTAGGAGCTAATAAAAAAGATATCTTAATAAAAGAAGGAACTTACATCGATGAAGATTTAGTAGACAAATTTGATGAACTCGGAGTGTACGAAGTAAAAGTAAGATCAGCTATTCATTGTGAAACTATTTATGGAGTTTGCACTAAGTGCTACGGGAGAGATCTAGGAAGAGGTCATGATTCAAATATAGGTGAAGCTGTTGGAATAGTTGCAGCACAGTCTATAGGTGAGCCTGGAACTCAATTAACAATGCGGACTTTTCACATAGGGGGAGCGGCTTCCGGAACTTCTGCTGAAGATAATGTTGAGGCAGGCATAGATGGAAAGATTGTCTATGATTGTAGAAGTATTAAAAGAAAAGATAATACCTTTATCGCTTTAACTCAATCTTCAGAATTGAATGTAGAAGATACTAATGGAAGAGTAATTGAGAGATATAAGATACCTTACGGAACAACCCTAAATTTCAAAAGTGGTTCTAAAATTAAACAAGGAGATATCTTAGCTAAATGGGATCCCTTAACCAGACCAATAATCGCAGAAGTTGGCGGCAAAGCAAAGTTTGTTGATATAGAAGATGGAATAACAGCTAGACTTAAGACTGATGAACTCACAGGTCTCTCTAATATTGAAATTATAGACATTACTGAAAGGGCTAAAGGTGAAGCCCAAGAAAAGAAACCAGCCATACATATAGTTGATGCTAGAGGAAAAGAAAAGAGTATTCCTGATTCAGAGGTACCTGCTATTTATTCTCTTCCAGGCAACGCATTTATTGGGCTTAACGATGGTCAAGACATAGAATTGGGTAGTGTATTGGCTAGGGTATCCCAGGAGTCTGCAAAAACTAAAGACATTACGGGAGGCCTTCCTAGAGTTGCTGATTTATTCGAAGCTAGAAAACCTAAAGAAGCTGCTATCCTAGCTCTGGCTAGCGGAGTAGTTTCTTGGGGTAAACCTACTAAAGGCAAGGAAAGATTGGTTATTACTAATGAATCTGGAGATGAATTAGCAACTCTTATTCCTAAGACTAGGCATATAAATGTGTTTGAAGGTGAGAAGATAGAAAAGGGTGATGTAGTTTCTGATGGGCCTTTAAGTCCACATGATATTTTGGAACTAAGAAGCTTGGAGGAACTTACTGAATATGTTGTAAGTGGCATACAAGAAGTTTATAGACTCCAAGGAGTAACCATAAATGAGAAACACATTGAAGTGATATTAAGACAGATGCTACGAAAAGTTGAAATTATAGATGCTGGGGATTCTGATTTTATTTTGGGAGAGCAAGCTGAACTTTCTAGAGTTAGAGAAACCAATCAAGAACTTGCTAAAAATAAGAAAACAGTAATTAAATATAAAAGATTATTGTTAGGTATAACCAAAGCTTCTCTTGCGACTGATTCTTTTGTTTCAGCTGCTTCTTTCCAAGAAACAACTAGAGTTTTGACAGAGGCCGCAACTACGGGTAGAAGAGATAACTTAAGAGGGCTAAAAGAAAATGTAGTTGTAGGTAGATTAATTCCTGCTGGTACTGGCCTTGCCATGATGAAAGAAGAAAAAATAGAGGAAGAAGTTGAGGGCATTGATCTTGAAGAAGCTCTAAGTCAGGCACTGAGTGAAGAAGAAATAGAGTAATTGATTGACGCAACTAATAGCTATACTTAAAATGCGCGACCTTAAATTTTTATAAGATAAAAAAATGTCAACTGTAAATCAACTTATAAGAAAACCTAGAAAAAGAAAGAAATTAAAGACAGATGTTCCTGCCTTAAAAGGTTCTCCTCAAAAACGAGGTGTCTGTACTAGGGTTTATACAACAACACCAAAGAAACCCAACTCAGCTTTGAGAAAAGTTTGTAAGGTTAGATTAACTTCTGGTTTTGAAGTCATTTCTTACATAGGTGGAGAGGGCCATAATCTTCAGGAACACTCTGTAGTTCTTATCCGAGGAGGGAGGGTAAAAGACTTACCTGGAGTTAGATATCACACTGTGAGAGGTACTTTAGATACGGCTGGTGTGGATGATAGAAAACAGAGAAGATCCAAATATGGTGCTAAAAAACCTAAATAGATAGAAGAATGTCTAGAAGAAAAGCAGCTCCGAAAAGAAAAATACTTCCTGATCCAAAATATGGAAATCTGAAG
>UINC01002207.1_pt1 | contig 11369 bp, 8 predicted proteins | sample 5385821 | NCBI WGS metagenome assembly UINC01 (sample SAMEA4666929, study PRJEB26691) | marine metagenome | isolation source: Pacific Ocean | place: Pacific Ocean | collected 2011-10-13 | reverse complement strand
TCTTCTCTTCCAGCGGAAGTTCAGTGTGCATCATATCGTAGAGCCAGGCTGAGCCCCCCATGCCCGGAGAAGTGACTGGACGCCGGAAACCTGGGTGGTACCTCAGGAATAATTCTCGGTCGGCCCGCTCTCCCGCAGGGTTGAGCAATTCCTCCACGGTGGCCTCGTAACCCACGGCGGCCCGTCTTTCCAACTCGTCGCGGTCGGCGCCAAACCCAGCGCGCCGCATTAGATGGGCCATAAGTTCGACGTCTTCTTTGGCTGCAGTGGCCATCGAATCAACTCCGGTGCAACATGCGTCCGGAGAAACTCCGCTCGTCGTGCGTGATTCTGCCGGTCCGGCATGATACTTAATATTGCGGCTATTTTCCTTTCCGCAGGGCGGCGTGTCAACCGAATTTAGGGTCCGTGAAGCGCTTCCTAGAGTCCAGCTTCTTCCGCTGCATCGCGCATGGTGTTCAGATATTCGTTGCTGGCGGTCTGGATCAGGGTCTGGACAGTGCCGTGGAAGTATTGTACGCCCAGGTCTAGATACTTGGGGACCAAGTTCTCGGGGCAGCTAACCCCAGCGAACTTGCCGGCCTTGCGGATGATTTCCACGCCCCGTTCCATGACCTCTTGGACCTCTGGGTGGGTCTGCTGGCCCACGTAGCCCATGGATTGGGACAGGTCGCCGGAACCGATGAAGAATACATCTACTCCGTCCACCTCGACCATGGACTCCAGGTTCTCGATGGCTTCCACCTCTTCCAGCATCAGGCAGACGAGGGTGTTCTCGTTGGCCTCTTCTGCGTAATCTCCCGTTGAGCCAGAAAACCCGAACCCAGCAGGGCGGCTGCGGCTGAAGATTCCCCGGTTGCCCAGGGGGTGATACTTGACGGACTTGATGGCGTTCTGGGCTTCTTCGGCCGTGTTCACATGGGGAACTTGCACTCCCCAGGCGCCGCGGTCGAGAAAGGGGCAGATGAACTCCAGTTCGTTGCCGATGGGCCGCACAATGGGCGCCATGCCAGTCAGTTCGGCCGCCCGAATCATGTTCTCGGAGTTCTCGACCGTGATGTCGCCATGCTCATTATCCAACAGTATCCAGTCGTAGCCTAAGGACCCAAGCATCTCGACCATCGTGGCTGATGGAAATGTAAGCATGGTGCCGAAAACGGCTTTTCCGTCATTCAGCTTCTGTTTGAGGGTATTTTCCCGCATGTGACATCTCCATTTGAGACTACAATCTGAACGATGGGCAAGGGTATCTGGGCACGGTTGACTTCAGGATTGAATCTCAGGATTACAGGAGTATACTACGCGGCACTTAAATAGGTGGCCAGCTTGAATGAGATTCCGCCGGCTGGAGACCCTATCCGGTCGAGAATCGCAAATTGTGTCTTTCCCCACTCTTTGTTAGAATGAAGATTATCCTGGAGGATGATACTTTGAGGCGGTCTCAGCGTCGCCTTAAATAGGCTCGATTTGACCGAATAAACTCGGGAGTGTGGTATGTTTCCAGAAGTGACACTAACTGCTCCTACTCGGGAAGACATTCGTCGGATGGCTGATTGGCTCGACGACCCGGACGTCAGCGCAGTCTGGTATGGGGTTGGGGACGACGGCAAACCCCTGCACACGGGTTACGCTCCTGAAGCTGTCCTGGCTGGCGGTTCTGACGATTGGGGTCGCGCGTTCAATGATGCGAACCGGGTGATCTTTTCCGTTTACAGCAGAGATGGCGAGCACATAGGGGAAGGCCAACTTACGGTTGAATGGCCACTGCTGGAAGCCCGGGCCGACCTTCTGATTGGCCGGAAAGACCTGTGGCATCACCACTACGGCACCAGCGCACTCATCGGTCTATTGGATCACGCCTTCGGCCCCCAGGGGCTCCACCGCGTCTGGGTCGACGTACCCGAATACAACGAGCCGGGGTTGCAGATGGTCCGGCAGGTAGGATTCGTTGTTGAAGGGCATCTACGCAAGACCCACCCCAAGAATAACGAATGGTTCGATTCTTCCGTACTCGGTCTTTTGTCTGAGGAATATCCAAGACGGCGCGCCAGGCTAATGGAGACCGCGGTCACCTAGCCCCTGGATAAACGACCGCCTTCAAGATGGCTCTATCTGGGCAGGACAACCTGAATATTCGGGGGGACCAGTAATGCCAGTAATCACCATCAACGGCCCCATTGGATGCGGGGCAGTAACCATCGGCCAGATGGTCGCCGAACAGATGCACCTGAATTTCGTAGACCGTCTGTTTTTCACCGAGGCGGCGCGAATCGTCGGCACCCCGGTGGGCAGTCTAATCGCTAAAGAACAACGGGTGGACCGGTTCCGTGACCGCCTGGGCCGCTTCGTTCAGACCATGCTGGAGCGCTCGGCGATGTCGGGAGTGAGTGGCGAGCCGTATTTCGGCCGTGGCATCGAAAACCTGCCCCCTGAGACCTATATGGACCTAACCGGCGAGGGCGGCGTAGCCCAGAAAGTGGACGACAAAGTCTTCATCGAAGCCATGACCAAGGTGGCTAATGACCTCCACGAGAAGGGCGACACCGTGATTATCGGCCGTGGAGCCAACCAGATTCTGGCTGGCTCCTCCCACACGCTGCATGTAGGTTTGCTAGCGCCCATTGAAGTGCGCGTCCAAACCCTGGTGGACCGGGAGCACTTCGAGCGGGAAGAAGCCGAGATCCATGTGGCAGAGCTAGAACGGGCCAGAGAGGATTTCATACAGAAGTTCTGGAACGTCCATCCCAATGAGGCCCGTCACTACCACATGATGCTCAACATGGGGAAGATGAACCCCAAGACGGCGGCGGAGGTTATCTGCCACGCAGCAGGCGACCTGGCCTCTTGATCTTGAGGAGGCCGACCCGGAGACTGAGTAATAGGGGGCGGGTATCATCCGTTCCCCTTTTTGTAATATTGGGCTCATCCGCGGCCCCTTAGACAGGAGCCCTTAATTGTTTCCATATTCGGACGCCAGTGTCCATCATCGGACATTCCCCTACGTAAACGCCGGCCTCATTGGCATCAGTGTGTTGGTGTTCCTCTATGAGATGTCACTGAGCGGAGCCGGGATTCTCACCGGCGGCGCCGGACTCGACCTGAACATCTTCTTCTTGAAGTGGGGGTTCATAGCCCAGGAGTTGACTTCGGGAGAACCTGAACTCGTAAGGAACGCTGGGTTTCGCCTCGTGAGCGTCGAAACCCCGGTTTCTACCGTCTTCACCATCTTCACCTCCATGTTCATCCACGGCGGTTTTATGCACTTGGCCGGCAACATGATGTTTCTCTGGGTGTTCGGCGATAACATCGAAGACCGGCTGGGCCACGTTAAGTACCTGGCCTTCTACCTAGTGGCCGGAGTCGCCGCTACCCTGAGCCAATGGGTCATCAATACCGATTCTCAGGTCCCGTTGATCGGCGCCAGCGGCGCCATCTCCGGGGTGTTGGGCGCTTACCTTATGATCTACCCCAACAATAAGGTCAAGGCCCTGATCATCTTATATCTAATTACGGTGGTGGAGATGCGGGCCATTTGGCTTTTGGGGGGTTGGTTCGTCTGGCAGTTGATACAAGGAAGCTTGTCAATCGGTCTAGCGGACTCTGTAAGTGTGGCCTTCTTCGCCCACATCGGCGGCTTCGTGGCCGGCATGGTGTTGGCTGGGGCGTATAAATTGGTCTTAAAGGAGCCCCTGTTGCCAGGAAGTTCGCGCGTCCAGCCGTGGGACCATTGGTACCAAGCCGGGCGCGGCAGAGATTGACCTAGCCATCCCGTTTGCCTAACTACCTGGCATTCCTAGATTCAAGCTTTTGCCGGAATGAGGAGAATAATCCTTTAATTTGCTAGGTCGGAGTGCATCATCGGCCAATAGATAGATGGGTCCTCGGAGTCCGGTGGCCCACGCCGTTCAAAAAGCGAGACGGCTAAGTTAGTGACTGTGGACGTGGCTGTGAAGCTACGGAAATCGCTGGATGGTCGATCTTGACCGTGTTAGGAGCCGCTGACGGTGCACCCATGACTGGCGGTGGTGGGTATCAGGATTATGCCGATCAAGAGGAGAACGACGAATGCCCGGTGGGCGCGTAGTCTGGGAAAGCGCATCCTTAACATCTACTCCGGTGCCGTATTGCGCGGGGAGCCAAGCGGTCATCCCCAAAACGCTTTGGCAGTATATCTCAACTGACGCGTGGCGGTACAGTATCTAATCCAGCAGGGAAAATCGACTTGTCATTAACCGTTGGCCGCCGCCTGGATTTTCCACCGGCCAGGCGTGGGGCTGCCTCTGCGATTGTGATAATATACCCCAAGGCCTATCTATGCTGTCTATCAGCCCCGGATCAGCGTCAACCTGCGCTAGTGGTGCGCCTGAATATATGAAGAGCTAGGAGCGAGAGAATGCTTGAGTACAAGCCCAATACGGTCCTCTCCAACGAAGAATTTGATTCCGTCGGCAAGACGCCCATCCGCCACGACGGGGCCGACAAGGTAACAGGCCGCGCCAGGTACGGCGCCGACAACAACATGGCCGGCATGCTCTACGGGAAGATTTTGCGCAGCCCCCACGCTCACGCTGCCATCAAGTCCGTGGACGCTAGCGCCGCCGAGGCCCTCCCCGGGGTGTACGCGGTGGTCACCTCCGCCGATTGGCCGGAGACTTCTATGAAGCTCACCGACCTGGCTGAGGGCTCCATCCATAACTTGGGCTTCTTGAGCATGAACGTCCTGGCCAGGGGCAAGGCCCTGTACAAAGGACACCCCGTTGCCGCCGTAGCCGCGGTGAACCCACACGTGGCTGAACAAGCATTGGCTTCGATTAAAGTAGACTACGAAGTCCTGACACCGGTGCTCTGCGCAGCGGATGCCATGAAGCCCGACGCGCCTATCCTGCACGAGCGGTTGGCCGCCGTTTCCAGCCCCGCGCTCCGCCCCGGCGGACTGCTGGAAGACGACGCCGAAAGCATGCGCACCAATATCTCCAACCAGTTCGAATTCAATCTTGGTGACCTTGAGCAAGGCTTCAAAGACGCCGATATCATCGTTGAGAAAGAGACCACTACCCAAGCCGTGCACCAAGGCTATATTGAGCCCCAGGCTGGCGTGGCCCATTGGCAATCAGATGGCAAGGTGACCGTGTGGTCCAGCAGCCAGGGACAGTTCACTGTCCGTGACCAGACGGCCCGTTTCCTGGGCATACCGGTTGGCCAGGTCAAGGCCATCCCCATGGAGATCGGTGGCGGCTTCGGGGCCAAGGGCATCACTTATGTGGAGCCCGTGGCGGCCCTGCTGTCCCGCAAGTCGGGTCGGCCGGTCAAGGTCCAATTAACCCGGACCGAGGTCTTCGAGGGCACCGGACCTACTTCCGGTACCCAGATCAAGGTCAAGGTGGGCGCTACCAAAGACGGAAAGATCGTCGCCGCTGAAGCGGAATTGGTCTACGAAGCAGGTGCTTTCCCCGGGTCACCTGTTGGCGCCGCGATCCAGTGCATGATGGGCCAATACGACATTCCCAACGCCCATCTGAAGGCGATTGACGTGGTGATCAACCGGCCCAAGGCAGCTGCCTATAGGGCCCCGGGCGCTCCGGCCGCCGCATTCTGCATGGAAACAGCATTAGATGAGGTCGCCGAAAAACTGGGTATGGATCCCCTGGAATTCCGCCTGATGAACAGCGGTAAAGAGGGTTCCCGCCGGGTCACCGGTCCAGTCAATCCGCTGGTCGGGTATATCGAGACCTTGCAGGCCGCCAAAGACCACCAGCATTACAACAGCAAACTGGAAGGGAAGCTGCGAGGCCGCGGCGTCGCCTCCGGTTTCTGGGGCAACAACTCCGGACCTGCCTCGGCGGTGGCCGTGGTGAACTCCGACGGCACCGTCAGTTTGACCGAGGGTTCACCGGACATCGGCGGCAGCCGCGTGGCCATGGCAATGCACGTTGCCGAAGTCCTGAATCTTCCGGTTGAGGACATTAAGCCCCAGGTTGGCGATACCGACTCCATCGGCTTCACCTCCAACACCGGCGGCAGTAGCGTCACCTTCAAGTCCGGTTGGGCCTGCTACAATGCAGCACAGAGCGTGAAAGAGCAGATGGTCCTACGTGCCGCTAAGATTTGGGAGATTCCGGAAGAGGACGTGGAGTACAAAGAAGCCGTCCTCCAGCACAAGTCCGACCCCGAACTGAAGTTAACCTTCAAGCAGATTGCGGCGCGGATGATTCCTACTGGCGGTCCCATCGTTGGTTCGGCGGGCGTCAATCCTCCGGGTCCCGGTCCGTCCATCGGCGTCCACGTGGTGGATGTGGAAGTGGACCCAGAGACCGGCAAGGTGGATATCCTGCGCTACACCGCCGTTCAGGATGCCGGCAAAGCCATCCATCCGGCCTACGTTGAAGGCCAGATCCAAGGTGGCGCGGTTCAGGGCATCGGCTGGGCCTTGAACGAAGAATACGTGTACAACGACAATGGAGCGATGGTGAACAGCAGCTTCCTGGACTACCGGATGCCCATCACGCTGGACCTTCCCATGATTGACACGGTCATCGTGGAGGTTGCGAACCCCAACCACCCATACGGCGTCAGGGGCGTCGGCGAGGTGCCCATAGTACCTCCCATGGCCGCCATTTCCAACGCCATCTACGATGCCATAGGCGTCCGGATGAACGACCTTCCCATGTCTCCGGACAAGATTCTGGAGGCTCTCTGGGCAAAAGAGGGCAAGTAACCAGCTATGGCGGAAGTCTGGATCCCGCCAAAGCTGCAGCAACTGACCGGCGGTAATCAGCAGGTCCAGGTCGAAGGCACGACCGTGCGCCGGTTGATCAATAACTTGGAAGCGCAGTATCCGGGGATCAAGGAATATCTTGTCGACGAGACAGAAGACGATCTTATTCCCGGTATTGCAGTCATAATCGACGGCGAGGTCAGCCAGTTAGGAATGCTAGAGAAGGTGTCGGACAGTGCCGAAGTGCACTTCCTCCCCGCGATCGGCGGCGGCTGAAAAAGCACGTCCCAACTGTTACCTGATAGATATGTGGCGAGGCCAGCAGAAACACCGGCCTCGCCATTTGATTATTAGGCCTAGTGACTCGCCCACCGTCGTCCGGAGTGAAGCTAGGGGTCTCTTTTTTCTGGGTAAGCGTTGTTCCAGTTAGAAAGATTCTTCGGCTCACCCCTCACAGTGAGATTGCGGTGGAGCGCCCCGGTCCACTTATCGGTTAACAAATAGAGGTCGTGAAGCATGACTCATAACGAGCCCCTAAGGATGCGTCCCAGACTCAGTGCCCAGGCGGAGCGGGAGGTGCGGCGCAACACCAGTCTGCGGCAGGCCCGGACCTGCTATGGCCATCTGGCAGGGGTGGCTGGAGTGGCGCTCATGGATGAGTTGTTGGGACTGGAACTGCTTGAAGAAGGTCAACAACCTGTTTCCGGCAACAGAATCAGTTATGAACTAACCCCCAAGGGACTTCAGACGATGGACGAACTGGGAGTAGACCTTTCAGCGGCCGCCAAGTCCAACGGCACCTTCGCCTTTGGTTGTTTGGACTGGACAGAGCGGGGCCATCACCTGGGCGGTTCTTTGGGCCGTGCCGTCACTGCCTATCTGTCGGAGCGGGGTCTGGTGGGCCGGACGCCTGGGACCAGGGAAGTTACTTTGTGGAGGAGTCCTCGTTTCTGGCTGACTTAATGATCGGGTTGGACGGCAGTGCCTCTCGCCGTTAGAATACCCGTGCTTTGGATCGGTTCGCTGGATTCCGATACCGACTGATTTACCAGGCTAATTTGAGGGAGGAACCCCTAATGGACCAACTCACCGATTCCCAGCAAAAGTGGCATGATATGGCCGCGATGCACGCCGACGATTTCGCCCAGCGTGCAGCCCAGTACGACGCTGAAAACAGCTATCCCTTCGAGAACATGGCGGCCCTCCGGGAATCGGGCTACACTTCGATGCCCATCCCTGCGGACATGGGTGGTGGCGGAGCTTCCCTTCTCGAGGTTTGTATCGCTCAGAACCGTCTGGCCCAGGGCGACGGCGCTACCGCCCTGGCAGTCAACATGCACTTCGGACTGCCCTACATCATGTGTGACCTGATAAAGGCCGGCGACGACCATCCCCGGCCACTTCTAGAGAAGATCGCCGCCGAAAAACTGATGGTGTTCTCTGCGGTCACCGACCCCCAGGTGGATTCCATGAAGGGCATCACCGGCCTGGGTTACACCACGGTGACGGCCACCAAGACCGAGGGTGGATTCCTGGTCAACGGCCGCAAAGGCTTCGGCACCAACAGCCCCGGCGGCGACCTGTTCGCCAGCACTGCCATCTACAACGACCCCGACGAGGGTGATGTTGGCCTGATATTTATCTTGCCTCCCGACACGGAGGGTCTAACTTGCTTGAACGACTGGGACACCATGGGCATGAGGTCGAGCCAGAGCCATAGTTGGACGCTGGAGAACGTGTTCGTCTCCGAAGAGGGTGTGATCAAGCATAAGCCCTGGGTCTGGGACGAATATGCCAGGGGGCTTTGGGCATGGCACGGCGGCAGCTTTGCCAGCATTTACTTGGGTATCGCCAAGGCTGCCAGAGACTTCGCTATAGAAGCGACCAAGGGCCGCTCCCGAATCCCTTTTAAACACCCGGAGAGCTATTACCCCGGTCACCAGTTCCTTGCCGCTGAGATGGACATCACTTTGAACGCAGCCTGGACGTTCCAAAAAGATATTGCAGTGCGCTTGGACGGCGAGCATGGCAGAGACGACGACACTCTGATGGCAGCCGTGGGAATGCAGTATTTCTGCATGAAAGCGGCCCAGGACGTGGTCAACAAGGCGGTTGACATGGTGGGCGGAGCGGCTCTGGCCAAGGGACGCCCTCTGGAGCGTTATTACCGGGACGTACGGGCCGGTACCATGCACCCTCTGGGAGGGTTCGATGCCTTGGAAGTGATCGGAAAACACGCCTTTGGCTTGCCCTTTGACGTAGAGCCCAGGTTCGTTTAGTCCGGCTGGTCCATTTCGAGATAAAACGGGAGAGTAGCTGACCGTGTACGTGATTGGAATTGACGTTGGTGGGACGTTCACCGACTTTGTGGTCGCACGAGAAGGCCAGCCTCCCCGCTACTTCAAGACTGCTTCCACGCCTAACGACCCGTCTGAAGGCCTGATGACCGGCCTAAATGACGCAGCATCGGCCCATGATCTGTCCTTGGAAGATTTCTTGGCATCGGCCGACATGATCATCCACGGCAGTACAGTGGCTACCAACACCCTGGTGGAACGCAAGGGCGCCAGGGTCGGCTTGATCACCACTGATGGGTTTAGGGACCTCCTCGAGATGCGGGAGGGCCTGAAAGAGGACCGCTACAACCTGCGCATGACCCCGGTGGAGCCGCTGGTGCCTAGATACCTGCGGACCGAGGTACCGGAGCGGGTCCTGTCCGACGGCAGCGTCAAGTTCCCTCTGGACGAAGACGCGCTGAACGCGGCCATAGACGGCCTCAAGGACGAAGGGGTAGAGGCCCTGTCAGTTTGCTTCCTTTTCTCCTATCTGAACTCGGCACATGAGGACCGGGTCGGCGAGATCATCCAGGCCAAGTTTCCCGGCATGTACACCTCGCTATCATCCCAGGTCATTCCCCAGATAAAAGAATTCGACCGCCTCAGCACCACCGTAATCAACTCCTACGTGGGCCCGGTGTTGGGGCGCTACCTGGAGAACCTTCAGGAGCGGTTGACTTCCTATCGTCAGGCCGGCGATTTCCTGATCATGCAGTCCAATGGCGGCGTTGCGCCCATTGAAGACTCACGTCGGTTGGCCGTACGTTCCATCCTGTCAGGCCCCGCTGGTGGGGTCAGCGGTGCGGCAGCCTACGGCAGACTGGCCGGGACATCCAACATTATCGCCTTCGACATGGGCGGCACCAGTACCGACATCTCCCTGATTGAGAACGGCGAGCCTCATCTCAGCACCGAAAAATTCGAGGCTGGGTGGAAGATATCGGTCCCGATGATCGATATCCACACCATGGGCGCAGGCGGGGGCAGCATCGCCTCGGTGGGCCCCGGCGGTATCATGCAGGTGGGCCCCGAGAGCGCCGGCGCCCTGCCAGGACCGGCTTCTTACGGCAAGGGAGGTGACCGTCCCACAGTCACCGACGCCAATCTCGCTCTGGGCTACCTGGACCCTGGAAATTTCTTAGGCGGCAGCGCCAAACTGGATGTATCGCTGGCTGAGAAAGCCGTCGAAGAGCATGTTGCTCGGCCGACCGGTCTTTCCATGATCGAAGCGGCCGAGGGAATCTCTGAGGTGGTTTCAACGTCGATCGCTGAGGGTATCCGGTTGATGTCGGTGCAGCGGGGCGTGGACCCTCGCCGGTTCACCATGATGGCATTCGGCGGAGCGGCCGGACTCCAGGCAGGGAAGGTAGCAAGGCAGCTCCAGGTGGAGAAGGTGATCATACCCGCCGCCGCCGCTGTCTTATCGGCCCACGGAATGCTCTCCACCGACCTCAAATACGATTATTCCCGGTCTCACCCAGCCGCTTTGCTGGGCATGGACCTCAACTCAGTTGAGAATATCGTGGCGGGCATGGAATCGGAAGGACGGGGAAAACTCCTTGGACAAGGCGTGCCTGAGGCTAATATTGAAGTGACAATATCCGCAGATATGCGCTACCTGGACCAGATCTACGAGGTCAACGTTCCTATTCCTGATCTGAGCCAGAATGCTGATACTCTCCTGAAACAGTGGGCGGAGAATTTCCATAGGCGCTACCAGGAGTTGTACTCCTACAGTCAGTCCGAGCAGGAGATACGTCTGGTGACCCTGCGTGCCAGCGTTGTGGGACGGCTGCCCAAGTTGGACCCGCCACCAGTAGACAACGGCACGGCCACGGACGTCAAAGAGAAGGGAAGGCGCAACATCTACCTTGGGGGATGGGTCGAGGCGCCGGTATACGAAATCGGTGGGCTATCGCCGGGCAGTTCAGTGGTTGGCCCGGCTATCTTGGAGTCGGACTTCACTACCGTGTTGGTCGAGGCCGGTGATTGGGCAACCATCGACCCCCACGGCGGTATCGAGCTGAAAGTCTCTCTTGAGACTACGGGATCGGCTGACGCGGCGACGGACCGCCCGGACCCGGTGACTCTGGCTGTGGTGGAGCACCGTTTGGAGTCAATCGCAAAAGAGATGACCGAGGTTATGCTGCGGACTGCTATGTCGCAGATCTTGAATTCGAGCCGCGACTTCTCCACTGCCATCCTGGACGCCGATTGCCAACTGGTGGCCCAAGGAGAGGGCATCCCGGTGCACGTAAGCGCCCTACCGGTGGCCGGCGCAGCGGTGCGAGACTATTTCGGAGACACCATTTCAGACG
>UINC01002206.1_pt1 | contig 11370 bp, 9 predicted proteins | sample 5385821 | NCBI WGS metagenome assembly UINC01 (sample SAMEA4666929, study PRJEB26691) | marine metagenome | isolation source: Pacific Ocean | place: Pacific Ocean | collected 2011-10-13 | reverse complement strand
TTCGTACACATCATTTCTTGATTTATTAAACAGTTTTATCTGTAAAGTCAATTTTTTAATATCCAGCTATGAAAACCCACCGAAATGAAGGGAATCTTATGAAATTTATATGCTTTGGGCTGATTCTTTTATCTATGATCGCCTGTTCGAAACTGACAAAAAAAAATGTGACAACACTCGAAACAAAGAAAGATTCCATTAGCTATAGCATTGGAATGGAAATTGGGGGAAATTTTCAAACACAGAGTGTGGAGGTTAATCCTGACGTTTTTGCTCAGGGTTTTGATGATGCTTACACAGAAAGCACTCCACTGCTGGAAGATTCTGAAGTTCGAATAGTTACCCAAAACTATCGTCAGGAACTTCGCTCAAAACAGGACCAACTAAGAAAACAACAGCTTGAAGAAAACAAAGTGGGCGGTGAAAAATTTCTTGCTGAAAATTCTACAAAAGAAGGAGTTATCGTCTTACCAAGTGGATTGCAATATAAAGTCCTAAATAATGGAGACGGAAGCACACCTAAAGTTACTGACAAAGTAAAAGTTCATTACACAGGTAAATTAATTGATGGTACGGTATTTGACAGTTCAGTGGAGCTTGGTAAACCGTATGATACTGGTGTGACCCAAGTGATAAAAGGCTGGACAGAGGCTCTTCAACTTATGCAAGTAGGTGATAAATGGGAATTATATATACCTTCAAACCTAGCATATGGCGCTCGTGGTAAAGGTCCGAAAATCGGACCAAACACAACCTTAATATTCGAAGTTGAATTGTTGGGAATTGAATAATTAGAATTAATTGTACTTGAGTCTGAAGATTATTTCATCTTAAAAACTTATTAGTCACCTGATGAAATAAATAACTGCTCGTTAAAGTACCGGCGTAAAGCCATTTCATCCTTCTCAATATTGACAAATCGACCATTCTCTGCAACAGATACTTTTTTTGTCTCTTCGGAAACTACAATGATAATAGCATCGGTTTCTTCCGAAAGTCCCAAGGCAGCTCTATGGCGAGTGCCCATATCAGGAGTAATTGAAGTGCTTTCGGTTAATGGCAGAATGCATGCAGCTGCTTCAATTATATCGTTTTGAATAATAACAGCGCCATCATGGAGAGGAGAAGTTGGATTGAACAACGATATGAGAAGGGGGGCTGTAACTTCAGCTGTTAAGGGCATCCCCGCTTCCTTATAGCTCCTCAGTCCTGTCTCCCGTTGAATCACGACAAGCGCACCCCATGAACGGTTTCGGAGTTCATTGATTGTTTCTAAAATTGCTTCAATAGTCTGAGAACTCCCCATCCGAAATATTTTCTGGAAAAAACGATGTTGGCCAACATAAATAAGTAATCTCCGAATTTCTGGTTGAAACAAAATGACGAAGGCTACAACCCAGACCGTTTGAAACCGGTTAACCAACCAAGAAGTTGCACTTAACCCAATAGCATTGGAGAGAAATGAAGCAATAAGTAAAATAATCAGTCCCACCAGCATCTGCCCTGCACGAGTACCTTTGAAATATTGGTAAACGGTATAGAAAATCCAACTGACAATAAACAAATCGACAACATCGACTAATGTAACAGTGAGAAATCCAATTTTAAACAGGTTCATTCCAGGAAGAAATTAATGATTAATAAGTAAATTTCAAGAGATGAACAATATCTGCTATTTATGCTATTCCACGAATTGAATCTGTAATTAAAGCAACCCGTTTCATCTCTTTAACATCATGAACACGGACAATCCGAGCTCCCTTTAATATGCCGGTAGTTACTGCTGCAGCCGTCCCTTCTAACCGCTGGTCAATAGGAAGATCAAGAGTAAGTCCAATAAAAGATTTTTTTGATGGCCCGATCAAAACCGGAAATCCCATATCTACAATTTTCTTTAACTCTCTTAAAAGCTGAAAATTATCCTGCAGACGCTTACCAAATCCAATCCCAGGGTCCAAAATGATCTGCTGATCCAAAATTCCTTTAGCTCTGGCAAATTTTTTCCGTTCCTCAAAATATTCCGTTAACTCCTGCATTAGGTCCTCATAATAGGGATTTTTCTGCATATTTTTTGGAGTCCCCTTAATATGCATTATTACTACCGGCAATCCGGAATCTTTGATTACATCAACCATATTTGGATCAAAAGTCATACCACTTATATCATTGACCATACCTGCTCCTGTCGCAATAGATTGCCGGGCAACTTCTGATTTATATGTGTCAATGGAAATCAGAATGTCCGATTTGGTTCTAATGCCTTCAATAACCGGTAAAATACGGTCACATTCTTTTTGCAGCTCAACAGTTTTTGCTCCTGGGCGGGTAGATTCACCTCCCACATCAATAATATCTGCTCCCTCTTCCTCCATTTGAAGTGCAAACTCAATAGCCTGTGTTGCATTATAATACATTCCTCCATCACTAAAGGAATCTGGGGTCACATTTAAAATTCCCATTATCAATGTAGCGGAATTTTCTTCTCGTATCCACTGGTTGAAACAAGGTGCATTCATGAGAAATTGCAAGACAGGAATCGTAAAACCAATTAAGAAGTACTTTTTGTTTTAGATCTAATGGAGGATTTTAGGTGAGTTTTTTTTCGGGTCTGTGTTGACTTTTTGTTATTCCGCCGCACAATTTTTTTCCCATCCAGAATTTTTTCAATGTCCCTTTTACCAATTGTTTCATATTTAAGCAGCTCTTCAGCAATCCTGTGCAAAATGTTTACTTTCTCCTTTAAGATCAATTTAGCAGTCCTCTGAGCTTTTCTTATAATTCGTACCACTTCTTCATCAATCATACGTGCCGTAACCTCGCTGAAATCCCTATGGGTTTGTATCTCTCTGCCAAGAAATATTTCTTCATTCTTTTTTCCATAAGTTAACGGACCCAAAAGTTCACTCATACCCCACTCACAAACCATTTTCCGTGCAATAGAGGTTGCCTGCTCTAAATCATTTCCTGCTCCTGTTGTTAGTTCATTAAAAATTAATTCTTCTGCCTCCCTGCCACCCATCATTATAGAAAGTCGCCCTTCAATATATTTTTTTGAATAACCGTGTTTTTCATCAATGGGCAGTTGCATGGTCATTCCAAGAGCTCGACCTCGAGGAATAATTGAAACCTTATGAACCGGGTCTGCACCTTCTGTTACCGATGCTACAAGAGCATGCCCTGCTTCGTGGTACGCTGTCAGTTTTTTCTCTTCTTCAGACAAAATCATACTTTTTCTTTGTACTCCCATCATCACCTTATCTACCGCTTCTTCAAAATCTGTCATATCTACGAATTTTTTTCTCTTCCGAGCTGCTAGCAGAGCCGCCTCATTCACAACGTTGGCCAAGTCAGCACCCACCATCCCGGGAGTACCTTTAGCAAGAATATCCAGCTTCACATTTCGTTTATTCATCAGTATCTTTTTTGTATGCACCTTCAGAATTCCCAATCTTCCTTTCAAGTCAGGGATGTCCACAACTACATTCCGGTCAAACCGACCCGGGCGCAACAATGCAGAGTCAAGCACATCAGGACGATTCGTTGCTGTAATAACGATGATATTTTGGTTAGGTTCAAATCCGTCCAGTTCTACCAAAAGCGCATTGAGTGTCTGTTCTCGTTCATCATGTCCGCCCCCAAGACCTGCACCCCGCTGCCGGCCAACCGCGTCCAATTCATCTATAAAAATAATACAGGGAGCATTCTTCTTTGCCTGGTCAAATAAATCTCTTACCCTGGAAGCTCCTACGCCTACAAACATTTCAACAAAATCCGCACCGCTGAGACTAAAAAAAGGCACATTCGCTTCACCCGCAACAGCCCTTGCCAATAAGGTTTTACCAGTCCCAGGTGGTCCTACGAGCAATACTCCTTTGGGAATTTCCGCTCCTAATTTTTGAAACTTCTTGGGGTGCTTTAAATAATCGATAACTTCTTTCAACTCTTCTTTGGCTTCCACACAGCCAGCAACATCATCAAATGTCACTTTCGGCATATTTGAATCCCAAATCTTCGCACGACTTTTACCGAAGCTAAATACATTTTTTATTCCGCCTGCTCCACCCTGCATTCGTCTCATAATAAAAAGCCAAAAAGCAATTAAAAGAATCCATGGTAGCATATTTATCAAATAGCCAGTCCAATCAATACTCTGCTCCTTAAAACTATATTCAACACCATATTGATTCCATTCATCCATAACATCTTTATCAACAAATGGGAGAACGACGCGAAAACGACTAACGGCAACCTGATTACCTACACCTGAGATAATTGTCTGCGGTGTACTTAATTCTCCATGGAAAATGTTTACGATGACATCCGCTTTACTTATTAGTCTATCCTCTAAAAATTCTTTGTATTTAAAATAATCGATTTCTGTTTCCTTGCGAGATCCCTCCGTAAAAAGATCCGAAAGAAAAATAGCAGCTACTATAATCAGTACCCATATCAGAGATGTTTTTCCAGCTCGTTTCCATTGAAAACTATTCAATGGATCTTTAGATTTCTTCCTGGGACTCTTAGGTGAGTCTCCCGGTTTTCTATTCCCTTTTTGGGTTATATTTTTATTCAGTTTCTCAGAATAATATTTTTTATTCATATTCACAATCACAATTTTTTAAACCTGTAAATAGCTGGTAAATAACGGAATTTTTGGTCATAATCCAACCCGTAACCTACTACAAAATCAGGCGGAATTTCAAACCCCACAATATCGATTGGAAAATCCAGTTTTACAATTTCAGGTTTCAACAGAAGGGAAACAAAAATAAGGGATTGAGGCTTTGCTCCTTCCATCCTTTCTTTTAGAAACTGCACGGTGAAACCTGAATCAACTATATCTTCGACTACTACTACGTGACGTCCTGTGATATCGGCCGAAATATCCTTCAACAACCGAATAGTCCCTGAAGGTTTATCACCGGAATAGCTGTTCAGTTTTATAAAGTCCATTTCACAATTGATAGTCATAGTCCTCAGCAAATCCGCCAAAAAAATGAAACTTCCGTTTAATACACCAATAAATATCGGTACTTTATTCTTGAAACGGCCAGAAAGATTTTGTCCAATTTCCCTGATTTTATCCTGAATTTCATTTTCAGATAATAAGGGTGTCAGCCTGTAATCGGTACCCTCTATCATTAAGTATTCTTTCGGATAATTGAGATTTCCGCCAAATCTGTTGTTTTGGATGTAACTTTAACTTGGTTGCTAATCCGATGACCGCAGACCCAAATAATTTCATCATTTGCTGTGAGTACAAATTGATTATCTTTGTAAAACCGATCTACTTTTATATCGATGAGAAAATCACTTATTTTTTTATGTCCATTCATCCCCAAGGGTATAAACGTATCCCCAGGTACCCACGTACGGATTACAAGGTTTTGATTTTTAACTTCGTTTCCATCCACTACTTCTTTCCATGGGGTATTGTTCGGGGAACAATAATTTTGAACCCATTCCCATTTAAAATAGAAATCACCACAATCGGTAATATCTGCAGGATGAACGTTGTGACTTAATTTTTGTTTTTTCTGATTTTGTTTCAATATCAGGGATTGACGGTCATTCAACAATATCCATTTCATCGGTAAGAGAATTTTCTGTCCAGTTTTAGCGTGGACAAAGAAATGTTTTAATTCTTCCCACTGGTGACGACGCCATGATCTTTTTTCATCTCCAATAATTTTCTGGATAATTTTCACTCGCAAAAGAATGGGCAACCCATTAAAAATCATTTTATTCAAATATATAATACCATCAAAATCTTTTCTTACCACCTTTTCGTAAACTTCTTTACAAGCAAACGTAACTACTTCATCAGATTCTCTTGAAAATTCACACATTTTCTCAAAAGCAGGAATCAGGTTTGGATTGAGATTTTCCCATGGGCGAACAATTTCATGACGGATTGCATTCCGTGGAATGGTTCTATCCTGATTTGTTCTATCCTCAATAAATTGAATATTATTTTTCTCAATAAAAGAAGTAATATCCCTTCGGGAAAAAGGTAATAGTGGTCGCACAACGAAATCAAATTTCTCATGAATCCCCTGAAGCCCCCTAATTCCGCTTCCCTCTCCCATTCGCATAAGAATTGTTTCTATCTGATCATTCCCATGATGAGCAGTAATAATTACATCTGCTCGCACTTCTTTTCGAATTGCCTCCAGTTTTTGATATCGTCGAATTCTGGCCCAAGCCTCCCAACTCTCCCTTTTTGATCGTGTAGAGGGATTTAATTTTTTTGTAATAATTGGAAAACCAATCTTTGCACAAGTCATTTTAACAAAAGCTTCATCTCTTTTCGAGGCAGTTCTGAGCTGGTGGTTGATATGCCCAACCGTGATCTGGAAACCAAACTCATCTTTGAGCTCATTAAATAAAAAAAGTAAGCATATGGAATCCATTCCGCCTGAAACAGCTAGAACTACATGCTGACCGGATTGGATCAAACCAGCTTTGTCAAGATGGTTTCGAAACTTTGTTATAAGATCATATGAATTCATTTTTTAGTTCTCTTTGAGATAGGTAATCGATCTATTCTCTGTTGGTTGCGTTAATTATTTGACTAAATATGATCAAAGAAAAACTTGGAGAAACATTGAATCTTATCTTCGTAGGAATGGGGATAAAGAAACCATTCTGCAGCTGCAACACTACTTAATATCGAATTTCCATCCTGGGGAGTAAAACAAAATCCGGTAATTTCATGATCATTCCTAACATTCAGAGTCTGCTCTACTACAACTGTTTGATTTAAAATTCGCCCATAATGTCCCTGATCACGTCCAAATGAGAACACAGTACTCGTCATATCTTTTTCAGTCATTGCAACGTATGGATTTGCATAAAGCTTTTCTAATACTGCTGTCAAAGTAGTAGGTTCCTTCACTCTTAAAGTAAACCAAAGTACATGCATATATTGGCTGTTTACTTTTACAGCGGAAGAAAATAAATTTAAATCAATGTCCATTGTATGAAAAAGTCCCGCTGCATCTTCAGCATGATGTGTACCGTATTTCGGTGATTCATGACTTCCTACTTGAGGAGAAGGGATAAAACTCCCTGGCTGACTTATATCATTTGCTCTACGAATACAAACGAATCTTCCTTCCTCTAAATTATCATGGTCACCATCCAATGCCAACGTTTGTGTAATGCAACACAGGTTATGTGTATTACAAGAGACAATTTGAATAAATTGGTCATCGGAATTCAAGGTAGCATCATTTATTCTTCGCGCATATTTTTTCCCAAATCCAGACTCACTCCCCTGGGCTAAAAAGCCCTTACCGACTTTCATAAATTTATGATAATATTTTTCCTTATTTTTATGGCCAATCCCTCTCGGGGTACAATCTATCACAACTGTTGCCCGTTTTATTGCCTCTTCAGTTTCAAAATCAGGATCTAAGTCTAACGCTTTGAAATCATCAACTTTGTTAGAATCTACGCATAATCTTCCCCCTCTTTTTATTAGCCCTACTACTTTGGAATGATCACTATTTAAAGCTGAATTCTTGTGAAATGTTATTTCATCAATCCCCAATTGATCCTGAAAATCACAAAGAAGTCCGATGAGCGGTTCTCCAATGGTTCCAGTACCTACAACATGTATGATCTTACGATCCATAATACATACTCCTTATTAACTAAAGTGCTATTCATCAACATAATGACTATATTACCGTAGTTTCCTGCCATTCTCCGAATACATCTTTCATTTCTTGAACAATCTCTCCTAATGTGGTATATGCTTTGGCTGCGTGGATAATCGGTTCCATTATATTCCGATCGCTGGAGCAAGCATCTCGAATATCTTCCAAAGCATCATTCACTTTTTGATTATTTCTTTTCTTCCGTAATTCCTCAATCGCTTTAGTCTGATTTACTTCAGATTCCTTCCCAAGTTTCAAGATTGGTATTTCAATCTTTTCACCTTTCTTAACAAATTTATTAACACCTACTACTATTCGCCGTTTCTGATCTACTTTTTCTTGATATTCAGAAGCAGCTTTCGCAATCTCCCCTTGAAAAAACCCCTGTTCTATAGCGGGAATGACACCACCTAATTCATCAATCTGTAAAAAATACTTTTCTGCAGATACTTCCATCCTATCTGTTAGTGACTCAATAAACCATCCACCACCTAAGGGATCTACCACGTTTGGCACACCTGTTTCATAAGCTATTAACTGTTGTGTACGAAGTGCAATTTCAGCAGATTTTTCAGAAGGCAATGCAAGGGTTTCATCCATAGCATTTGTGTGCAAAGATTGGGTCCCGCCCAACACACCCGCCAGAGCCTGAAATGCTGTTCGAGCAATGTTTATCTCTGGTTGCTGGGCAGTGAGAGAACATCCAGCAGTCTGAGTATGAAATCGAAGCTTCCATGAACGTGGATTTTTTGCGTTATATTTGTCCTTCATTCGTTTTGCCCAGATTCGGCGTGCGGCACGGAATTTAGCAATCTCTTCAAAAAAATCAAGATGGGAGTTAAAGAAAAAAGAAAGACGTGGCGCAAAAGAATCTATATCCATTCCCGCCTTCATAGCATATTCGACATAGGTAAAGCCATCAGCTAAGGTGAAAGCAAGCTCCTGTGCAGCAGTTGATCCCGCTTCCCGGATATGATATCCACTGATAGAAATCGTATTAAATTTAGGCATATTTTTTATACAGAATCCCATCATATCTGTTATGATTCTCATTGATGGTCCCGGTGGGAAAATCCATTCCTTTTGGGCAATAAATTCTTTCAAAATATCATTCTGCAATGTACCAGTTAGTTGATTCAATGGTACCTTTTGCTTCTCTGCTAAAGCAATATAAAATGCCAATAGAATGACAGCGGGACCGTTGATAGTTTGAGATACTGAAATCTTACCAAGATCAATTCCGTCGAACAAGATTTCCATATCTCTCAGGGATGCAACATTTACACCGCACTTACCAACTTCACCTGCTGAAATGGGATGATCAGGATCATAACCCATAAGCGTCGGCATATCGTACGCAACGGATAATCCGGTCTGGCCCTGGTTTAATAAAAAATGGAATCGTTCATTCGTTTTCTGCGGGGTTCCAAAACCGGAAAACTGCCTCATTGTCCATAGCCTACCACGATAAAGGTTTGGATGAATCCCACGTGTATAAGGGTACTCTCCTGGGAATCCCAACTGTTTGATGTACTCTTCATCAAGATGACTTGGATAATAAAGTATATCCAACGGTTCTCCGCTCAGAGTATCAAAATTATAATCTCTGGAGGAAGAAGACTCTACCGACTTTTGCCATTTATTTTTCTTTATTTTGAATGAATCTAATTTTCTATTCACATTATTATTCCAATTTTTTTCAGTATTTAAAAAAATGTAACGCTTAAATTACCCTTAAATAAAAATTAGTGCAAAGTCCTTAGATAAGAACACCTGTCCGCTAACTATTAGCATTTATAGCATCTGTTAAAAATATTTCAGCACTTGGTGTCTTTTACCCTGCTTAAAAGCGACGCATCCTTCTGCCACCATCCATAAAACAAACATAAAAAGAATTATACTTATGATGGCAAGAGGTCTATTAGTTCCCCAAAATGCCTGTATTTTTAAAATCAAGGCAGTCAATGTAATGGCGGTAATAAACAAAAAAGGTAATACCAATGGAAGAACCGGTTTTTTTCTGAGAAAAAAATAAAGGCTTAAAATCATAAGTGTCAAAGCAGCCAGCATCTGATTGCTTGCACCAAAAATAGGCCACAAAGCCCATCCTGCCTGGGTAAATTCTCCTGTACTTGTATTTTGTACATTCCACATCGTCAAAATCAGGGACGGAAACAATGCTAAAATTGTTGCAATATAGCGATTTTGTAAAAGTCTTATGGATATCGTTGTCCCAATTTCAGTAATAATAAACCTTTGAATCCTTGTGGCTGTATCCAGTGTGGTAGCTGCAAAGGAGATAACCAATACTGCCATTAAAGTCTTGGCGAGAGGACCAGGTACCCCGATAGCCTCTATCAAAGCACCACCTCCAAGAACAAAAGCAGTGGCTTTATTGGTGGTAGCATGTGCCCACGAATCATAATACACTGCCCAAGAAAGATTTTCTACCATCCCAACAGAAGGCAGATTACATACAGTTATAAGACCCATCCCCGCAACAGCAGCTAATGTGGAAGCCAAGGCTAAACTGCCTTCTCCTAGCATCCCTCCGTAGCCGATAAATCGTGCATGGTCTATTGAACTGACTTGTTTAGATGTCGTTCCGGACGAGACCAAACCATGGAATCCGCTGATGGCTCCACAGGCAATAGTCACAAAGAGAAATGGGAAAATAGGAGGAGCTCCCCCTCCACTAAGTCTAATAATTGGAGCCTCTACAACTGGATTAGCGATAAATAACCCTAAGAATATCAAGGCTAAACCAACAATAAGTTGATGGGAATTAATATAATCCCTGGGTTGAAGTAAAAACCAGACAGGTAATAGACTGACAATTCCAGAATACAGGAATAAAAAAATAATCCAGATTTGATTCTGCATATTATTCGTCATACCAAACACCTCAAGTGAGAGCGGATATTTGGTACCCAGCCAAACGAATAAGTAAAGAATAACAAGTGCAAAGATAGAAGGGATGATTGCATCTAATCTCTTTTTGTAGATCAACCAACCAATCGCTATGGCAATAATGATTTCTATATTTATTGGTAATACTGCACTGGGGATACTTACAAAAAGACCTGCGATTGCCATTGCGAACACAGCAAGAACCAGCCAGGTAAGCATCAGCACAAATAGTAAGAACATTATTCGTACCCTGACTGAAATAACTTGTCCCGTAATATCAGCGATTGTACGCCCCTTTTCCCTAATGCTGATTACCAATGCTCCAAAATCGTGTACAGCTCCCATAAAGATGGTACCTAAAATGACCCATAATAAAGCAGGTAGCCAACCCCAGAAAGCAGCAATACAGGGACCTATAATAGGAGCAGCTCCGGCTATGGAAGTAAAATGATGGCCGAATAAAATATGTTTCCTAGTGGGAACAAAATCTAAGCCATCTTCAAATTCCTCTGCTGGGGTTTTATCCTGATACTCGCTTATAGAAAATATTTTCCTCTCAATAAAAGAAGAATAAAAACGGTAAGCTATAGCAAAACAGGCTAAGCCTGAAACAGCTAAAATGGGGGCGTTCATTTCTCAAACGTTTAAGGCAGGGGCAGTCTCTGGTATCAATTCCTGAATAGCGGTTGTAATTCCTTTTCTGTCCAAACCAAGCAATTGTAATAGTTGATCCCGGGTGCCATGTTCTACAAATTTATCTGGTAAGCCTAATCTTTTAAACTTTCCGTCAAAACCG
>UINC01002200.1_pt1 | contig 11396 bp, 11 predicted proteins | sample 5385821 | NCBI WGS metagenome assembly UINC01 (sample SAMEA4666929, study PRJEB26691) | marine metagenome | isolation source: Pacific Ocean | place: Pacific Ocean | collected 2011-10-13 | reverse complement strand
TTGATTGTGCTAATAATTCTGAGTAATTAGTTAAAAAGATAAGGGTTATAATTACTAATATTTTTTTCATAATGTTTTATTTTTTTTTTTAAGAATCTCATTTATCTGATTCTGAATTTTTTTAATTCGCATTTTTCTAAACTCAACTTTTTCCATGTTCCCACTAATTTCATTTCTTAAAATTTTCTTCTTTAATTGATTGATTTTCCGTCCAAGTTTGGGAATGCTATTTTTAGATAATTTATTCATGATTTTAGAATTAAATGAGCTGTTTTAAAGTTAATAAAACAATTTCATTCAAGTCCAGAATTTGTATATTTAATAAACTTTATTTTAAGATGTCTTTAAAGAAATTTTTTTACGGGAGAGATAAACTTACTTGTCAATTAGCGCAGAGTATTTTAGAAGACAAATTGATTTGTGAAATTGGGGATGAAGAAATAAATAAAATAAATAAATCTAGACAAAGCATATTAAATGTTTTAGAATCATCTAGTACAATATATGGTGTTAATACTGGAATAGGGGAATTATGTAATACTATAATTTCTGATAATGATTCAAAATTATTACAAGAAAATTTATTAAAAAGTCATGCAGTTGGAGTTGGGGATAATGCTCCCTTAGAAATTTCTAAGCTTATGATGATTTTAAAAGTACATTCTTTATGTAAGGGGTTTTCCGGAATAAGTATTGAAGTAATTAAAAGAATTTGTTGGCATATTGAAAAAAATATTATTCCAGTTATCCCATCTCAGGGCTCTGTCGGGGCATCTGGAGATTTAGCTCCTTTAGCTCACCTATTCCTTCCATTAATAGGATTGGGGGAAGTTATATATAAAGGTAAAAAGGTAAAAACTAAAGAAGCTTTAGAAAAAGAAAAAAAAGCCTCCATAGTTTTAAAGGAAAAGGAAGGGTTAGCACTTATTAATGGCACTCAATTTATTTCGGCATATGCTTGTTATGCTTTAGAAAAATTTAAAAACTGTTTAATTAATGCAGATATTATTTCAGCTTTTAGTTTGGAAAGTGTACAAGGGTCTATACAACCATTTAGTCAAAAAATTCAAAAATTAAGACCATTTAAAGGTTCTTTAATGGTCACAAATACCATTAGAGATTTGTTGAAAGGTTCTGAAATATTAGATTCTCACAAAAATTGTGATAGAGTTCAAGACCCTTATTCTATAAGGTGTATTCCTCAAGTTCATGGTGCAAGTTGGGATGCTTATTTTCATTTAAATGAAATATTAGAAATAGAATTAAACTCAGTTACAGACAATCCAATAGTAATAGATGAAAATGAAATTATTAGTGGAGGAAATTTTCATGGTCAACCTTTAGCAATACCTATTGACTATGCTGTAATAGCCGCTTCTGAAATAGGAAATATTTCAGACAGACGTATATATTTAATGCTTAAAGGAAATGAGATTGTTCCAAAATTCTTAATTAAGAATAGCGGAGTAAATTCAGGATTTATGATTTTGCAATATACTACAGCAGCCTTATCAAGTGAAAATAAAAATTTATGTTTTCCTGCAAGTGCAGATTCTATAACTACTTCATTAGGGCAAGAAGATCATGTTAGTATGGGTTCGATTGGCGCCGTTAAATTTTTAAGAGTTATTGAAAATTTAGAAAAAATTTTAGCCATTGAACTTCTTTGCTCTGTTCAGGCATTAGATTTTTATAATCCTTTAAAATCTGGATTGAAGATAGATACATGTTACAATTATATTCGGTCTCAGATTAAACATTGTAAGGAGGATAGAATATTTACAAGTGATATCAATAATGCAATTGAGATAATTAAGTCAAAAAAATTAATTGAACTAACCTTATAATATTTATGGATTATACATCTTTTTTAAAAAAATATGCAAATCATCCAAACTATTTTTCTCCAACTGGAAATAACTTAAATGCTAAAAGTTGGCAGACAGAGGCTCCATTAAGGATGCTGCTAAATAATCTAAATGCAGATGTGGCTGAAGATCCAAGTAACCTAATAGTATATGGAGGATCAGGTCAAGCAGCTAGAAATGTTGAATCGGTAGAAAAAATAATTAAGATGCTTTTGGATTTAGAAAATGATGAAAGTTTACTTATTCAATCAGGAAAACCAGTCGGAAAAGTAAGAACTCATAGTGAAGCCCCAAGGGTTTTAATTGCAAATTCAAATTTGGTCCCTGCATGGGCTACTTGGGAAGAATTTGATAAATTAAAAAAGGACGGATTAATTATGTATGGTCAAATGACAGCAGGAAGTTGGATTTATATTGGCACTCAAGGAATATTACAAGGGACATATGAAACATTTGTTTCATGTGCTAATCAACATTTTAAAGGTTCGTTAAGAAATAAATTGTTAGTTTCTGGAGGACTAGGAGGCATGGGCGGTGCTCAACCTCTTGCAGCAACAATGGCAGGTGCAACATTTTTGGGAGCAGATATTGATCCTAAAAGAATTGAAAAGAGATTAGCTACAAACTATATTGATAAAATGACATATTCTTATGAAGAGGCTAGAGATATAGTTATGGAAGCTAAATTAAAAGGGGAAAATATTTCAGTAGGCTTGGTTAGTGATGTTGGAGATATGCTTGAGAAACTTTTAAAAGATAATATTATCCCTGATATTTTAACTGATCAAACATCTGCACATGATCCAATTAATGGTTACATTCCTAACGGCATAACATTACAAAATGCAATTAATTTAAGACAGGATAATCCTTCAAAATATAAAGATCTATCTCTTAAGAGTATGGCCAGGCATGTTAATTTTATGCTTAAAATGAAATCAATGGGTGCAATTACTTTTGATTATGGAAATAATTTAAGAGAATTTGCAAAACAAGGAGGAGCTAAAAATGCATTTGATTTTAACGGTTTTGTCCCCGATTATATTAGACCTTTATTTTGTGAAGGGAAAGGGCCATTTAGATGGGCAGCATTATCAGGAAATCCAGAAGATATTTACACTACTGATAAAGCTCTAATTGAAGCATTTCCTGAAAATAAAAATATGATTAGGTGGCTTGAAGAAGCAAGAAAAAAAGTCAAATTTCAAGGATTGCCCTGCAGGATATGTTGGTTGGGAATGGGTGAAAGGGAAAAAGCGGGATTAATCTTTAATAATTTGATTAAACAAGGAAAAATATCAGCTCCAATTGTAATAGGGAGAGACCATTTGGATTGTGGATCAGTAGCTTCGCCAAATCGTGAAACTGAGGGGATGCTTGATGGATCAGATGCTGTTTCAGACTGGCCATTATTAAATTTAATGTCCAATACTGCTGGAGGAGCAACTTGGGTTTCATTTCATCATGGAGGGGGAGTAGGAATGGGATATTCACAGCATGCAGGCATGGTAATTTTAGTTGATGGAAGTGATCGAGCGGAGTCTTGTATAAAAAGAGTTTTATATAATGATCCAGCAATTGGAATAATTAGACACAGTGATGCGGGATATAGTAATGCAAAGGATAATTTAAACAAGTTTAACTTAGAAATATAAAATTGAGAACTCTTTTTGGCCCTTTTGCGCAAATAATTACGATGTCAAATCTTCCTTTAAATGGACCAATTTCTGATAAAGATTTAGAAATAATTTATGATGGTGGCATTATAGTTCAAAAAGAATTGATTATTGGGATTGGGAAGTTTTCACTTTTAAAAACACAGTGTGATGAGATTTTTGAAATAACTTCTCCTCATATTTTATTACCCGGATTTATTGATTGTCATACTCACGTTTGTTTTGCTGGATCAAGAGCAAATGAATATTCAAAAAAAATTGAAGGAATATCTTACCAGCAAATTCTTTCTGAGGGAGGAGGAATTTATGATACTATGGAAAAAACGGCATTATCCAGCTATGATGAATTAAAAAAACTGACCGAGAATAGACTTAATAGACATTTTTCAGAGGGCGTTTTGACATGTGAAGTTAAAAGTGGATATGGGAAAGATTTTGAAAATGAAATAAGAATGTTACAAATTATAAAGGATATAAATGCTAACAATCCCTATGACTTAGTTAGTACATGTTTAGCAGCACATGTGCCACCCAAAAATGAAGACATATCATCTGAAATGTATTTAAGTTCTATAATAAATGATCTATTACCCTTAATTAAAAAAGATAAACTGTCTAATAGAATAGATATTTTTATTGAAAAAGGGGCATTTAATGTCAAAGAAGCAAAGGCATTTTTAAAATTAGCAAATGAAGAAGGATTTGACACTTTGGTTCATGGGAATCAATTCACTAATGGCGGACTAAATGTAGCAGTTGATAGCAATTCTATAAGCGTTGATCATTTAGAAGTAATAAATGAGACAGAAATAAAATATCTTTCTAAATCTAAAACTTCAGCAGTAGTTTTACCTGGTTGTAGTATAGGGATTGGATTACCTTTTGCACCTGCAAGAAAAATTTTAGACCATGGGTGTTGTTTAGCAATAGCTACAGACTGGAATCCTGGATCAGCTCCTATGGGCGATCTATTGACACAAGCTTCTATTTTAGCTGCGAATGAAAAACTTACTAATGCAGAGGTGTTTTCTGCTATATCTTTTAGAGCAGCTAATGCACTAGGGCTTAAAGATAGAGGAGTAATAGAAGAAAATAAAATTGCGGATTTTATTGGATTTAATATTTCAGATTACAAGGAGATATTATATAATCAAGGAAAAATCAAACCATCTTTTATTTGTAAAAGAGGCAAGGTTTATAATAATAAATTTTTGAATGTATGACTCAAATAGTTGAATGTGTACCAAATTTTTCTGAAGGTAATGATAAGGAAATAATAAATTCTATTTCAACCGCAATTTCAAATACTAAAGGTGTTAATTTATTAAATGTTGACCCAGGAAAAGCTACAAATAGAACAGTAATGACATTTGTTGGCGATCCCAATTCTGTTATTAATGCGGCTTTTAATGCTATTAAAATTGCTTCACAAAAAATAGACATGTCTAAACACAAAGGTGAACATCCTAGATTTGGGGCTACAGATGTTTGTCCACTTGTTCCTGTTGCAAATATTTCATTGGATGAACTTATCCCATATGCTAATAAATTGGCTAAACAAGTAGCAAGTAAATTGAAAATACCGGTTTATTTATACGAACATGCCGCAATAAATAAAACAAGAAAAAATTTAGCAAATATTAGATCAGGAGAATATGAAGGTTTAAAAGATAAGCTTTCAAAAGAAGAATGGCTGCCTGATTATGGAACTAATGTATTTAATAAAAAATCAGGAGCACTTGCTGTTGGAGTGAGAGATTTTTTAATTGCATATAATGTCAATCTAAATACAAAATCTACAAGATTAGCTAATGCTATAGCTTTTGATGTAAGAGAAAAAGGAAGGATAAAAAGAACAGGACATCCTGTTATTGGAAAAATAGTAAAAGATAAAAAAGGCAACCCCGAAACAATTCCAGGCTCATTAAAACATGTTAAAGCAATAGGATGGTATATAGAAGAATTTGGAATTTCTCAAATTTCAATGAATTTGACGAATATAACAGCTACTCCAATTCATGTAGTTTTTGATGAGATAATTAAAAAAGCAAACAATAGAGGAGTTAGAGTTACGGGATCTGAAATAGTAGGCCTTATCCCATTAAAATCAATGCTTGATGCAGGAAAGTATTTTTTAATAAAACAAAATAGATCTATTGGAATACCTGAATCTGATATAATTGATATAGCTATAGAATCTTTAGGACTTAATCAGGTTAAAAAATTTATACCAGAAAAAAATATAATTGAATATTACCTAAAAAGTATAGCGAACGACAATAAAAGCATTTTAGATCTAACCGCTAATGAGTTTTCAGATGAAGTTTCGAGAGAATCTCCTGCACCAGGTGGAGGGTCAGTTTCTGCTTATGTTGGCTCTTTGGGGACTTCTCTTGGGTTAATGGTTTCAAACTTGTCAGCTAATAAAAGAGGGTGGGAAGATCAAGTTGATAAATTTAGCGAACTAGCTAATAAAATTAATATTATCAGAAAAGAATTACTGTTTTTAGTTGATGAAGATACTAATGCGTTTAATAAGATAATGCAGGCTTTTAAACTTCCTAAAAATTCAGCTAAAGAGAAAAAAGAAAGATTACAGGTAATAAATGAAGCTACAATTTATGCTGCTCAAGTCCCTTTAAGAGTAATGGAAAAATCGTTTGAGAGTTATCCATTACTCTATAAGTTAGCTAAAGAGGGTAATCAAAACTCGATATCCGATACAGGAGTTGCTTGTTTATGTGTCTACACTGCAATATATGGGGCTTTTTTAAATGTAAAGATTAATTTAAAAGAGCTTTCAAATGATCAAGGTATTTTGAAAAAGGCTAAACAAATTTTAAAGAAATCTTCAGCTGAAAAAGAAAAAATTTTAAATTATATAGAAAGTGTAATTTGAATGATTTAAAGTTTTTCAAAGAATCCTTTTTTTGAATTTTTTATTACTTTATCCCATTTGAAATGTTGTCCCTGCATGGTTATATAAACGCCAGGCTGTAATGTTTGAACATAAGATAATGCACAACCCAAATTAAAAAATCCATCTGAAGAACTTCCAAATTCATAAGGGATCATGGCTCCTGTTAAAATGATGGTTTTAGTATTGATTTTGGCTTTTGCAAGTGCTTTGGCAGTTGAGACCATCCTGTCAGTTCCATGGGTAATTACGATTTTTTTAGATAAACATTCTTGACATTTAGAAATAATATTATTTATGTGAGAAGAGTTCATTTTAAGACTGTCAATCATCATAAGTGTTTCTACGGAAATTTTTAAACGACATCTACTCCTCTTTAACATTTCAGGAAGGTGGGTTTTTTCAAAAAATAATTCTCCATTTTTATAGTTATAGCTTTTATCAAAAGTTCCACCTGTTATAAATATTTGTATCATTTATATTTTCAATTTTTTAATTTCAATAAGCCTTTGCTAAGTAAAGATAAATTGGAAAATGATCACTATATCCATTTAAAAATTTTCCACCTGCAAAACTTTTATAGGGGTAGCCCTCATATTTTCCGCTAGGATTAATTAAATATTTTTTATTAAAGACTCCAGCTTTTAAAAAAAACAATCCGTTTTTATCTTCAACTAAATTCTTGGAGAGAATGAATTGATCAATCATATCCCATTTCCCCCTGTATTTGTAAGAACCATAGCCCTTTTTGAATAATTCTTCCATAGGATTATAGAGCTGTCCATTCTTAATATTAGTTTTTTTAAAAACTGTTTTTAAAACAGGTTTTATGCTTTTGTCTCCAGGGTTATCATTAAAATCTCCCATACTAATTATTTTAGCTTTTGGGTTAGAAAATAGAATAGAATCAATAATTTTCTTATTAAGTTTCCCCGCTAAAATTCTATTGGGCTCACTTTTCATTATCCCTCCAGATCTACTAGGCCAGTGATTAATTATAAAATGTATGAGTTCATTGTCTAAATATCCTGAAACCAGTAAATGATCTCTAGTATAATCAATTTCTCCATTAGATTTTTTTAAAAACAAAGGGAAAGCTTTTGCGTGTTTAGGTCTAAATCTGTTTGTTTTGAAAAGCATAGCAACATCAACCCCTCTTTCGTCAGGAGAATCAAAGTGAACGATTCCGTAATTTTCCTTTTTTAATGATTTGGTTTTAATTAGATCAATTAAAACTCTTTTGTTTTCAATTTCACATAATCCAATTACTGATGGGCTAGAATTTGTAACATCAGAACCAATATCAGCTATTACTTTAGCTATATTTTTTATTTTCTTGTTATATATTATACTAGTCCACCTGTCTTTCCCTTTTGGAGTTCTATCGTCATCCCAAGTTTTAGGATCATTTATTGTGTCAAATAAATTCTCAACATTATAGAATGCGATGGTATTAACTAGGTAGTTCTTTTTAGAATCAGTTTGACTATATAATAAGTTTAAACTGAGTAATAAATAAGCTAGAAAAAACAATTTTTTCATAAGACTAATATAATTAACTATTTAAAAGTTTATTATTGTAGTTTAAGTTATAAATTTACAAATATGAAATTTGATTTTTTTCAAAAGAATAAATACAAACACTTGCTTGTCATAGGATTAGTAAAAAAAGCAATTCTTTTAATTGTAGTTTTATTTAACTTCTATTCTTGTTCGAGTAATGAAAAAGAACATAGTTGCATTAGAGAGGATTTAATAGACATGAGTATTATTTGCACGAAAGAGTATGAGCCAGTATGTGGATGTAATAATAAAACATATTCCAATGAATGTGAAGCAATTAAAAGAGGAGTAATACAATTTGAAATGGGTGAATGTGAAAATTAATTTTTTTAACCTAATTATTTGAATATAATTGACTAACTTTCAGGAAATTAAAGTTATGAATAAATCTAATTGTTCTTGTCAATGTGATAGCTGTAAAAGCGGAAATTGTTCTGGTTGTACATGCGAAACATGTACTTGTGAAAATTGTTCATGTTAAATAAAATTTAAAAAATCAATTTTTGTAATTATTTTTATCAGTTAAAATTAATTATAGAAAATGAAAAACACTCTTTAAAGTAGGGTTTTTCGATAGAATTTTTTTAAAATAATAAAATAAAAAAACCCTTCAATTGAAGGGTTTTTTTAATTAGTTGATAATCTTAAGATTATTTCCCTTTTACAAAAGGAAGTCCAGTTTTTGGACTTTCAACTACTGTCTTTCCGCCAGGCAGATCACATGCTTCCGCTCTTTGGTCTTTTGCGAAATAATAAATAGTTTGATTTCTTCCGCCTTTTAATGTTACATCTTTAGAATGTAGAAAATAAGTTTTTCCTTTACTGTTTGTGTGTTTGTATCCCATTATTAAAATATTAAGTTAAACGTTAATTTTATCTAATCTATAAAAAAAAAATCTTATCTGGAATTTTTTTTTCTTCTCTGGAGAAAATATTTGTTAATTACTTTTTTTTTAACTAGAAATAAAAAGTCCATTTTCTATTATCAGTTTACCAGATGAATTTATTGATTTTAACAATTTAAAATTACTTTAATATATATAAAATGCTTATAATCAGATATTTATATTTAATGGTTTTTTAAAAACATATAGTTATAAATTTTATTATAAGACCTATATTTTATAGGGAAGAAACAGATATAGATTTTGATCTTTTTTTCTAAAACTGTTGAAAAGTATTATTTTCTTTCTGATAAGAAATAGGCTTTTAGAGGGGTTTTCTTATAATTCTTTTTATATTTTTAATAATTATTCTCGAATGCATTTATACTTGAACTATGAGAAAAATTTTATTTTTTATTGCAATCGTTTTTATTCAAATTAATTATTCTCAGGATTTTTCAGAATCTTTTTTAAAAGAATCAGCAAAAATAATTATGTATGAATCTAAAACATGTGTTTTTAACACGATTGATAAAAGTGGAGGTCTTTCTTCTCGAATTATGGATCCCTTTGTCGCAAAGAATGACTTTATTGTATATTTAGTAACTAACCCAAAAAGTAGAAAAGTTAAAGAAATTAAAAATAATCCAAGTGTAGCTTTAACCTTTCAAAATAAAAATGGTTATGTTTCTATTAAAGGGAAAGCTTTATTTATTCAAGATTTAGATATTAAAAAAAAATATTGGAAAAAAGGATGGACTCCTCACTACAAGGATATTGATAAAAATGCAATCCTTATTAAGGTAATTCCTCTAAGCATGGAAGTTGTAAATTCTAGTAAAGGAATAGTTGGAGATAAAGAAACTTGGAGTCCAGTTAAAATTATTTTTTAAAATTCAATTTTTTATTAAAATTTTCTCTTATTATTTTACCCCATAATTGGTATCCTTTATTATTTAAATGAAGTTTATCTTTTATAAAAAAACCGTCATTTGGTAATCCATCAGATTTGATGTATTGTGTTCTTGTATCAATAAAAAACATATTCTTTTTTTTTATGGTAAAACCTTTAATTAAATCATTGGCAGTAGATATTTCAGGCCATGCATTCCATCTACTGGAGGTTGGCGTAGTTTCAATAAAAAATATAGAAATACTTTTATGAGACTTTCTAATTTGGCGAGTTATAAATTTGGCTAGTCTTAGCACTTCTTTAGGCTTTAAATCTTTCCTTAGGCCTCTTTTAGGAGTTTTTTTCTTTCCAGTTATATCATTAGCTACGAAAATAGCAATAGCGCTTATATCATGAGGGGCAACAAGTCTTTCAGTAAAATGAATTAAGTCATAATAATGCGCTCCGCCATAACCCCTTCTAATTGGTTCATAAGGATACAAATCTTTGTTAATTGAATTCCATAGTCTTATGCTTGAGCTTCCTATAAACAATATAGCCTTATCGCTGTAGCTTTCTTTTTGATCAAGTGCTTCAAGTTTTTTTATTTCCTCTTCCCATTTATCTCCCGTAGTATCATATTTTAGTAATGGTGAGCAAGAAAGAAATAATAATGAAAATAAAGCTAGGCAACGAATCATAATTCCATTTTCAAAATGGTATCAATAGAATTTATTTCTTTTCTATCTATAATTAAGTTTAATCCAGTCTTTGACTTTTTATATGAGACTTTTTTGTCTGACTCTAAATAGGAAATTTTTTTGAATTTTAATTTAAACCCTTCAATATAATATTCTGATTTTTTATTATCCAATAAGTGAATATATACGATATTACCATTTTGAGTTGAAGCTATTTCATCACTTGGAGCTATTGGTCCTCTTTTTGTATTATATATTGTTTCACCATTTTGTTTTACCCATTTACCAATTTTTTTAAGAGATTCAATATGTTCCTCTTGGATTTTACCATTTGGCATTGGACCAACATTTAGAAGAAGATTACTTCCATATCCAGCAGCTTTTACTAAATATTGTACCAGTTCCTTTTCAGATTTATGTTTTCTATCTTTTAAATTAAACCCCCATGAACCATTTATTGTTTCACATACTTCAAAAGGTAAATTCCCAATATCATCAGCTGAAGTTGCAAAATCTTTTGTTCCTTTTCCTGGCAGATCTTTTTCAAACATTTGAAAATCCTCTCCAGGATTTGGAGCTAAATGATGATTGCTTCCTATAAGAGCCTGTGGTTGTAGTTTATGAATTAATTCATAAACTTCCTTAAGTTTAAAATCAGCTTTTAATTTTCCAAATCTTTTTCCATCCCATTCATGTTGATCCCACTGACCATCAAACCATATTCCGCCAATTTCACCATAGTTTGTAAGTAATTCTGTAAGCTGAGCTTTCATAAACTCCATGTAATCATTCCAATCTCCTTCTCCTCTTCCACTGATCCCATTACCTGTTCTTCCTCTCGGAAAGTAATCATCTCTATACCAATCTAGTTGAGAATAATAAAAAAATAATTTGA
>UINC01002195.1_pt1 | contig 11409 bp, 10 predicted proteins | sample 5385821 | NCBI WGS metagenome assembly UINC01 (sample SAMEA4666929, study PRJEB26691) | marine metagenome | isolation source: Pacific Ocean | place: Pacific Ocean | collected 2011-10-13 | reverse complement strand
GTGTTGCTTTTATTGAAGTTTTTTGATAATTCATTGAAAACTCTAATCTATAGATTAATATAAAAATAACAATATTATAGCTAAATAAAGTTGTGATTTTTTACGTGCTAATTGCCTGATATAAGCTGTTTTGGGATAATTTTGAGTACGTTTTACACTACTTATCATTTTCCGATACAGAAGTTTGCAAAAATATTTCCTAATACATCATCATTTGTTATTTCTCCTGTAATTTCACCAAGATGTTCAATAGACCTTCTGATGTCAACAGAAAGAAGATCACCAGAAATATTATTTTTTAGACCATTATTTACCTCTTCAATTGCTTTTAAAGCCTTTTTTAATGCTTCGTAATGCCTTGAGTTACTTATTATAACATCAGTATAAGGGTTTAGTATATCCACTTCATTTACTAGTCTTTTCTTTAACTTAGAAACAGATTTGGAATCAGTAGCAGATATTTCAATTAATTCTCTATCATTTAATTCTTTTAATAAACTTTGATTTTTATTTTTTAAATCAACCTTGTTTCTAACTAAGATTATTGATAAATCATCCCTTTCAAAAGTTTTTAAACTAGATTTTATCTCATTAATACTAATGTCATTAATATCAAATAGATAAAGTAAAATTTTGGCATTACTAATTTTTTCTTTTGTTTTTTCAATTCCTTTTGATTCAACTTCATCTTTTGTTTCTCTTAATCCAGCGGTATCAGTAAATCTAAACTTAATTCCATCTATTATAATAGAATCTTCTATACTGTCTCTAGTTGTACCAGGAATATCAGAAACTATAGCCTTGTCTTCATTTAATAGTGTGTTTAAAAGAGAAGATTTTCCAGCATTTGGTTTTCCAGCAATTGCAACTGAAATACCATTTTTTAAAACATTTCCTGATTGAAAGGAATCAATAAGTATTTTTAACTCAGATTGAATTTTATTTGTAAGCTGTTTAAATTCTCCTCTTTCAGCAAATTCTACATCTTCTTCAGAAAAGTCTAACTCTAGTTCAATCATTGATGTAAAGTGTAATAATTCTGATCTTAATTTTTTTAAATCATTACTAAATCCACTTTTCATTTGCTGCATAGCTAATTTATGTGAACCTTCATTTTCAGAAGCAATTAAATCTGCAACAGCTTCAGCTTGATTAAGATCCATTTTGCCGTTAATAAACGCTCTTAAAGTAAATTCTCCAGGATTTGCAACCCTAACTCCATTATCTATAAAAAGATCTATTATTTCCTGTTGAATATATGTAGAACCATGGCATGATATTTCGATTGTATCTTCCCCCGTGTAGGAGTGAGGTCCTTTAAATAAAGTAATTAATACCTCGTCTAATTCATTTCCATTTTTTAGAATATGACCAAGATTAACTGTATGGGATTTTTGTTTAGATAAAGGCTTTTTGTTTTTAGCTTTAAACAATTTTTCTGTAGTAATTATGGAATTTTTACCTGAAATTCTAATTACAGAAATTGCACCAAGTCCATTAGGGGTGGCTAATGCTATTATTGTTTCTTTACTTACCATTAAATTTTTTTAGCAAATGTGCACCTTTTTTTATGTAGGACACTTTCATAATTTTTCCAAAAAGCTTGGATGGATTTATTTTCAATAAGCTCTGGGTTAGTTTCTACTTCTTTGATCCCTCTTTTGTTAAACATTGTTTGAAGATCATTAAATAAAATTGCTGTAACTCCCTTGTTTTGATAATCAGGATGGACTCCAATTAGATATAGGGAAGCTCTACTGTTAAACATTTGTGCTTTTAAAATTCTTAAAAAACCAAATGGAAACAATTTTCCATTAATTTTTTTAAGAGCTCTTGAAAAAGATGGCATAGTTATAGCAAAAGCAACCAGTTTTCCTCCTTGGTCAACAACACTTTTTATAAAATCGGGATGAATATATTGAAAATACCTTTCCTTGTAGTGATCAATTTGATATTGTTGTATTGGAACAAATGTCTGTAGATTATTATATGTTTTGTTTAATAAATCAAATATCTGATCAATGTATGGGAGAATATCATTAGTTTTTTTAAAGTTTAATGGTTTTAGTTTATATCTTTTCATTATTAAATCTGAGAACTTTTTAACTTTTTCTGGAGCATCTTTTTTGGAAAATATTTGAATTCTATATTCAACCCATTCTGCAAGTTTTTCCATTTCAAGTTTTTCTAAATGATCTTTTTGATAAGAATTGTGATACCAAGTAATCATTGTATTAAGTTCATCAAAACCATAAGTGAGTAATCCAGCCTTGTCTATATTTGAAAAGCCAACAGGCCCTTCAATAAATGACAGGTTTCTTTCTTTCCCAAACTCTATTACAGTATTCAATAATTTTTTTGAAACTTCCAAATCGTCAATGACATCATACCAACCAAAACGAACTTTGTTTTTTTTCTGTTCTTTTACTTCTATCCAATTAACAATTGCAGCAATCCTTCCTACAATTTCATTGTTTCTTATTGCTAAAAAATATTCTGCTTCTGCATTTTTAAATACGGGATTATTTTTCTTATCCATGATCTCAAGTTCTTCCTTAATAATAGGAGGGACCCAGTATTTAGAATTTTTATAAAGTTTAAAGGGGAAGTTTACAAAATCCTTATAATCATCTATCGTAATGGCTTTTTTAATTGAAATCATTTATTTTTTTTTATACTTTTTCGAAATGATTTTCTTTCTTTTTTATCAGATTTTTTTTGATTTTTATTTGATTGTTTTTGTGATTTTCTTTCACTTTTATTATTATTTTTTAAAAGTTTTTTATCTTCTTTCTGTTTCTTTTTAAATTCTTTATCAACAGCAGGAACATCTCTATGCCAATCCAGTCTAGTTGAAAAACCAACACTTAAATATAATTTATTTGGAGTGTTTTTAAAATCTGAACCTATGTTTAAATCAAATTGATAATTTCTGTTGTAAAGATAAGCTAGTCCAGCTTTTATGAAGTTATCAGAATAAATGTCATTTTTTAAAAATTCATATTCTAACATAGAAGACCAAAGAGGGTTGGTGAAATTATGAGTTACTGTAGTTATATTATTAATTGTAATATATTTATTTCCAATTCTATCATATATAAAGTTGTTTACTAGGACCCACCTTCCTATGAAATGATGTTGAGTAATAACATTTCCTTTAAAACTAATTATTTCTTCACTAGTTTCGTAACCAGTTCCTTTTTTTAACTGAGTGAAAGGATCATTGTAAAAATATCCATCTTCTGGAACATAATTAGCACCAACATAAACAGATATAGCAGGTATTAAATCAATCCATCTTATTTTATTGTTCTTTTTCCAACTAAATAAATTTGTTCCATGCCATTTTTCATTTTTATATGGGTCAAAAACTAAATATTTAAAACCAATATTTTGTTTATTTAAAAATTCCGTTTTGATTTCTTTTGCATTAGGATCAATTAGATTATTAACGCTTCTATTCTTGTTGTAAGAGCCATTAATAATTAACTCTAACTTTTCCATTAATAAACCATATCTAATAGTATATTTTAGTTCTAATTCTTTTATATAGGAATAATTTAAATTTTTGTGGCTTAAATCTGTGAAATTTCCTCCTAATTCAAATTGTAAAACATTTTTTCCTACAGAAAATGCTCCTTGAGACGAGCCGGGTCTGTTTGAATTAATTACCTCCGTATACTGAGAATAAATGGAGGTTATAGTAAGAACTGTTAAAATTAAACTAAGACTATATTTCATATTTTGAAAAGATATAAAATTAAATATTATTGAATTAGTGTTTTGTCAATAAAATTTTAAAATCATTAATTGTATTTTTGCCTAATCAAATAATTGGAAATGATTACAATTTTAAAAATAATTCTTTTTTTTATTTTACTATTCTATGCATTGAGACTTCTATCTCCATTTATCTTAAGGTTTTTTTTAAAAAGATTTCAAAATAAAATGAGAAATAATTTTGAAAAGATGAATGATGATAATTATAGTAACCAATCAAAGAAACCCAAATCTAATTCAAAAGATAAAGTAGGGGAGTACGTAGATTTCGAAGAAATAGATTAATATGATTAGTTATTTTAAAAATACTCTTCCTCATATTGTTTGTGTTTTTCTATTGGGAATATTGTCTATATCTTACTTTTATCCTGTTTTGTTGAATAAAGGGATTGAACAATCTGATATATCACAGTTTAGGGGTATGTCAAAGCAAATAGTTGATCATAGGGAAAATTTTAATGAAGAGCCTTATTGGTTAGACAATGCATTTTTAGGAATGCCATCTTTTCAAGTGAGCACCATTTATCCATATGATTTATTGAGGATTATTGATCAATCTATTCGTTTTCTTCCAAGACCTGCTGATTACTTGTTTCTATATCTATTCTCTTTTTATTTATTAATTATTTCATTAAGAATCAATTACCGATATGCTTTGTTTGGTTCTATTGCATTTGGTTTTTCAACATATTTGATAATTATTTTAGGTGTTGGACACAATACTAAAGCTTTGGCATTAGGATATTTACCTCTAATAATTATGGGGGTGTTGATGATTTTCAAGAAAGATTATTTAAAAGGGTTTTTTATAACGTCTCTAGCTCTAGCTCTTCAAATACATTCTAATCATTACCAAATGACCTATTATACTTTAATAGTTGTAATGATGATGTTTGTAATATATTTTATTGAATTTTATAAAGGAAATAACATAAAAACTTTCTTTTATTGTGTTTCAACATTTACTTTAAGTTCACTTATTGCTCTTATGATGAATGCTTCTGCTCTAATGGCTACAAAAGAATATTCCGAATTTAGCACTAGAAGCAAAAGTGAAATAACTATAAACCCAGATGGCTCCACTAAAGAATCTCTATCAGGTTTATCAAAGGATTATATTACAGAATATAGTTATGGGATTTTAGAAAGTATTAATCTATTTATTCCAAAATTCATGGGTGGAGCTAGTTCTGATAGGATTAACAATGATTCAAAACTAATGGATTTTATTACAACTCTAGATCCAGAACAAAGACAGCAAGTTTATCAATATTCTAGACTTTATTGGGGTAATCAACCTATTGTAGCTGCACCAGCATATATTGGAGCTTCAATCTTATTTATTTTCTTTCTGGCACTTTTCTTAGTTAAAAATATAAACATGAGATGGCTATTGCCATCAATTGTAATATCTCTGTTATTATCTTGGGGTAAAAACTTTGATTTATTAACCAATTTAATGATTGATTATTTTCCTTTTTATGATAAATTTAGAGCAGTATCTTCAATTCAAGTAATTCTTGAATTTTGTATTCCACTTGTTGCTGTATTTGGAATTCACAAGTTTTTTTCTGATGAAATTGAAATAAATAAGAAAATGAAAGCCTTATTTAAATCAGCATTGATATTAATTCCTTTTACTCTTATTATATACTTGTTTGGAAATAAATTATTTGATTTCAAATCAAATTTTGAAATATTTTCTAATTATCCAGATATATTAAACTTATTGATTGAAGATAGGAAGTCAATATTAAAAGCTGATAGTTTAAGGTCTTTACTTTTAATAATTTCCCTTTTTCTCTTACTTATTAGTTATTTAAAAAATATTTTAAATAAGAACTTAACTATATATGGAATTATTATTCTCGTTGTTTTTGATCTATGGAGTCTTAATAAACAATACGTTAATGCAGATCAATTTACAAACAAATCTAACATTGAGGTTCCTTTTGTAATGACTAGTGCCGACAAAGCAATTTTACAGGATAAATCAGATTATAGGGTTTTTGAACCCGACAGGGGTTTTTCTAATGCTAGAACTTCTTTTTATCATAAGTCTATTGCTGGATATCATGCAGCTAAACCAAAACGTATACAAGACCTCTATGACTTTTATATTCTTAAGAACAATTATGATGTTTTAAGTATGCTTAATGTAAAATATATAATAAAAAATGATTCAGACAATCCTTTAGGAGTTACAAGAAACGCAAATAACTTTGGGAATGTATGGTTTATTGATGATATAATTCATGTTAATAGTTCCGAAAAGGAATTACTTTCCCTTGGTGAAATTGATTTAAAAACTAAGGCTGTTACTCAAAATATTTTTTTGAAAGAAAAATCATTTCAAAAAGATAGTTTAAATGATATTTCCCTTTTTTCAAGAAATGCTAATAAATTAATATATAAATCCAATTCTGTTACTAATCAATTTGCAGTCTTTTCTGAAGCTTTTTATTATAAAGGATGGCAAGCCTATCTTAATGATGTTCCAGTGGACCATTATAAAGTAAATTACCTATTACGTGGAATGGAAATACCCAAGGGAAAGCATGAAATAAGATTTGAATTTAAGCCCAAAATTGTAGAAAGAGGTTCCGTAATTTCTGTTTTTGCTTATTTAATTCTTATTCTTGTCTTAATAAAATTTATTAAAGAAAAGTTTTATGTATAAAGTTTTTCCAAAAAATAGATATAAAAACACTTTGAAAATACTTAAAAGTGTATGTCCGCCTCCATCTGTTGTTTTTGACTTAGGAATTGTAAATCCTTTTTCTGAAATAATGAAAGAAAACAATTATAAGGTATATAATACTAAAGGAGAAGATTTAGATGAAAATCCAAATATTTTAATTCCCAATGATGTAGATATAGTTACTGGTTTTGAAATACTTGAACATTTAGTTTCTCCTTACCCTTTATTAAAGAATATTAAAGCTAAAAGAATATTATTAACCGTTCCATTAAAAATGTGGTTTGCTAAAGCTTACAGAAGTAAAACAGATTCTTTCGACCGTCATTATCACGAGTTTGAACCATGGCAATTTGATTGGTTATTGGAAAAATCTGAATGGAAAATAATTAAAAAGGAGTTTTGGAAAAATCCATCAAACAAATTTGGGATAAGACCTTTACTGAGAAACTTTACTAATAGATATTATGCAGTTTATGCAGAAAGATCAAAAACAGAATATACTAATTATTATAAAGGAGTCTTGAACCTTTAATCAAATTGCTATGAAAATAGGAATGATTCTTGACGCTATATATCCTACAGATCCACGTGTGACTAATGAAGCAAATGCATTGATTAAATCCGGAAATGAAATTTTTTTATTTTGTTTGTCATATAAAAAAAACTTTAAGAAAAGAGAGATTGTAAATGGAATAAATGTATTTAGATTTTATTGTTCTTGGTTAACATATAAACTGTCTGCTCTTGCCTATACCTTTCCCCTTTACAAATGGATCATGTCAAAAAAAATAAAAAGATTTATAAAAGAATCTAATGTAGAGGTTTTACATATTCATGATTTACAAATTGCTAGTTCTGTTTTTGATGCAAATTCGTTCTTTAATTTAAATGTTACTTTAGATTTACACGAGAATAGACCAGAAATAATGAAATCCTATAAACATGTAAATAGTTTTATAGGAAAGATATTTATATCTCCATTTAAATGGAAATTAGCTGAAGAGAAATATTGTAAAATGTCAAAATCTGTAGTAGTTGTTACTGATTTAGCAAAAAAGGAATTATTGAATAGGATTAAAATAAGTAAAGAAAAAGTTATTGTTTTTTCTAATTCAGTCTCAAAAAGTTTTTATTCTGATTTTAAATTAAATAATCAAATCATTGAGAAATATTCAAATTCATTTGTTTTGCTTTATTTAGGTAACACATCAAAAAGAAGAGGCTTAGAAACTGTTTTAAAATCCATTCCAGAAATAGTTAAATCTATTTCTAATTTTAAGTTGGTAATTGTTGGTTCAAGTTCTTTTGATAAAGAGCTTATTAAAACAGTGAAGAAGCATAACATTTCTAGATTTGTGGATTTTGAGGGTTGGAAATCAGAAGATTTATTTCCTTCTTATATTAAAGCAGCTGAATTAGGAATTTCACCATTACATTCTAATTTGCATCATGACACTACCTATGCAAATAAACTTTTTCAATATATGTCTTTAGGATGTCCTGTTTTATGTAGTGATGTTAAAGCCCAGAAAGCTCTTTTAGAGACTTATAATGTTGGTTTATTATTTAAAGCAGAAGACTCATCAGATTTAACAGAAAAGCTTTTTAAACTATATTTAAATTCAGGTTTAAGAAATAAGATGAGTGAGAACTGTATTAATGCTATTCAAAATCATTTAAATAATGATATTGTTTCTAAAGATTTAGTTAAGTGTTATGAGTAAAAATAAATTACTTATCATTTCATATTATTGGCCACCATCAGGTGGATCAGGTGTTCAGCGTTGGCTAAATTTTTCCAATATCCTTATTAAAAAGGGTTGGGATATTACAGTATTTACTGCTAAAAATGCAAATTATCCAATTATTGACAATGGACTTAATAGAATTGTAGATAAATCTATAAAAGTTTTTAGAATACCTATTTTAGAACCAACCAGTTTTTTTAGAAAGAACAATTCAGATAATATTAATTCAACAAATTTTATCAACAAATTTTTTTTATGGATTAGAGCAAATCTTTTCTTTCCAGATTCAAGAATGTTTTGGATTAAAAAAGTTACCAAACATGCATCTGATTATATAAAACAAAATAATATCAATTGTTTGGTAACTACTGCACCTCCTTTTAGCACCCATATTATAGGTTTAAAAATTAAGAGGAGTACCAATATAAAATGGATTTCAGATTTTAGAGATCCATGGTCAGATTTTTTTCAGTTTAAACTTCTTCCAATGACATCATATCAAAGAATTAAACATTCCAATTTTGAAAAAAAATGTTTGAGTTTTTCAGATGCAGTGATTACAACTTCTCCTTCTTTAACTAAAAGGTATTCATTAATTAATAATAATTCATATACTATAACTAATGGTTTTAACTCATTTAAAAAAAATATAAAAACAGACAAGTTTTTAGTCATGTATTCTGGAGTAATGAAGTCAATTCAAAATCCAAAAAATTTATGGAAAATATTAAAAGAAATATGTATTGAAAATAAAGATTTTTCTAATGATTTAATGGTTAGGTTTATAGGAGATTTTGATAATGAAATAATCACAAATAAGGATATTAGGTTAATTGAATCAAAAGTTAAATTTGAAAAATATATAGAAAAATCAAAACTTGATATTGAAATGTCTAAGGCAAATATCTTGGTTTTAACTAGCGTTAATTTGAAAGATGTAAATAATATTATTCCTGGGAAGTTGTTTTATTACTTTTCTTTTAAACGTCCAATTATTGCATTTTCTAATTTAAATAGTGATATTTCTCATATTATAAGTAAATCAAAGACTGGTAAAGTATTTGATTTTTTAAATCAAGTTGATTTAAAAAATCATATTTTAGAACTTTATTCAGACTATAAGTCAAAAAAAAATAGTTTTAATCCTAAAGGAATAGCATCTTATTCTTATAATAATTTATCTGAAAATATAGATGTTTTATTAAAAAAGACAATTAATTAATGGGGATAGTAATTAAGCAAACTTCTAGAAATGTATTTACAATTTCTATTGCTTTATTAATAGGAGCAGTTAATACTCTATATTTCTACCCGGAATTTCTAAAAGACAAGTATTATGGTCTAGTTGTATTTTTATTAGCTACATCAAATCTTTTACAACCATTAATGTCTCTAGGGGCCCAGCATACAATAATTAAGTTTTATAGTTCTTTTAAAGACAAAAAATCAAAAGACAGCTTTCTTTCAAGTATTATTTTTATTCCTTTAATTGTTATTATTCCAATTACATTTTTAGTAATTGAAGTACATGATGTTATAGGTGATTTTTTATCAATGCAAAACCCAATTATAGAATCTTATGTTTGGGTAATTTTTTTAGTTGCATTTGCAACTTCTTATTTTGAGGTTTTTTATGCATGGTCTAGAGTTCAGTTGAAATCTGTTTTTGGAAATGCTTTAAAAGAAATTTATCCTAGACTTTCGGTTTTAACTCTACTTATTTTAGTTTCTATAAACTTAATAGATAAAGAAGACTTTGTATGGTGGCTAACGGGTTTGTATTATTTGAGACTCTTAATAATGATTATCTATTCTTTTTCATTATATATTCCAAAATTTTCATTAACAATTCCCGAAAATTTCAAAGAGATTATATCATATTCGATCTATATATTATTAGCAGGCTCAGCTGCAAGTTTATTAATAGATATTGATAAATATATGATTCCACAAAAAGAAGCTATTTCTCAAACTGCTTATTATGCTGTTGCTGTTTTTATAGCAACAGTTGTTGAAATTCCAGGAAGAGCTATGTTTCAAATATTAAATCCAATGGTTGCAAAAGCGATTAATAATAATAATTTTAAACACCTAGATAGTTTGTATAAAAAAAGCTCTACAAATCTTTTAATAATTTGTGGTTTTTTCTTTCTGTTAATTAATCTAAACATCAATTCTTTTTATGATTTAATGAATAATGAATATTACTCTGATGCTATTTGGGTGGTTTTGATTATTTCTTGTGCTAAATTAATTCAGATGAGTTTTGGATGTGGTCCTGCTATTTTAGCAACTTCAAGTTTTTACAAGATTACATTACCCTTTTCAATATGTATGGCTATTTCTGTTTATTTTTTAAATGATTATTTAATTGATATTTATGGAATAAATGGTGCAGCTATCTCTACATTGATTGTTTTATTTGTTTTTACAGTTTTGAAAGTTATGTATATTAATTACAAATTAAAGATTCATCCTTATGATTTTAATACAATTAAAATTGTTTTACTTATATCATTGATTTACTTAATCTTTAATTATTTAACATTTAAATTTTCTCCACTACTAGATATAGCTATAAAAAGTGTTTTAATTTCAATTGCATATATAAGTTTGGTGTATTTTTTAAAACTTTCTAAAACAATAAACAGAACAATTATTTCTATAATTAAATAGTCATTTTTACCTTAAGAAAAGGAGAAATTCTGGATTTATTTTCTTTTATCAGTTCTTCAGGAGATCCTTCAAAAATTATTTGCCCACCTTTGTTTCCTCCATCTAATCCAAGATCTATTATGTAATCTGCACTTTTTATTAGGTCTACATTATGTTCTACAACTATAATTGAGTGTCCATTATCTAATAGAGAATTAAAAGATTTCAAGAGCTTTTTAATATCATGAAAGTGTAAACCTGTAGTAGGTTCATCAAAAATAAATAGGGTTTTATTTTTATTTGCACCTTTTAATAAAAATGCTGCTAATTTTATTCTTTGTGCTTCTCCACCTGATAGAGTAGAGGAGGATTGACCAAGCTGAACATAGCCCATCCCAACATCTTTTAAAGGTTTGATTTTTTTAACTATTCTGTTCTGATTATGTTTTGAAAAAAAATCAATACTTTGATCGACAGTCATTTTTAAAATATCATCAATATTTTTTTCTTCAAATTTTACTCTCA
>UINC01002193.1_pt1 | contig 11413 bp, 7 predicted proteins | sample 5385821 | NCBI WGS metagenome assembly UINC01 (sample SAMEA4666929, study PRJEB26691) | marine metagenome | isolation source: Pacific Ocean | place: Pacific Ocean | collected 2011-10-13 | reverse complement strand
TTACCTTCGTGCCGTTACGTTGGCCGCTTCGCTGCTTTCGCTCTTCCCAGTTGAAGAGCTTGCTGCCTAGGTCAAGTGCCTCGCTTACGTTGGCACTTGTGACACGGCGACGAACATCTTCGTCATTCGTTGGTCCGTAAGCGGCTGTGCCACTTGGTGCGTTGATTCTGTGGAACTCGACATGATCAATGCCGAGTTGCCGCGCAGCCTTCGACATGACTGGCTCAAACATGGCGACCGCCTGAACGCCGCCAGGTCCTCGCTGTGAGGTTCGCGGCGGAGTATTCGTCATCACGCTTAGACCGCGGAATCGCATGTTCTCAGGCTGGTAGGCCAGTGACGCGATTCGGCCAGTGGTGAGAAAATCACCTTGGCGATTGTAAGGGCCGTTGTCCTGCACAACGAACAGGTCTACTGCAGTCAAACGGCCGTCTGAACGGAAACCGGCCCTAACCCGTGCTTGGTAGCCTGGACGAGCACGACCAATATAGTTCTCTTCTTGGCGGGTGATCCGCAGCATGACTGGTTTCCCAATCTTCCGCGACAGTAATCCCGGGATGGCCTCAAAGATCGATCCAGGAATCTTGCTACCGAACCCCCCACCGCAGTACTCGCCGATGAGCACCAGGTTCTCTGGCTCGATTCCAATCCACGCGGCCGCTGGCGCGTGGCTGCGCACGGTGCTCTGCGTGGAGCAGTGCACATAGCACTTCCCGTTCTGCCAGTAAGCCATCGCAGTCCGTGTTTCAAGTGGCTGATGTGATGTTGAGGCCTGAACAATTGTTTCATCGAGAACGAGGTCCGCTCCAGCAAGTGCCTCCTCAACGTCGCCGTGTTCCCATTCCTCTCCGACTTCACCCATTGGTAGCTTGCCGGGTTCAGCAGACGCAAAGACATCCTCCGACCACTTGACGGTCGTGACCTCACGCCCAGCGAATGCATTGCCATCCAAGCGTGCGTTCGGACTACCCGGGCGAAGGCTCTCCAGTGGGTCGACTACGAACGGGAGTGGCTCGTAATCGACACGAATTTTCTCGATAGCATCCGCGGCCGTGGTTTCGTCGACCGCAGCTACAGCGAGAACAGGCTGGCCTTCATAAAGTGGCTCGGTCGAATTGAGTGCACGCTCTTGGATGCCTTCACGCTGCAGCGGCGGGAGGTCGTCTTCTGTGAGAATCCCTTCAACGCCTTCCATTGCCAGCGCTTCACTTGCGTCTATGCGCGTGATGCGGGCGTGGGGCATCGGGCTCAGCAATAGCTTTGCAAAGAGCATTCCCTCGGCACGGAAGTCTTCGGCATACTTCGCTTTTCCCGTCACTTTCGCGACGATGTCTGGAGTCTGATAATTCTTACCGATGTATTTGTAGTCAGCCACTTCGCTCCCTCCGCGTCTTTTCCACGTGGCGACATGCCTCAAGGCACATCACAGTGTGCCCTCAGCTCGCCGAAAAGGCCTCTCGTAGACAACGCAGCTTAACATGAGTCTGGTGCCAGACTCCATGCGGAAATCACGGGAATATTCGCCAGAACTTCGCCATATTGGTTGCTATTGGCTAGTGTCTATTAACAGCTCGTTTTTCCTTAAAAAATAAGATGTTTAGAGTATTTTTTATAACCTCGGAGACCTAACCCGAGACCTAAAAGACTAATCTTCTGTTCTCCGCTGTTGGACCGAGGCGCGGGCCCAGCCTCACAGCTCCCGAATCCAGATATTCCGGTAGCTGACCGGGTGGTCGTGTTCTTGGAGAAGAAGTGGTTCCCTGGGTCTATGTGTCTCGTATTCGGGTTGGCCGATGAAGATGCTTGGCCCTTGGAGTACTACGTGGTTTTGAACTAGCACACCGTTATGCAACACGGTTATCGTCGCTGGTTGCGCGATCGTACCGTCCACATGAAATCGAGGCGCCATGAAGATGATGTCGTAGGTCTGCCAAGCGCCAGGCGCACGTGACGCGTTGACCAAGGGAATATGCTGCTTGTAAATGCTACCCGCTTGGCCGTTCGAGTAAGTCCGGTTCTCGTAGGAGTCAAGCACCTGCACCTCATAGCGACTCATTAAGTAAACGCCACTATTTCCCCGGTCTTGCCCCCCGCCTGTCACAACCGACGGCGTGCGCCACTCGACGTGCAGCTGAACGTTGCCGAAGCCTTGCTTCGTTATGATGTCTCCGGTATCTGGCAGGACGGTAAGTACACCATCAGAGACTTCCCATGGAGGGGCTCCACCACTACGTGATTGCCAAGCTGAGAGGTCGCTGCCGTCGAAAAGAATGACCGCATCTGACGGCGGTCCACCTGAAGCGTTGGGAATAACGATAGGCGGCTCGGGTTCCCACACCTCAGTTAGTGTTGGATCACCTTGTTCTTGAGTCAGCGTGGATACGGCGCCGACCATGACGACAGCTACAACGATTACAGTGCAGGTCTTTAACATTAGTAACCCTCCCTAGGTAGCAACTGGAGGCTACCACTGAGCGATTATAATCACAGCACCAAAGAGCATTCCATGCCGCTCTATGCCACAGATAATCTGCCGAAGAATATAGGTGTTATTACGAGCCTTGAGCGTTTACTCCTGACGCGCGTTTCGTGCTTGGAATTCGATTCGTGGTGTACATCAAGCCCGCCAAATACGTGTTAGTTCGGTGGGACTCAATGGTAAAGTGTCACACTGACGGGGTTCGACTATTACAGAAGAGCGCACGACGCTCATCGGAGTAAAGAATGCCATCGTTCGACGTTGTATCTCAGGTGGACCAGCAGGAAGTTAGAAATGCCGTTGACCAGGCGAATCGGGAACTGGCCACAAGGTTTGACTTTAAGAACACTAACGCGAAGTTTAACCTTGAGGACCATGAGATCGTTATGCGGGCGCCGAACGAGTTTCAACTCCGCCAAATGTACGATGTTCTGACCAAGCGCCTCGTTGGCCGTCAAGTCGATATTCGCTGCTTAAAACCCGACGCCCCACAGGTCAACGTGAGCGAGGCTCGACAGCCCATCACCGTGCGTCAAGGCGTGGAGTCGGAGATTGCGAGAGAGATTGTCAAGCTTATTAAAGCCATGAAACTGAAGGTGCAGGTAGCCATCCAGGGTGACAAGCTGCGCGTGACGGGTAAGAAGCGCGACGAACTCCAGCAAGTTATTAGTATGCTGAAGGAAGCTAAACTAGACCTTCCGTTTCAGTTTGAGAATTATCGCGATTAGAGTAAAGCGTTCACTCTTACCAGGTCACATAGCGATACATTAGTCGGATTAGCTTATAGGCTTCGGTCATATTCCGCGCGTCGTACTCCACCAATGTCCCATCGATTCGGCGAACGTCAGGGATTGCCTGGACGATGTCTGCCCTCGTTGTCGACGCCGATCGCAGTCTGAGCGTAATCGGGCCCCGCGTATCGAGTGGGCGCACGGCTTCAAGGTTGGCAAGTGCCTGGAGAGTGCCGGTGCGCAGGCGGGCTTTGACATCTTCCGGATGATGTAGTCGTGCAACCGATGAACCGATTGCTTCCTTGGTCGCGACCGTCTGCGTTGATACCAACTCACTGAATTGCTTAGTGAATGTGAGGTCACCGGTAGCAAGGATAACTGGGACGCCATGACTACCTGCATAGAAGGCGTTTAGGCCTCCTTCGCCGACCTCGGTGCCGTTCAGCCAGAGTCCTTTCACCGACCCTGTTCCGGTGTGGGCGAGAAAACCACCTTCCGTACCCGCACGGGCGTGATAACCAATGAAAATAGCTGCGTCAAAAGAGTCGTCCAGTCCCTGTACCATTCCGAGTGGCTTTAAGTTGCCCTGGATATACTGCACCCTTGGGTCTAGTTGTGTGTGCAGTAGGTTCTGCATATCTCCATGTGAGTCGTTGACTAGGACGTCCGCCGGACCGTGCTCGAAAACCGCAGCGACGACTGTATTAACCTCTGCGGTCATCAACTCGCGACCGAGAGCGTAGTCCTTACCGGAACTGCTGGTCATCCGACCGGTGCCAATTCCTCCGATGCCTTCCATGTCGACTGAGATGAAAATCTTGAGGCTATCTTGTGCGTGCGCGACATCCGGAGGGATAGTTACGATGGCCGCGAAGGCTGCAATACACGTAAGGAGGCCGAGGTGTGGCTGCTTAGTCATATCTTCTCACTCCAGAGGTTCTTCCGTTCGGTGCGGTTAAGGTCACTTATTGTGCACAGATAAGCTGGGTGTCACCGCTTACGGTACCCTCGCGCCTATTAGGGCGTTAAAGAAGAGCTTGAAGGTGCCGTGTGTTTGAGCCCGGTGTTGAACTCTGAACCCAATCAAGACTACCTGGCCTAGTCCATGCTGCACCGAAACCATGGCTGCCTTCTCGGCAATCACATCTTCGCCGATCAGCCAGCCGCTTTGTAGGATGTCACGGTCGACAAAGGTTACGAGTCGCTTGACCCTATCATTTCGTGGCGTGGCCACAACTTCGTAGACTTGATTACCGCCAAGAAAGGTCGCCAGACCCTGGGCAGGCATGCCGTAGGTCAGCGTATTCGTGCGATCAATATTGACCTTGAGGGTCGATCCAGGTGACCAGAATTCCGTTGACGACAGTCCGGCAAGAAGATTGCGCACCGGCAAGCCGAATTTCTGAATCGGTAGGTCTCCAGCTTGAGCAAACGTTACGAGTGTGCCACCGTTCTTGACAAAGGCTTCGAGCGCGGCCACACCCTCGTCCCCGAAACCACTTCGGTAAGCCGGCGGATAGTCTTCAGGGCGAGAGCCACCCCGCCCACTGGTTTCCGAAGGTTCACCCGTCATGCGCGCAACACCATCGGCTGGTAGCACAATCACGTCGTAAGCATCGTTTAGGTTTCCATCCGTGATTGCCGTGTCCATTAGCGTGTCGTAAGGGAACGCGAAAGCCTCGAGCAACCAGCGGGTCCAGCCCTCGTCCATGTTGCCACCGTAATATCGTTGGTACATCCCGAGCCGACTGGGTCGTAATATCTGGCTCAGGTTTCTAACGTTGGTATCGAGAGCTAAGAAATCGACGCCCGTTGTCTGTGCAACCTCAGCGAGGATGGTATCGGCCGCCGAAGTTGCCACGATGAAATCTCCGATCCGGACGCCTTCGCCTGCCGTCGTGACACGCCTCACCTCAACGTTCTTTGCCAGGAGAAGGTTGGCAGCTTTGAAACTATCGTTTAGCCGTCCGTCAAGAACAAATCCGAATTCGCCCCTGGTGACCTCACCTGCCGGAGAAAAGGGCTTGTCAACGGTCTCGAGTTGACGGTTAACCGTCGAGTTGATCGGGTCCACTCGAACGCCCATGAACTCAGCCATCGTATCGGTGGACATGTCATACGGTCGAATTGGACTCCCATCTCGGTTGCGCGTATAAGTGTTGTCAGGATAGAAGGTCCGTCCAAGCAACCAACGGACGACACCTCGTTTTGGCTGAGCCATCGAGACGACAAACGAACCTGCACCGTAGACTCGGCCCTCATGGTTGAATTCGCTTGACGCTTGCTGCACTTCAATGCCCTGTCCGAGCAGCTTGTTCACCATCTTGGTTGCTGTGAGCGGGTCGTGCTGCTCGGCAGGGATGACGAACGCGACTGGTGACATTGACCTGCCACGCTCAATTTGGCGAGAGGCCTTCAGGTAGGCGTTACGCAGCACTGTGGAGCGGTGTCTCGCTGCAATATCTAACGTGGCCACTGCAGCAATTTTCTGTTGCTCGACGATATCGCGTACGTGCCACCAACCACCCTGCCATGGGTTCGGGAATGTCGTTTGTGCCTCATATTCCGGTAGGCCACGGGAGCCGTTGAGTTGATCCGGATGAACAAACAACGGCGTTGCTAAGCGGGCGCTTGCTGATTCGGTGAGCATACCGGCGATGTTGTGAAATGGGGTGATCCAGTGGAAGCCGAAATGTCCCCATCCAGAGTAGATAGCGGCGTTAACGACACCGGCCTTGCCAGCCTCTTCCTCCTTGTAGGCGATGTGCGCGCCGTACCAGCTCATTTCGCGCCACACCAGTGGGTCGGCTGACGGGCGGATCGGTTCAGCGTAGGGCGGCACGTAGATTCGGGCTCCGTATGCTCCCATCTGGTGATGATCAATGTAGGCCTGGGGAATCCAATCACGGAACAAGAGCTTGGCACCGTACTGCGACTCGATCGTGTTTTGTTGAAATGCGTCTCGGTTATTGTCGTGGCCAATGTAGTGGTGGTAGAGCCATGGGAGGCCGCTACCTTCGTAGTCCGTGCCGACGTTTTCGTTGTACCAGTCGGTTACCATGATTTCCCCATCGGGGTTGAAGCACGGAATCATGATGGCAACCGTTTCGTCGAGAATCCGTAACATTTCTGGGTCGGTGCGGGTTACGAGGTCATACATTAGTTCAGCGGCCATCTGGCTCGAGCCAACTTCAGATGAATGCAAACCCATTGACTGAACGACGACGGCCTTGCCGTTCGCGATCGCTCGCTCGATGTTCTCCTCCGATACACCACGCGGGTCATTCAGCCTGACGTTAATCTGGCGCAGTTCCTCGAGATGGGCCAGATTATTTGGTGAGGAGATGAAGAGTGCGAGAAATGGATTGCCGAGTGTCGTCGGTCCCATATGGACGACCTCAAGCCGCGCACTCTGACGCCCGAGGAGTTCGTAGTATTCAACTAACTTGTCCCAGCGGGCCAGTTTTCGGTCGGCACCCATTTGAAAGCCGAAAAACTCTTCCGGTGACGGAATGGTCTGCCCGAAAACGGCCTCAGCGCGGAGTCCAAGCACAGTTGTGAATACGATCAGAACGACCGCGAATCGTTGTGAGAATCGACTCAATCTCATGGGATTACTCCTTCAGGCAACATTTAGTGACGCTTCCGGTCGAGCGTGCGAGAGTATCACGCAGGTGGTTGTGGCGTGGCCATTACCTTGGGGTAGATCCGCTTCATATCGGGACGCTCCGTTGCGAAGTAGTGCACCCAGACGTAGGCATGGTTGAACAGCGCTAGGACGAGCCCAGCCGCAGAGGCGTACCAAAGTCCGGGAAGCCACGCCATTAGTAGGCCGAACACATACATGCCGTTTCGGGTAAAGCGGAAGATACCCCGGCGCACTAGCGGGCGGGAGTGGTACGAGGGGTCGAAATGGTCAACTCCGAACGCTCGCCGGAATGTGAAGTAACGGTGGACTGAGTAGAAAAGGTAGATCACCGGAACTGTCATTACGACAGCAAGGACCCGTAGACCAGTCAAATCCAAAGGAACCGTACCGCGATTTGCGGCAGCAACCATAACAACGCTTGTGATTCGACTCAGTGCGAGAATAGCGAATCCAGTGGCGTACAGAGGAAAGCCTCGGTCGCCAAAAGTACGGGTGAGCAGCGATGCGTGCAGTTGCGTTCTCCAGCAGAACCAGACGTAGCTCTGATGAGTCACTGCGAGGATAAGTGCCACCACGATCCAAATAGGCGTGGCAAGGCCGAAAAGGACGCCTACTCGCACCGGGTCGGAGCGGACTGCCGGCGCAAGCCCGCCGAGAAGCAAAACGAGTAGCAGTAGATGGAGCCATTGCCTCTCGAAGATGCGTTTTAAGGTAACCGGGTTAGCCGGCGCTGGGGAGGGCTTGTTGGTGACACTTTGATGGATCATGCACAGTTATTGGGTTGATTATGCGCTGATGATTTCCTCAGGTCAGATGGCTCTGGTCGGCTTCACCCATCTCCACGCCACCCGCCGGGAAGTATTCCTTCCATCGTCGGGTAACCGTCGCTGCGACATCATCGCGACAGGTAAGTTCTTTCGGGAATCCCGTCTTGAGCCGGGCGTCGATTGTGATCGGCGCCGCATAGGCTAAATGATTTCGTACGACCTTCGTTGCTCTTGCACGGATGTCTGCCGCCGGCTCGAAGCGAGTGAATGTTGTCCAAAGGAAATTGATCGTGCTGTTGGCGGCTCGACCAGGTTCGTCGGTGATTACAATGAGCGGCCACTCGGCGAATGCTGAATGCGAGGCAATTCTGGCGGCGATGTTGGGCTCAACCTGCCGTGAAGGCGCACCGACGACCAGGCAGCCGCCGCAGAAGACTTGAACGTCGAAGACACCTTGCGGCAACTCCGACCCTGTGAAGGTTCGGGGGAGTTCACGCACCGTGTCCCCAAGTCCGAGCCAAACTCCTTTTGAGCCGAGGTTTACCTCGGGCCCAGTGTAATCGAGGGTATCCATCGAAAGATTTGAGAACACATACAGGTCAGTTTCAGGATTAGTTCTGGCGAGGACATGCTCGAGCGTGGCCGGAAAGTCCTTGAGATCGACGTGTCGATCGGTGACGAGTAAAAACTTGGTTAACGACAATTGCCCCTCACCTAGAATTCTGAACGCACTTGCCATCGCTTCTCGTGCGTAGCGCTGTTTCACGATGGCCGCTGCGAGTGAGTGATAACCGGTTTCGCCGTACGACCACAATTTCTTGACGGCCGGCATCACGATCGGAAATAGGGGCGAGAGAAGTTCCTGTAGGAGATCGCCAATGAAGAAGTCCTCTTGTCTCGGCTTGCCAACCACAGTCGCTGGATAAATGGCGTCCCGACGATGCGCCATCGTATGTACCCTGAAAAGAGGGTAGTCATGTTGCAGGGAGTAGTATCCGTAATGGTCCCCGAACGGACCCTCGGGCTTTCGCTCGTGGGGTGGCACTTCTCCAACTAATGCGAATTCCGCGCTTGCTACAAGGGGATGTGGCCAGGGACCTTCAGTAAGTCGCAGGCGCTCTCCGCCAATCAGCGAGGCCAGCATTAACTCCGGTACGTTCTCTGGCAGGGGTGCAATGGCTGACAGAATGAGGGCAGGTGGTCCACCGAGAAAAACGGTGGCTGGCAGTGCGTCACCGCGTGACTCGGCCACGTCGTAGTGAAACCCGCCACCCTTACCAATCTGCCAATGCATGCCTGTTGTCTGTTGGTCATGGACGTGCAGTCGATACATCCCGAGGTTGTGACTGCGACCATTAGGATGCTGTGTAAAAACCAACGGAAGGGTGATGAACGGTCCACCGTCTTCCGGCCACGTCGTTAATGTTGGTAGCCGCTCGAGATGGACGTCGTTGGTGACGACCTCAGTAACCGGTCCTCCGCGACCTTGCTTCTTTAGGCCTATCTTAAGTAGTTCGAACCCAAGGTCACGAGCTCCCCACAACTTGGTTGCTGTCGGCGGGAGAATCGTTTCGAACAGTTGGACCAGTTGTTGGACTAGGCGGTGCGGACGGTCGCCGAACGCAAGTTCTGCACGGTGTGTAGTGCCAAAAAGATTCGTGACGAGCGGAAAGTCTGCGCCGCGAACTTGTGTAAACAACAACGCTGGACCACCGGTGGCGACAACACGACGATGGATTTCTGCGGCTTCGAGGTAGGGGTCGACGGGAGTCGTAACCTCAACAAGATCACGGTCAAGCCGTAAGCGCTCGATGAACGTGCGGAGGTCTGGGAAAGGCATAGGGGACGGATGATTCTACCCCGGTTGCAGGGGGCAGTCTGGAAACTCGCTTGTATTCAGCTTGCCCGCTCGGTTAGTACAAGCACAATCTACTAAAGACCGTGAGTGCACAGTTTGCGCGATGTAACCTGCCATCGAATCCTTGTTAGCCGCGCTCCTTCCCTCATTCCTAGCCAGTTCAAGCCCCCGACGATTTTGTTCTAAGTTGGCGAAGTGCCGAGGCGAATGCCTGACGACCTGTCTGGGGATCGTAAACGATGGCTGGCATCAAGCGCCCACGGATCGTATCGGGATTGGCGCGGGCGTAAGTCATGAGTGTCGTTGCTAATTTAGTCTTGACCTCCGTGTTGACATTGCCACTGGATTTTTGAGTGAGCAGGTCATTGAAACTCGCCGGCCACTGCCGGCTCCACAGTAGGGTGTCGACGATCGTTCCTTTGAGTACATTCTGGGCAAAATTATAGAAGAATGAGAATGGTGAAAAAATGTTCTCGGATGGGCGGCAGCCTTCGAATTCGTCGATCAGGTCCTGTCGGTAGGCGTGAAACACTTCGCGGATTGTCGCTCGGTCGGTGTTGGAAGCTACGAGTGATGATGGCGGCCGATCGCTGATGAAAGCTAGGGGATCTGGCGATAAGCCGTGAAGCATCGCTTCAACAACTGCTTGTCGTTTATCGCTTCCTGTGTCTCCGTTGCGTAGCCGCGAATACTCTTCCATCACGGTCGCCACCGCGTAGCACACCCAGGGATAATCCGCGACGTTGTCGTCGCGCATAAGGAGCGTGTCGCGCCCGTAGGGTGCCTCGAAACCGAAGCGCAGATGGCAACCCATACTTGCTGCATGGACGAGAGCAATCCTAAGCTGGTGGTGTCGATTAAGCGTTCGTACACGATGGAGTAGTGTGACGTAACCCTCCTCGTTGGCCTCGTAATGAGAGGTAGCAATAAGGAGCAAGGTCTCTGCGTTGTCGACGAATGGTTGGCCGCTCCCGCACGGGCCCTGAAGATCAGCCAGTAAGTGATTCAATCTATCGAGATTATTGTCCGGGTCGCCGGCGTCCCAGATTCTCAGAGAAAGCAAACCAAGCAGATAAGCGAAGTAGTAGTCCAAGAGAATAGCGATAACCATCTGGTCCGGACGTTCGGTGCTTCTGTGACTACTCACGTAATCTAAGACGTTAACTGGGATGCTCTCGTGGTTGACTTGGTCAGCCTTGCCATCCCAGTCGTGGAGCGCATGAAAACCCTCACTTCGGGTACGGTGATCGAGGATTCTTACTGCATCGCCTAAGTTAAGGGTTTGGCTACCTGTCCTCCACGAGTTGGTGCACATGCCATCTCGGAGGCGCGATAGTGATGTACGTAGGCTGGATGAGGTGATGAGATCGGTCGAGACCTCTTGTCGGAAGGTGCCACGTAAGGCTTCTTCGAGGAGTGCGCATGCGTCGCCGAAACTAGTGCCCGCCGTAGCCTTCTTCAGGCTGTCATGTTGGCTCGACATTACAAGCTCGGCGTATTACAGAATTCGTTTAAGCTCAGATTAGGGCTGTTTGGACCGAAGATAATCCAGTAGGAGATGCGACATTGCCCGCATGCCGACGGGCACTGATGCGTTATCAGCTTGGAAGGTTGGCGTGTGATGTCCTCCAGATTCTGTGCCAGGTTTAACCATGCCAAGCCGAAAAAAGAACCCAGGAACCTCATTCGCGAAGAATGAGAAGTCCTCGCCCCCCATAACGGGATCTACAATTACGACCCTATTGGCACCCACGACTCGTTCAAGTGTGGGCGCCATCTGGGCTGTCAATTCTGGATCATTGATTGTAGCTGGTGATCCTCGCTCGTAATCAAGTTCGTAAGAACCACCGCCGGCGAGCGTAATCCCATCTAGGATTTCTTCCATTCGTCTTTCGATTGTGTCTCGGGTGTCCGGGTCGTAGGTCCGAA
>UINC01001337.1_pt2 | contig 11423 bp, 7 predicted proteins | sample 5385821 | NCBI WGS metagenome assembly UINC01 (sample SAMEA4666929, study PRJEB26691) | marine metagenome | isolation source: Pacific Ocean | place: Pacific Ocean | collected 2011-10-13 | reverse complement strand
ATTGCAAAGCCAATCCCTATGTTGCCACCACTTCTGGTATAGATAGCACTATTGATACCTATAAGTTTTCCTTCTAAATTAATTAAAGCACCGCCTGAATTACCTGGATTGATAGCCGCGTCAGTTTGAATGTAATCTCCATAGCCATCAGAACTCATTTGGGGTCTTCCCAATGCGCTGATTATTCCAGAAGTGACGGTTTGGCTCAGACCAAACGGTGCTCCAATAGCAAGTGCAAAGTCTCCAACTCGTAAAAGATTGGAATTGCCCAATGGTATTTCAGCTATTTTTTTTGGGTTTTCTATTTTTAGTATGGCTATATCTGTGCCTGGGTCTGAGCCTACTAACTCTGCCAAATATTCACTGCCATCCTGTAGAAAAACTTTTATCTCATCTGCTTTTTCAATTACATGATGATTGGTGACAATGTATCCTTTTACTCCATCGACAACTACACCGGATCCTCCACCACCAAATTCTCTTTCTCTAGGAGGTTGAGGTTGACCAAAGAAGCGCTCGAAGAAAGGATCGTTAAAAAAAGGATTCTGTTGGATTTTTACTTTGCCTTTGATTGCAATAGTGACAACCGAAGGCGATGACGATTCAACAAGTTCTGCAAGGGAAGATTTTTCAAGATTTCCGATTTGGTGTGCAATTGACAGATTTCCTATAAAACTGCCGAGTAACATTGTTAGCAGAAATAATTGTTGCAGTGCTGCTTTTTTTATAAGTTTCTTTCTAGTATTTTCCATATAACCTCTACATAGACTGGCCCAAGGTATAAAACCTCGAAGATGATAACTTAATTATTACTGATTCAGTATTAATTTTTGTTGTATTCATAATTTATTCTTATTTCTCAACAAAAGAAAATAACAATTAGCTGTTAATAATTTGTTGATAAGCATTGAATTATAGGTGAATATCTAAAACACTACATGTTGTGGTATGCGTTTTCACATAATTCAGTTAATTTTTTGAAAAAAATTGAATTATCTGTAAGGTATAAAATATCATAAGATATTGAAATATATAAATAAATGATAATAATTTCCGATAACAAATATTTCTTGACAACACGCTGAAATGCGCAATAATCTATTATTGTCAAAACACTATATCTTGTGCAGTATTTTCTTCACTTTTTTGTGATTTTAGACCTAAATTCGCAATATCAATCTAATAAGGGGAACATTAGATACAAATGAAATCGGCACCTAAAAAGTCAGACCATGAGACTTTAGAGGTCGAATATCAATCTGCTTCTATTGATATATGGGATAAAAAATATCGTCTGAAAGAACTTTCTGGAGAACCGATAGATCTAGTAATGGACGATACATTTAAAAGAGTTGCTAAAGCTTTATCCATAATAGAAGAACCTGAGCAACAAGAAAAATGGGAACAAGAGTTTTTGTGGGCTTTGCGTTCAGGCGCAATTCCTGCTGGAAGAATTATGTCCAATGCTGGCGCAGGAGAACATAAGCCGGCAACCTCCACAATCAACTGTACCGTTTCTGGTCCGATACATGATTCAATGATAGGAATATTAGAAAAAGTAACAGAAGCGGGTTTAACATTAAAAGCGGGTTGCGGAATCGGTTATGAGTTTTCAACTTTGAGACCAAAGGGTGCTTATGTTACAGGCGCAGGCGCTTTTACTTCTGGTCCATTATCATTTATGGATATCTATGACAAAACGTGTTTCACCGTTTCTTCTGCAGGAGGGAGAAGGGGAGCTCAAATGGCAACCTTTGATGTTGGTCATCCAGATGTTGAAGATTTTATTAAAGCAAAACGAGAGGACGGCAGACTGAGGCAGTTCAATTTATCTTTATTGATCACAAATGATTTCATGGAGGCAGTGAAAAAAAACAAAGATTGGCCTCTTGCTTTTCCCTTGGACCCAAGTTTGCCAGAATCTGCCACTATTGATCTGGAAGATCCAAAAAAAATTATTTGGAAACAATGGACTAGCACCGAAGGTTATATAACCAATGAAGAAGGATTGGTAGCTTGTAAGGTTTATAAAATTATAAAAGCAAGAAAACTATGGGATCTTATTATGGCCTCAACATACGATTATGCAGAACCAGGATTTATCCTTATAGATAGGGTTAATGACATGAATAATAACTGGTTTGATGAAAATATACGTGCGACCAATCCATGCGGGGAACAACCTTTACCAGAGTACGGTTCTTGTTTGTTGGGTTCAGTTAACCTAACTCGTTTTATTCACGATCCGTTTAGCCAAGCAGCATCTTTTGACTGGGATAGTTTTAGGAAAGTTGTCAGCATCTTTACGAGAATGTTGGATAATGTCGTTGAGATTAATGCCTTACCCATCCAGCAACAAAGAGATGAAATCCTCAGTAAGAGAAGACATGGTATGGGATTTTTAGGACTGGGATCAGCCATGACCATGATGGGCATGAAGTATGGTTGCAAGGCTTCACTTGAGTTTACAGATCGGGTTAGCAGGGAACTGGCTGTGACGGGTTGGAAAATTGCTTTAGAACTAGCTAAAGAGAAAGGTCCTGCTCCTATTTTGTTAAAAGAATTTAGCGTCACAAAAGACATGCTCAAGAAAAAACCAGAAATGATCGATGATGGTTGGAAAATTGGCGATAAGATACCTGGTAGAATTTTGCATGCAAAATACAGTAGTTATATGCAACAAATTGCAGAAATAGAGCCTGAGTTAGTTGAGAGTTTATCGGAAATTGGCGCGAGATTTACACATCATACATCCATAGCACCTACTGGAACAATTTCGTTGTCCATCGGAAACAATGTAAGTAATGGCATTGAACCAAGTTTTGCACATCATTATTTTAGGAATGTCATTAGGGAACAAAAGAAAACTAAAGAAAAAATTGATGTTTTTTCATATGAATTATTGTCGTATAAAAAACTGATTAACCCACACATTAATATTGAATCAGATGGTGAATCGGATAATAAATTACCGGATTATTTTATCACTGCTGAAGACATTACCCCCGAAGAACACGTTGATGTTCAAAGCGCAGCACAAAAATGGATCGATTCTTCAATTTCAAAGACTGCCAACGTTCCTACGGAGTATAGATTTGAAGATTTTAAGGATATTTATCTTTATGCACATGAAAAAGGATTAAAAGGCTGCACAACTTTCCGTTTTAATCCAGAAGCTTTCCAAGGAGTGCTAGTCAAAGAGAAAGATCTTGAGAGAACCATTTATACCTTTGTTTTAGATGATGGAAAAGAAGTACAGGTGGCAGGCAATGAGGAGATTGAATACGATGGTGAAGTGCACACCGCAGCCAATCTTTTTGATGCTTTGAAAGAAGGTTATTACGGAAAACTATAATGAAAAAAATAAAAGTGATTTGCTAATGACGAAGGTGAAAATAGAAAAAAAGATTATCGACTGTAAGGTTGATTCGGCTGATTTCACTGAATCTCCTGATCAATCTAAAGACATAATAGAAGAGTACCCAATAGGAGAAAAGGAGAAAGAAACACCGGAATCAAAAGTAGTTAGAATGCATGAACGCCTAGAAAGGCCGGGCATGCTCAGAGGCTCAACTTATAAGATCAAACCCCCAATATCAGACCATGCAATGTATATTACAATTAATGATATCGTTTTAAATCCAGACACGGAGCATGAGAAGTACAGACCTTATGAAATTTTTATTAATTCAAAAAACCTAGATCATTATCAATGGATAGTTGCACTCACAAGGGTCATGTCATCCGTGTTTCGAAAAGGCGGAGATGTGGCTTTTTTAGTGGAAGAGTTGAAAGCAGTTTTTGATCCAAAAGGTGGTTATTGGCAACCCGGAGGAACAGGAGTTTTTATGCCTTCTATTATTGCTGAATTGGGTTTTGTCGTGGAAAAACACCTTCAATCCATAGGTATGATTACAGAAGAAAAGTTAGATGAACATCAAAAGAAGCTATTGGATGAAAAAAGACAAGAATTTGAGAATAGAAACAGACAACAAGACGCTTTCGTAAAAAAATCTTTTCCTGAAGGAGCTCAAATGTGTAACCATTGCAATACCGTTGCAAAAGTCATGATGGATGGTTGTTTGACCTGTCTTAATTGCGGTGATTCAAAATGCAATTAATGAAAAATTAATTTTTTCTGATTTTTTTTTAACCCACTAAAAAATTACTCTATGATAAGATCAAGAATAATGAATTAGCTATTCTTGATAGTATGAAACTCCCTAATTTTTCTAAAATTAATGTAATCGTCATAGGCGATGCAATGTTGGATCAATATTGGGAAGGAGAGGTCAAGAGAGTATCCCCAGAAGCTCCTGTACCAATTTTTTCAATCAATAAATGAATATAAGAGCTTTATTACGGATATTGTATGTTATTTTTTCCTATCTACTGCTGCCTCTAATATTTTTTCATCTAGCCTACAAAGGTTTCAGCGATCGTGATTATTTTAAAAGGATAGGAGAGCGATTTGGATTTAATGGCAATCCTCTTGCTGAATCCATCGTTTGGGTGCACGCAGTATCCTATGGTGAAGTGAAAGCAGCTTCAATACTCATTACTGAATTGAAGAGAAAATATCCTGAAAAGAAATTATTGATTACTACATACACACCAACGGGTTCATCATTGGTAAAAGAATTATTTGGTAACGAGGTTTATCATGTTTATCTTCCATATGATTTAGCTGGTTCTATGATCAGATTTTTCAAATGGGCAAAACCTGAGATCTTGATCATCATAGAAACAGAGCTTTGGCCGAATTTATTCCATTATTGTGGACGCTTTGATGTTCCTTTGGTGTTGGCTAGTGCCTGCGTTTCTGATCAATCAATCAAACTGTATAAAATTCTTTTGGGATTATTTCAAGAAGCGGTTTCACATGGAATTGTTGTTGGTGCACAGACTGAAGAGGATGCAAAAAAGTTTCTATTAATGGGCTCGGATGAGGCTAGAACATTTGTTACTGGGAATATTAAATTTGATTATCATATACCTGAAAATTTGACAGATAGAGCTAATCTTTTTAAGCAATCATTGACATACAGTAGGCCTATATGGGTTGCTGGCAGCACTCACTCAAAGGAAGAAGAAGTTATTCTTGATGCACATAGAGGCATTTTAGATAACTATCCTGATCTCTTGTTGATTATTGCACCAAGACGTCCAGAACGATTTCATGCAGTTAATAATCTAATCGCTAAAAAAGGATTTTCATACATGAAAAGAAGTGAGCAAGATGAGATGAAACTGGATGATATACAAGTTCTACTGGCAGATGTTTTAGGAGAGCTACCAATATATTATTCAGTATCTAATGTTTCATTTGTAGGGGGTAGTTTATTCCATGTTGGTGGGCATAATTTATTGGAACCCGCTTCACTGAATTGTCCAGTCATCACGGGACCAGTGTTATTTGGAGTTGAAGATATTGCAAACATGTTGCTAGCAAATGATGCTTTGAAAATTGTTCACAATTCTGATGAATTAAGTGATTTGGTATCACGTTTGCTTTCAGATGAAAACATGCAGAAAAGTATGATTAAAGGTGCCAGTGATGTGATTGAGGCCAATAAAGGATCACTGGAAAAACTACTAAAAATGATCGAGCCGTTATTAGAAAACTAGCTTATTGGAGCCAGTTATTAATCTGCGTTAAGTCTGCTTTGGAGAGAGTTCCAGCTGCTTGTTTTAGTTGAACCATAGTTTTCAAATAATCGTATTTACTGATTGCTAGATTTGTTTGTGCTGAAAACAGTCTTTTTCGAGCATCTAGAACGTCCACCGTTGTTCTCGTTCCTACTTCATATCCTGCCTCAGTTGCCTGAAGAGCAGTGGTTGAAGATTTTACTGATTGTTCCAGAGCTTTTACCGTAGCTATACCTGAGATGATTCCTAAGTAGGAGTCCCTAGCTTTTCTGGTAGTTTCTCTAGCCACTCTTTCCAATTTCTCTTTTGCTGATCTATGCTGAGCAACTGCTTGTCTGACCCTTGAAGAGGTTTGCCCACCACTGTAAATCGGAATATTCAATTGCAGACCAATGCCATCACTTGCACTTTCACTGTCTGCAGGCGAGTAAGGTCCTCCACTGTCAGATCGTAAACTATTATTGTCTATATCTCTCTTGGATGCTTGCAAACCTAAAGTTGGGTAATGACCAGATCGTTGAATGTTTACTTCACTTCTTGCAATTTCAGCGCCAACTTGGGCTGAAAGAAGGTTCAAATTTTGTTGCAGAGCAGTGTTGACCCAATCGTTTTCACTTTGTGGGTTTGGCATGACCAAAGGCATATCAGCAGAGGGCTTTGAAAGATTCTCAGGGTAGCTGTCAGTGATCTCTCTTAGCATTTCCTTAGCGGTTGCAAGTTGTCTTTTTGCTGAAATTTCATTTGCAACAGATTGATCGAATGCTGCTTGGGCTTCTTGGACATCGGTAATGGCTATCAAGCCAACTTCAAACCTCTTCTTTGCTTGGTCGAGTTGTTTCTCTATTGCCCTTCTAGCGGCTTGTTGAGATTCCAGTGTGTCTTGAGTAGCCAGGACATCAAAATAAGCACTGCACACTCTTAACATTAAATCTTGTTCTGCTGCCAAATAATCTGCTTCAGCTTGGGCAACGATTTTATTTGCTTTTTTTAACATCATCCATGCACCAGGATCAATAATGTTTTGTCTTAAAGTGATATCCCATTGCAAGCCGTCTGCTTCTTGGTCAAATTGAGTTGTGTTGGTTATTACCACAAAATCACCAGAAATAGGATCCACAATTTTTTGTTGAAAAGTACTGCTGCCATCAGTATTCGTATCGGAATAAGTTCCAGATGCAGATATTTGAGGTAACAGTGAACTTCTTGCTTGCGGTTTAGATTCAATAATTGCCTCTTTGTTGGCATAAGCTTCTTTCAACCGAGGATCGTTAATCAAAGCATCTTCATAGATATCCATGAGAGTAGCTCCATTGGCAATAAATGGTATTGCAAAAACAAGTATTATCGATATGATTTTGGCAATTTTATTGTCCATTTTTCTTCGGTATTTTATCGATTTTTTTTCAGTACTTTTAAACTTCATAAGAACAGATTCTTAGAGAAGCTATAGGTTATATAGTCCGTCTATTACATACAAGTGATTGGTGTAACGAATTGTAACTTATAGCATGGTTCATTCTAGAGTATTGCAATCATCAATAATGCGACGATGTTAATAATTTTGATCAAAGGGTTAATTGCTGGACCAGCAGTATCTTTATATGGGTCACCAACTGTATCTCCCGTAATTGAAGCATTATGAGCTTCAGACCCTTTACCGCCAAAATGGCCGTCTTCAACATATTTCTTAGCATTGTCCCATGCACCACCACCTGTGGTCATGGAAATTGCAACGAAGAGGCCCGTTACGATTGTTCCTATTAACAATCCCCCTAGTGCTCTAATACCACCATCGTCTGGCATCATGATGTTCATGATTAAGGCAAGAGCTATCGGAACCAATACCGGTAAGAGTGATGGCACGATCATTTCTTTAATTGCGGACTTGGTTAAAAGATCAACTGCTTTTGAGTAATCTGGCTTGCTGCTGCCATCCATTATTCCTGGAATTTCTTTAAACTGTCTTCTTACTTCAGTGACCACAGATCCTGCTGCCCGTCCTACAGCCTCCATTGCCAGGGCAGCGAATAAATAAGGAACCATGCCCCCAACAAATAAACCAATAATGACTGCAGGGTCATCCAAGCTAAAGCTGACCAGTTTTCCTTGAGCTGCAAGGTTATTTGTAAAGTCTGCAAATAGAACCAATGCAGCTAAGCCAGCAGAGCAAATTGCATAGCCTTTAGTAACCGCTTTTGTAGTATTTCCTACAGCATCAAGTGGATCAGTGATGCTTCTAATCTCTGATGGCAGTTCAGCCATTTCAGCGATACCTCCAGCATTATCTGTAATAGGACCAAAAGCATCTAATGCTACAATCATTCCAGTTAAAGAAAGCATAGATGTTGCTGCTATGGCAATGCCGTATAAACCTGAAAGCATATAAGCACCCCAAATACTCAGGCAGACAGCAAGCACCGGTATGGCCGTTGCTTTCATAGAGATTCCTAAACCTGCAATGATATTGGTCGCATGTCCTGTTGTTGATGCTTCAGCAATCTTCTTAACAGGGCTATAGTCGGTACCAGTATAGTACTCTGTTACCACAACTATGAAGGCAGTCAGAGCAAGACCAATCAAGGCTGCATACCAGATTTCGAGTGGCATATTCATCATTTGGGTGACTGGATAAAAAGCTCCTGCTGCAACCAGACCTGAAATAATGACTCCTTTATAAAGTGCACCCATTACTTTTCCACCTTCTTTAGTTTTAACAAAGAACGTTCCAATCACAGAAGCAACAATTGATACAGAACCCAGAACTAATGGGTATAAAATGGCATCATTAACATTTTCTTGATTGGAAAAAATTAACCCACCAAGCAACATCGTTGCAATAATTGTCACGGCATAGGTTTCAAATAGGTCGGCTGCCATTCCAGCACAATCTCCAACGTTATCTCCAACATTATCCGCAATCACAGCTGCATTTCTTGGATCATCTTCTGGAATCCCAGCTTCAATTTTACCCACTAAATCTGCACCTACATCGGCTCCTTTTGTAAAAATACCACCACCCAAACGTGCAAAAATAGAAATCAATGAACCACCAAAGGCTAAACCAATCAATGCATGTAAACTGTCATCTGGTGTAATGTTCAAAAAAGATCTGAGAAATAAGTAGTATCCACTGATCCCCAGTAAACCCAAACCAACTACTAATAAGCCAGTAACAGCTCCCCCTTGAAATGCCACTGAAAGAGCGGCATTCATTCCAGAATAAGCTGCTTGAGCAGTTCTAACATTTGCTCTAACAGAAATATTCATTCCAATATAACCGGCTAGACCTGAAAAAATGGCTCCAACAAGAAACCCATTTGCTGTCAACCACCCGATTCCACTCAAACCTAGCATCAGGTAGATAAGAATTCCAACAATGCCAACAGTTAAATATTGTCTATTAAGATAAGCCGTTGCTCCTTCTTGGATTGCTCCAGCAATTTCTTGCATTTTTTCACTTCCCGCTGACTTTTTTAGAATATCTAATGCAAAAATGATTCCACAAACAATGGCAGTTACAGATGCCGTTAATGCCAACCACAATACTTGGGTTTCACTCATTTTTTACTCCTATTTACTTGAATCTTAAATTTATTGGTATTTTATTTTTTAAAAAAATTTCGAGGATCATACCACAAAATTTGTCTTAAGCCTTTTTGGAATTAATTTATTTTTTAAGTGTGCAAAAACAGGTAAACCATTTTTATATCGTGGATAAGCTTCCCCTTTAATTAATGGCAGCATATACGCTTTACATTCGGCAGTAATTCCATAACCGGTTTTAGAAATATATTTTTTTGGCATCATTTTTTCATTGTTTGCAACTTTTGATAAATCAGCCGATCCAATTCTCCATTCATAGGGACTATCTGAAATTCTATCAATGGTTACCATCAATGATTTTTCTCCATTAATAGCCATCTTTACCGCGGCTTCTCCAACAGAATATGCTTGTTTCAGATCAGTTTCTGAAGCAAGGTGGCGTGCCGATCTTTGAAGATAGTCAGCTATTGCATAGTGGTATTTATATCCTAAGTCTTTCTTTATCATTGAAGCTAGTTCTGGAGCTACCCCTCCCAATTGTTTATGCCCAAAGGAATCTCTTGTTCCCGCATCTGCCAAGAACTGTCCATTCTTATACCTTGTACCTTCACTGGCAACGATAACGCAATAGCCGTTTTTGTTGACTGATTTTTCTACATTTCTTAGAAAATCTTTACGATTAAAAGGCACTTCAGGAAATAGAATGATATGTGGTGGTTCATTTTTATTATTAGCTATTAACCCTGAGGCGGCGGCTATCCATCCTGCGTGTCTGCCCATGACTTCAAGAATAAAAACTTTTGTTGATGTTTCAGCCATTGATGAAACATCCAAGCTGGCTTCATGAGTTGACACGGCAATATATTTGGCAACGGAACCAAATCCAGGACAAGTGTCTGTTATTGGTAAATCGTTATCAACTGTTTTTGGGATACCAATGGATGCTACTGGGAAATTCATTTTTTCTCCCATTTGAGAAACTTTTAGTGCGGTGTCCATTGAATCGCCACCACCGTTATAAAAGAAGTAACCAATATTGTGAATCTTAAATACTTCTATTAGTCTTTCATATTCTTTTTGGTTTTCTTCAAACCCTTTTAACTTGTAACGAGCAGTTCCAAAGGCGCCTCCAGGGGTGTATTTAAGAGAGGCTATTTCCTGATCGCTTTCAAGACTGGTATCAATTAATTCTTCTTTCAATGCACCAAGGATTCCATTTTTTCCTGCATAGACTTTCCCTATCTTTGTTTTATATTTTCTAGCGGTCTCTATGACTCCACAGGCACTAGCATTAATGACGGCTGTGACACCTCCAGATTGTGCGTAGAATGCATTTTTATTGGTCATTTTCTTTTCCATATCTTTCTTGTTTATATATGATAGCGATAGATTCATTCTATTAACACTATATTGCTACAGAGAATCATTGGGATGATTTTATGAGAATAATTTTATTAGGAGCTCCCGGGTCAGGTAAAGGAACCCAAGCGGAGAAATTAACTTTTGATTTTGGACTGCTGCAAATTTCAACTGGAAATTTGTTGAGACAAGCCATTACTGATGGAACCAAAATAGGGAAAAAAGCAAAGGCAATTATGGCCGCAGGCGATCTGGTTTCTGATGAAATCGTACTAGATTTAATAAAAATATCATTGTCTAGTGACTCCAACCAGAACAGTTTTGTGCTCGATGGTTACCCCAGGAACCTTAGCCAAGCAAAATCATTGGAGGAATTACTGACTGATTTAGATTTGCCACTCGATTATACGGTGCTAATTGAGGTAGACTCAGATACCTTAATCAAGCGGCTTTCTGGACGTCGGATATGCTCCAAAACGGGCAAAACCATCAATATATATTTTTCCAAACAATCTGAAATTGATCAATGTATTGAAGCGGGAGGTGAATTAATTCAAAGAACTGATGATAATTTGGAATCGATCACTAATAGAATCAATGTGTATAAAGAGCAAACTGAACCATTAATTGATCATTATAAATTAAATGGACTCCTTAAGGTCGTTGATGGGAATGGTGAGATTGAAATCGTATATAAACGATTAATCCAAGCAATCGGTATGCAAATTTAGTCGTTACTTAGAAGTTTTACCAGTTTTTCTCCAATAACTTTTTTTCGCCAACCATTTAGTAATCTCGAGTTATTGGTGTCTTGTAACAAGGACAAGCAGTCTTTTTTCGAAGCAAGAACATCTGATGGAATATTTAATTCT
>UINC01002188.1_pt1 | contig 11431 bp, 12 predicted proteins | sample 5385821 | NCBI WGS metagenome assembly UINC01 (sample SAMEA4666929, study PRJEB26691) | marine metagenome | isolation source: Pacific Ocean | place: Pacific Ocean | collected 2011-10-13 | reverse complement strand
CGGTTGAACTGAACTTTGATGTAAAAAATTTCTTAGATGGAGTGATCGGGAGTTCTAAGAATATAATAGTGCTTATGATTAAAACTCGTTTTCACGTGGTTCTTTTTAAGCCTGAGATCCCTTATAACACGGGGAATATAATTAGGCTGTGCGCAAATATAGGCGCCGAACTTCATCTTATCCGGCCCCTCGGATTTGAAATGACTGAATCCCGTTTGCGCAGAGCTGCCCTTGACTATAGGGACCTCGCAATAGTTACTGAACATGATGAGCTCGACCAGTACATTGAGATGTTTCCAGAACGTAGGTTTTTTGCTACATCCTCGAGGGCAAAAAACTCTTATGCTGACGTAGAATACAGGGAGGATGACGCCTTTCTATTTGGTCCTGAATCGGTAGGGCTCCCAGACGATCTTTTGTCATGCTTCCCTGAAAACAGAACACTTCTTGTCCCTATGATGCCTAGTAGTCGTAGTCTAAATATTGCTAATGCCGTGTCCGTCATCGCTTACGAAGCATGGCGCCAACTCGATTTCCAGGGTCGTGCTGAATCCCAATGAACGCTTATGAATTAAACATCCAATCTTCTGTATTTATATCGTGTAACCTTTGACACCGTACGAGGTAGGTACTCAGAAAATGGAAACTAGCAAGTTTTAGGTAAATCCTTCTAATGGGAAGAGCAAACTGGCATTACGATCATCCCCCTGCTTGCACATGCGCTCAGTGTGCTGAGGACAGGCTTCGAAAAAGACCTAGGGGAATATTAGCAATCATTTAGGATATGATTAGGAACTTTTTTTTGAGGAAGAGAGGTTGATCCGTATTCCGCAGGAATATATCGATGAGATGATTTCCCACTCGCTTCATGATGATCCTGATGAATGCTGCGGCATCCTTGCAGGAAATGATAACGAAGTGTCACAACTGTATCGAATTAGAAATTCTACCCCGAGCCCTTATCGATATGTCATGGATCCCCAAGAGATGCTAGAAGCTATGCGTGATTCCGATTGTAAGGGAATTGAACTACAGGCCTTTTACCACTCTCATACCCACAGCCCTGCCTATCCTTCTGAAACCGACACTCGAATGGCTGTCGATTCTGGGTGGGTAGACTTCTGTTACATACTTGTTTCTCTGGAAAATAGGGGACTGCCAGATGTTCGTTTTTATATAGTCGATTCTGAAGGGGAAATTTCCGAGGAACAAGTTGAAATAATTTGATGGGCCTTCATCCCCCATCGGCTTCCCCTTCAGAATCGCTTGGTCAAATAGGTTGCGGGATTGGTCCTAACTTGAAAGACTTACCGAAACGCATCGGAATAGTCGTTACTAATCAAAATAATTTGCGTTTGGGAGAAAGAGGGTTTACGTCAGATCCTTGGAAGGGTTTGGTTCGGGAGATTAGACCAGTGTAGGCTTTTCGTTTGCTATTCGGTTTCAGGAGATGCCGCAAGCATTACAGGCCCCTCGGTCCTAAGAACCTCTCCGTTTTCAATCTCTAGATAAAGCCTGGTCCCTGGATTAGGACTTCCCTGCGTTTCTCCGAGCGGAAACACTTCTGCTGTCATCTTTCCCGGTTTTATTGTCAATAAACCTACTGTTCCGAGCCTTACTTCTTTGTGGTGGGGGAAAGTAACACTTCCAGAATTTACTAAGACAATGCCGTCTCTGTACTCCAGCCGTTCCTGATGTGTATGTCCAGAAACCATTATGTCAACTTTTCTCGGAAAAAGTTCCTGTAGATCTGTCACGGGACGGAACTGTCCCTCCATGCTGTGGATCATGCCCAAAGTCCAACCTTCAACTTCTAGTATTTGTGTGTCATTCATACGTGGATCCGGTATAGGGTCATTGTTACCCGTGGAGCAAATTACTGGAGCGAATTGTTCACACCAATCTAGAACTATGGGAGAAGTCAAGTCTCCACCGTGGAGAATAATATCAACGCTGGAAAGAAATTCACCTGGAAGGGGCCCCAACTCGTCCATCGACCGTATCCTGCCGGGTAAGTGTGTGTCTGTTATTAGTCCGAGGCGCATCAAGGAAATGTATATCTAGAAAGGTTGAGGATCAAGACCTGGAAGGTTGGTTTCTCCCCCTAAACCATCCATATCGCCATCCAAATATACCTAAAAGTATGACAAATTGGAAAATACCTGGAATCAAAGCTGCTCCGATCTCTAAGCTGTCTATCTTTAGTACGTATAACGATGGTGTGGGCATCACGCTATTCTCTAATCCAACAACTAGGAATGACCAAATATTATTCATTGTGTGGAACCCGATTGCTAGCTCTAACCCGCCGTCCACCAGAGTGAGTATTCCCATAAAAGCTCCTAGCGATAGGATTGCTGCCATGTAGGGAAGTATTCCGTATTCCCATGGCTCTGGATTTGCTAAATGGACCGCTGCGAATATCAATGAGGTTGATATGAGTAGGAACATTCTTGATCTAGACACCAGCGACAAACCTTGAAGTAGGTACCCACGGAAAAAGACCTCTTCCATTCCTGCCTGTACCGGTACAAGGATTACGACAAATATTGCAAGAATTACGTAATCAAAAGTCACTGGATTACGCGTCAGTTCGCCACCCATCGCTTCCGCAGTATTGAGCTTCAGTTCAACGGCCAATGAAATCATAGATAAGACAAACACTACAAGCATGGCGAAGGCAAATCGTTCGTAATCGAATCGTAATCTGCCGGTGATCATTGGGAGCAGTTTTTTTTGTTGTATCAATGCTGAAAGAAACCACATACTGACGGCTCCGATGACAGGAGAAGCCATAGTCAGTGCGAATCCAGGGACATGAGAAGGCCCCTCGATATTTAAAGAAGTGCAATTGAATCCCCACAATCCGAACCGGGAAAGAAAACCGCATACTGCAGCTAGGGGCAACGCGCCAACAAGTTGCCACATTATTACAACGGAGACGGAGCAGATAATCCATCGTGTCCAACTGTTTTTCCCGTACAAGGCAGCCAATATGAACGCCCTGTCAGCAGGGATAGTTCGCTCTTCAGAGAACTGAACACCACAGTGGTGACAAAAAGGATGGTCTGATTCAGCCAATATTTTGCCGCAGTTGGTGCAAAACACCTGTGGATTATGAGGTCCCTTAGGATTCTTGAGTGTGTTGATCATCAGATGAAAAGCCTATAAGAGAGCTTACCTTGGAGCAATCTTTGGCCGAGGTTATGTCAGCGAAGGACAAGTAGGATATCAGGCGCAATTGACGCTTGGAGTGCCCTGTGCTAATTTCTCATCCATCCATCAAAGAAAGTTCAGGTAAAGATCTCCGGTCAAGAAAGGAGCACCATATGTCCCAAAGTCGCGAAGCGGCAGTAGTAGGAATTCATGAATATCCTCTGAGGGTAGCGCCAGGAGTAAGCGCACTGCAAATCAAGGCAAATTCAGCTTCTAAGGCTCTCGCCGATGCTGGATTATCTTGGAAGGACGTGGACGCAATATATGACACTGGTACACATCAGAATATCGGAGGGCTCGGGATTTCCGAGTATCTTGGGCTCAAACCTAGATTAATAGACACCACCGCTGTTGGTGGCTCTTCTTACGAGTTTCAGGCAAACCATGCGGCCACCATGATTGCTGCGGGTAAGGCCAATGTAGCCCTGCTCACTTATGGGTCAACCGCTCACTCAGACAGGCGGGCGATCGGTACCGGGGGTGCAACAGGATTGGGCGCTCCAACTCCATTCAACAATATGGAAGATCCTTGGGGAATGACCCTGATATCCAATTACGGAATGGTGAAAGCGCGCCACATGCATCAGTACGGTAGTACCGATGAGCAATTTGCGAACATATCCGTGGCCACCAGATATCATGCGATGAGGAATCCTGAGGCAGTCAAGGCTATGACTGACTTAGAATTTGTGGGGGTAAACGAGATCACGACTCAGGATGTTCTTGATTCGCGCCTCATCGCGTGGCCTCTTCATTTGCTTGAATGTTGCATGGTGTCGGACGGTGGTGGGGCGGTAGTGATTGCATCCAAAGAAATTGCGGCGGATTGCAGGAAAAAGCCCGTCTGGATAATTGGGGGAGGTGAAGCCACCAAATACAGAGAAAATGGAGGAGATATCACCGTGAGTGCAGGGGCTCAATCAGGGCCTAGGGCTTTTGCGGATGCGGGTGTGTCACCAGGCGATATTGACGTGCTCATGGCCTATGACTCGTTTTCTATAACTGTGATGTGCATGATTGAGGATCTCGGGTTTTGCAAAAAGGGAGAAGGTGGAGATTACGTAAGTTCAGGGGTACTGAAATTTGATGAATCTGGCGGACCGGCCCTAAATACAGACGGTGGTGGGCTATCGTCCAATCACCCAGGGGAAAGAGGAATATTTTTAATACTGGAATCTGTGAGGCAATTGAGAGGCGAGTCAACGTCACAAGTTGAAAATGCAGAGCTAGCTGTAGCAGTTGGCAATGGGGGCTCACTTGGCTCAAGACACTCTACGTCGGCAACTATACTGGCATCGGACTAATTAATGGGGGAGCACCTGTAAATGACACAAGAAACACCACTTAGGCCGCAGCCCAGATTCCCTGAGCCGGACACACAGCCGTTTTGGGATGCGACGAAGGATAGAAAGCTCACGTATCAAACCTGTGATTCGTGTGGAGAGGTTATTTTTTATCCGAGGGCTCATTGCAACGCATGCGGTGGACTAGAGACTACCTGGCATACTTCCAGCGGAGAGGGAACCGTTTATACCTATAGCGTTATTATGCAAAGCAGACACCCAGCTTTCAAAGATTTAGGACCCTATGCACTGGCATACGTTGACCTGGATGAGGGGTTCAGAATTATGACGAATATAGTGAATGTAGATGATCCCATAACAGGCGTCAGCTGCGGTATGAGGGTCAAGTTGAACTGGCACGATCAGGGTGAAGGCGCGATGGCACTGCCCATGTTCGAGCCAGCGTGAGCTTAGCAAGGACACTACCTTTTCGGGAGACAATTGACGCTCTTCCGCCTATCTGGCAACGAGACGTTCTTCCAGAAATAAATGAAGAGATTGCGGCTAACCCGTCTAGGCTGTTTGTGCTAGATGACGACCCTACAGGCCCACAAACAGTCCATGATGTGGCCCTTATTACAGACTGGTCAAAGGAAGCATTACTATCCGAGTTCGGTACCAGTGAGCGCGCAACTTTTATTCTAACTAACAGCCGATCGGTAACTCAGTCAGAGGCAGTTAAGATTAACGCTGAGGTTGGTAGAAATATCTTGCTGGCCTCATTAGACTTAGGCAAGCCAATCAGCGTGATATCAAGGTCTGATTCCACCCTCCGCGGCCATTTTCCTTCAGAGGTTGAGGCTCTTGCCGGAGCTCTTAATCCTGATACTGGGTATGACGGACTCATATTCATACCATTCTTTATTGAAGGCGGCCGTTACACGGTAGGGAACGTGCAGTATGCGAAAGAAGGTCAAAACTTAGTGCCTGTAGCCGAGACCCCTTTTGCTAAGGATACCGCCTTTGGCTATAAATCTTCTAATCTCACAGAATGGATGGAAGAAAAATATGAAGGAAGAGTAAAAGCGGAAGATATCTCAACGATTTCTATTGAAGATATTAGGCTTGGAGGTCCAAGTAAAGTACAACAACTTCTAGAAGAGCTTAGAAGGGGTGAGATCTGCATCGTAAACGCCGCTGATATGCGCGACCTTGATGTAGTTGCTCTCGCCGTGTTGAGGACCGAACGATTAGGGAAAAGATTCCTATTTAGGACATCTGCTTCCTTTGTTCGGTCAAGGATTGCACAAGGCGAGCAACGAATGCTCACCCGGGAGGAAATAGCTAGTTCCGACGAAGGAGGGGCTCTGATATTGGTAGGCTCTCACGTTGAAGGCAGTACCTTGCAGCTCGAAAAGCTCTTAGATCTTCCTGGGATGAATGGGATAGAACTTGACGTATTGAGGGTTATAGATGGCACTTCGGGATTAATACGTTCCATAATCAATCAAGTTGAGGAACACCTGTTGCGTTCAGAAGATGTAACGATTTACACGAGTAGAGAACTTGTGACAGGCGAATCGACTGAAGAATATTTACGGATTGGTGCTGCAGTAACTGACGTTATGTCAGCTGTAGTTGCTGGCATTTCGGTGAAGCCGCGTTATCTTGTGTCGAAAGGGGGAATGACCTCCTCAAACGTGGCAAAAAATGGATTGAACATAAAGAGAGCACTGGTTCCAGGGCAAATATTTCCGGGCGTACTGGTTCTTCAGATGGGTTCTGAAGCGAAATATCCAGGAACGAGATTCATATTATTTCCAGGAAATGTCGGAGACCCGGATGCTATCGTAGACGTAGTTCGCAAAATGTATCCGTCGGATGCGGGCGTTTAGGCCTGTCGACGTGTTAGCTAGTACCCAGGAAATTCTTGATCAGGCCATTGAGGGTGGGTTTGCTGTGGGAGCTTTTAATGTATATAACCTTGAAGGAGCCAAGGCGGTAGTCCAAGCTGCCGAACAAGAACATCTCCCGGTAATTATTCAGATACACCCTAAGTCGATTTTGGCAGGGAGCAAAGCTTTGCCTGCGCTGTGCTTGGCTGCTGCTAAAGAGGCCACGGTATTAGTTTCAGTACATTTGGACCACAGTGACTCTGAAGATGCGATAAGAGCCTCTCTAACTGCTGGAATCAGGTCGGTAATGGCAGATGGCTCATCACTTAAATTTGATATGAACGTAATTTTTACGAGGCAATGCGTGAAGAACGTTCACTCAGCAGGCGGATTTGTGGAGGGAGAACTAGGTAGGCTTTCTGGTACTGAGGAGGGGCTTACAATTTCCGAATACGAAGCCCGCTATACTAACCCGGAGCAGGCTTATGAGTTTTGCATAAAAACGGGATTGGATGCGCTGGCAATATGCATTGGGAACGTTCACGGGAAATATCTTCGTGAACCAGAACTCGACTTTGGCAGGCTTTCCTCGATTAAAGAGGCCGTTTCTGTTCCCTTAGTTCTTCATGGAGGTTCAGGCCTGCCAGAGAATACGGTCAGGCGGGCTATAGAATTGGGTGTTCGTAAACTCAATGTCAACACAGAACTACGTAACGCCTATCTAGGCTCGTTGAGGGATAGCCTGAACTTAAATAAGCCTGACATTACAAACGTTATGGATAACGCCGTGGAAGCTATGACCTCCGTGGTTGTAGAAAAGATTAGGCAATTTGCAGGTAAATAACAGCAAGCTTGGAAAAGGAAGGTAGGAAATGAAAGCCGGGTATTTCACAATGCCTCTACACCCGCCTGGGTCCAATGTTACGCAGACCCTAGAGAGTGATCTAAACCAGCTCATCGTATTAGACGAACTAGGGTTTTCGGAGGCCTATATAGGAGAACATTTTACTTTTGAATGGGAGAATATACCTGCACCCGACCTCATGATCGCTCAAGCCTTGGGCATGACACAGCAAATTAAGCTGGGTACCGGTGTAAACTGCATGCCAAATCATAATCCCATGATGCTCGCTCATCGGGTTGCTCAACTCGACCATATGGCAAAAGGAAGGTTCATATGGGGAGTGGGTTCCAGTTCAACGCGTGGTGATTATGAGATGTTTGGATTTGACCCAAACTCGGATGACAGGCGTGCCTACACTAGCGAAACGCTCAAGTCTATTTTGGATGTCTGGGAAAATCCTGAACCCGGTCTTTATGAATCTGAACACTGGCAGTTTCGAATTCCCGAACCTGAAGATGATATCGGGCTTCGACTCCACCTTAAACCGTATACCAAGCCTCATCCTCCGATAGCTCTTGGTGGTGGTTCACCTTATTCAGGGACACTTGTTATTGCCGGACAGAATGGATGGATTCCTATCAGTTTGAATCTTGTCCACAACAGAGTAATAAGAACCCACTGGGAAGCCGTTGAGCAGGGAGCTTGCACGTCTGGTGAAACACCTGATAGGAACAAATGGCGAATAGCCCGGGAAGTATACGTCGCTGAAACGACTGAAGAAGCCCGTCGTCATGTCATTGAAGGGGTATTGAAGAGAGACTACGAAAAGTACTGGTTCAATCTCCTCGATTCCAAAGAAAATATGAAAGGTGATATTGATATGCCCGATTCCGACGTTGACGTACAGTATCTAATGGATAATCTTTGGATAGTCGGTAGCCCTGAAGATGCAGCGAATCAACTTCGAGATCTATATGAGGATGTAGGGGGATTTGGCGTACTACTTGCAATGGGGCATGAATGGCAACCTAGAGATCAGTGGGTAAACTCCATGACGCTTCTTGCTAAAGAGGTCATGCCTCGGTTGGATGATCTTAAAATTCGAGACGGTTGAAAAATTCAATCATAATTCAAGAATTTATCATCTGCCTTGTTTGATGAAGTCAGCAACGCGTTCCCCTATAGTCATAGCCGCGATATTTGTGTTAGCTCGAGGACAATCAGGCACGATAGAAACGTCCGCCACCCTAAGTCCAGTGACTCCATAAACCTTACCGAATTGATCTACAACGGCTCCGGCATCATTTGAAGGGCCCATCTTACAAGTACCTGATATGTGATGCATAGTCGTGACGTTTTTTAGCATCCATTGATCTAAAACTTTGTCGTCGTCGAGTGTTTCTTGGTCAGGTTCGACCCTACCGTCTGTATAACTGGAGAACTGGGGGCTAGCAGCTAACTTGTCAGCTAGTCTGACACCTTCACGCATTCTCCGAAGATCTGATTCTGTGCTCAACATGTCATAGTTCAGGTAAGGTTGTACAGAAATGTTCGATGACTGCAATCGCATCTCGCCAATACTCTCTGCCAGATAGATTCCTATGGATATGACCAATGCCCCTACGTCCCCAATGTCATGGTTATATCGCATGACCATTATCATGTCGTTCTCATAGGGGGAACCTTCAGCTTTGTAGCGTAAAGCTACTTTTTGCGGTCCAACAGATTGGTTGGGGATATTGAATGAAAGAGAAGGTTTCCACATTGTATGTACTGTAGGATGATCACGAAGATTTTTTCCTACTGCAGGCGCGTTGTACGTGACGGGTATTCCGTTTTTTTCTAGTTGGTTAGAATGGCCAATACCCGAAATCATCAGCAAGTGAGGAGATGCAATAGCTCCTGCACATAATACGATTTCCTTGCCCTCTGCAAGAAAACCCTCACCACCACTTTCTACCTCTACCCCTACTGCAATGTTCCTTCTGAAAACTATCCGTTTTGTTGTGCAGTTTGCCTTAATCGTTAGATTCAACCTATGTCTGCTTTGCCCAAGATACCCCACAGCGGTGCTAAACCTGACGCCACCTGGATTGTTTAGAGGGTATGGCCCGACTCCGGTAGCATCTGGCAAGTTATGATCAGGATTCTCTGGAAATCCGAGATATTTGCAAGCTTGGTGAAAGGCCAGCTGATCATCCGTTAGGCTGTCAAGCGGATGTCTATGTACGAGGATAGGCCCGCTCTTGCCATGGAAGTCGCCACCAAAGTCAAGGTCGGTTTCAATTTTAACCATGTAGGGAAGAGCCTTTTCATAAGACCATTCATCGTTACCCATGTCGACCCACCTCTCAAAGTCGTTCGGAATAGGTCTCAGAAATACCTGACCGTTGATGGCACTGGTTCCTCCCGTTACGCGACCCCGCGGCACTTCCATTTTTGAGGATAAGGAGGATGCCCTTCCGGTCAGATTCCAGTCGTGTTTTCCTCCAACTACTACTCCGTCCGCTCCGGTTCCCCAACCGTTTTTGAGATCAGATGGCAATCGTTCTAAATCTGGGTAGTCAGGCCCGGCCTCGAGGAGTAAAACAGAAATCGAAGGGTCTTCTGAAAGACGCGACGCAAGCACGGCGCCTGCAGAACCTGCTCCAACTACTATCACGTCATATTTCATAATAATTCCTCTATCTATTGAAAAATGCAGCGCTGACCGTCAACAGCAATGCAGGTATATAAAATAATCCTACGGTCGACAAGCTGAGAAAAACGAACGCGAGGAGGACTACTGAGGCTGCCCAGGAGTACGATCGCCATCTCCATAAGACCCTGGATTGTTCCATCTTTCTGGGGGCACCCATGATAGTCGAAAAAACTGCAACACCTGTTGTTAACCAGGGGAAAATCAGCACGAAAAGTAAGCCACCTCCGTTAGCCTCCAGCAAGGTTACATTGCTGACTGAGATCTGCGTTAACCCACCTCTACTATCTATGGTTTCGCCCCCTGAGTAAAAGGGAATGAACAAAAGAATGAATGCTGCAGCCATAGTTGAAATATGGGCAAGGCCAGATAGGATGGTGGAGAGCCTGAGGCCTGTCATCTAGCCTGATCTTTTTACTATCTCGGCTACTTTGGATACTAGCGCTGGTAGCGTTACTCCGGTTGGTCCACGCAAGATATGGGTGGCCATTTTTGATAATGAGGTCTCGTTGGGATTGGCTTCGACAACAAATCCCCCAGAAGCTTTCACCTCCTCGGGAAATCCTGCTGCTGGGTAGACAGTGGCTGATGTTCCTATCACCAGCATGCAATCACATAGGGAAGTATGTTGGAAACACTCAGCTAAGACACCCTTGGGAATGGGTTCTCCGAACATAACAGTATCCGACTTTACAGGACCATCACAGCTAGGACAGGCAGGAAACTTTCCAAGGATATGTTCTAAACTACTAAGAGTGACATCGCCACCGGGAAATGAGTTCCTGTGCCATCTTGTTTCGCAGTTAATGCAACGTAACTTTGTTCGATTCCCGTGGATTTCGGATACTGAACTCGAACCTGCCAGAAAATGTAAATTGTCCACGTTCTGGTTGATCTGGTGTTTCAACACCCCTATAGCCTCTAACTGAGCGAGCGCGAAGTGTCCTGGATTTGGCTCCGCATTATCGATCGCTTTCCTGAACTCTGTTCGTTCAGGTTCGGATTGTTGATCTAGGTTTTTCCGCCACCATTCCGCAGGATCTCTTACGAAGTCATCGTAGCCGTTCATTGCAGGTTCACCAAGCTTCGTCCAAAGTCCACCGGGGCCTCTAAACGTGGGAATTCCACTCTCAACTGACAGTCCGGCTCCTACTAAAGCAACAACGTGTTCGGCGCTTGCAACAGCTTTTGCAGTTACGGCTAGAACATTTTCATCTGAGCTGCAATCACGATTGTTAGACATTTTCTTTCAACAGTTACCGGTAGTCGTTATTGATTGATATAAAGATACTAAGTTGGTGCTTCTATAAATGTGTCAATTAACTTGAAGGTCTTATGGTGTTTTCAATCACCTCCAGTTCGTTGGCCCCTCTTAGAAAGGTTCCCGGAACGGAATTTATCTCAGCTGCGGTGACGATGCATTGTTCATACTCTGCGGTATGTCTGATTACCTTATCTCTTCTGACCATATCGAGCTCGGAAAGTAAGTCGTCTA
>UINC01002187.1_pt1 | contig 11440 bp, 8 predicted proteins | sample 5385821 | NCBI WGS metagenome assembly UINC01 (sample SAMEA4666929, study PRJEB26691) | marine metagenome | isolation source: Pacific Ocean | place: Pacific Ocean | collected 2011-10-13 | reverse complement strand
CACGAGAGCCTTACAGGTAAAGTGATCAAGTATCCCTTCCGGATGACCGGTTACGTCATTGGGGCTCCGTTTCACCCGTTCGAGTCCACCCGCAAGGCATTCAACGCCACGATAGACATTCCCGAAAAAGCGGTGTCGTCGACCTCTGACGCATTGTTTGGCCATGACCATGATCACGACGGTGATCGCCACCGAGATGAGCGGGACCGAGATGAGCGGGACCGAGATGAGCGGGACCGAGATGAGCGGGACCGAGATGAGCGGGACCGAGATGAGCGGGACCGAGATGAGCGGGACCGAGATGAGCGGGATCGAGATGAGCGGGACCGAGATGAGCGGGAGTCCAGGCGTAAGCGGGATTAATAGGGCAAGAAAGCCTTAGGAGTTCATCGGAATGTAAGGCCAATGCGGATTGGAGCAGCTTCGCCAAGCGCATGTCTACTCGTACCGAAGCGCCTCAATGGGATTCAATTGGGAAGCTTTGTAAGCTGGGAATAAACCAGCAATCATCCCCGTAAGGATACTGAATGTGAGTCCTATTAACAGGGCTGCCGGTGTGATGATGGGCACGTTCTGCTGAGGAATCAATTGAGTGAGCAGCCAAATCGATCCGAACGAAGTGGGTAGGCCCGCCAATCCACCCATAATGGCAAGAGTAGAACTTTCCATCATAATTTGAAAAAAAATAGAGAGGTTAGTAGCACCTAGGGCTTTGAAAGTGCCGATCTCACGGATTCGTTCGTTGATGCTGGCAAGCATGATGTTCATGATCCCGATACCGCCAACGAATAGGCTCAACGCTGAGATAATGAGCCCAATCAGGTTTGCACTTTTTATGCGTTTCTCAGCACTGGCAATGCGACTGGCATAAGTGGAGAATTCAAAATCCTCAACTCCTTTGTGAGTATGCAGGAGGATATTGCGGGCCTGATCCAGAGCTTTCTCCATGTGGTTCAAGTCCGCCACCTTGATATCGATATCTGTCAAGTTGGGTTCTGGGGTATTATCGGTTCCACTGGAGACTTTGAATCTCATCCACATGGTGTTGATCGGGATATAAACCACATTATTCTTGTGATGAAAGCCGTCTCGACGGGAACGGTATCCGGTATGACGTTTGGGTCCGGTCCGGTCTTTGCGTTTCTGTCTCTCGAGTTCCCTTCGTTTCCGCTCGGCATCGGTCATATACTCGGTGAACATTCCGATCACGGTGAACGGCTGCCGGTTGATATGGATGATCTTGCCCACCGGATTGATCTCTTGATCGGTTAAATTCGGATCCCCGAACAGTCGGTTGCGGATGTGGGCGCCGATAACACAAACCGATTTTGCCCCTCGCTCGTCCAGTTCGTTAAAAAACCGTCCGTACTGAAGAGTATGTCGATTCATTTCCAGCACGACTGGCCAGGCCCCGATGAACTCGGAAGGATAGCAGCTGCGCCGTTGGTATGTGATGCGGGCACGGTGCCCCATCTCCGGGGAAACATGAGAAAGCAGTGTAGTCCCTCGTTTGAGCGCATAGACGTCATTGAGTGTCTTGCCAGGTGAGGTGTCGGCAATGTGCTCCTGATAGTCTGGCGGATCGCTATCGCGAATGAGTACTTTGTTCAGGCCACCATAAATAATAATATTGTCCCGCATGCTTTTTTCGAGCCCTTCCACGATGGCTGACATGGTTACCACGCTGGCTACGCCGAGAATGACTCCGAGCATGGTTAGCACTGATCGAAACCAGTGCGTGTAGACTTCCCGAAAGCCGAGAATGAACAGGTTAAAATAAGTCATTAAACGGCTGCAACGGGTGGCGTGGCAGCATCTTAAAACACAGTGAAAGATTGCCCTGTGATCATCCCTGTGAAATGGCCGCTACTCGTATCGGAGAGCTTCAATAGGATCCAGTCTAGAGGCCTTGAAGGCGGGGAAAAGTCCAGCCATGAGACCAACGCAAGCACTGAAAGCGATGCCCATGGCGAGCACTTCGGCGGTTATTTGAGGAGTATTCTCTGTGGGGACCATTTGGGTCAGCAGCCAAACTGAACCATATGAAGCTGGGATACCAAACAATCCACCGAGGAGGGCCAGCGATAGACTTTCCATAATAATCTGTAGAAACACGACAGACCCCGTAGCGCCCATGGCCTTGAATGTGCCGATTTCCCGAATGCGTTCATTGATGCTGGCAAGCATGATGTTCATGATGCCGATTCCTCCTACTATCAGGCTTAGTGCGGCAATAATGCCCCTGATAATTTGGGCGCTGTTCAAGCGTTTGTTGATATTGATTAATACACTTTCCTGTGTCCGAAAGGAGAAATCTTCAATTCCATTATGGGAGCGAACCATTACATTTCGAATTTGCCCCATGGCTTTGTCCAGGACATCCACATTTAGTGCTTTAACATCGAAATCGCTGAGTTTGGGATCTGGGGCAAAGACTTCGGGTTCTGAGGATTGGCTGGTGGAAAACCTACCCTTAATGGAACCGGAAGCACTGGAGGTCGCCATACGAAACTTCATCCACATTGTATTCAATGGAATATGTGCCACGTTGTTTCTATGCCAAAAACGGTCGCGGCTGGAATGGCGACCAGACGATCTGCCGCGGGCTGGGCCGCTGCGGGATTGTTGTTGCTGTAACTGGTATTCCCGTTTTTTGCGGTCTGCTTCACTTTCAAGTTTTTTGTACATACCGACAATCTGGAACGGTATATAGTTGATGTTGATCTTTTTACCAACCGGGTCAAGTGGTGTGCCATCCGGATTAGTGGGTCCGAATAATCGATCGCGAATATCGGCTCCGATTACGCAAACATTCTTTGCAATATGATCCTCATAGGAACTGAAAAAACGGCCATGTTCAATTTCATAACCTTCCATTTCCATAATATCCGGCCAGACACCCACAAAAGAGGAAAGATAGGTCCGTTTACCCTGGTAGCTTGCGCGCCCATATGACCGGTGCATCTCTGGAGAAATGCATTGAAGCAGCGTGGCATTTTTCTTTAGTGCATAGGCATCCTGGACAGTGATGCCCGGGGAGTAATCTTGTTTGTGTTCCTGGTAACTGGGTGGCTCATCCTCGTCGATGTTGATCTTATCCGCTCCGCCGTAAACGACCATTTGTTCCTTCATCGCATTCTCCATTCCCTTTACAATTGCGGACATGGTCACCAGGCTGACGATCCCGAGCACCACCCCAAGGATTGTCAACGTGGAGCGAAACCAGTGGGATCCGATTTCCCTCAGTCCAATCATGAGTGTGTTTAAAAAGATCATTCTTTGGGTGGATCAGTCGTATCGTAATGCCTGGATAGGATCAAGTTTCGCTGCCTTGATGGCAGGGAAAAGACCGGCCAGACTGCCGGTGATGACACTGAAGCCGAAGGCGATTGCCATTGCAAAGGCGGTCATCACAGGGGGTGTTGTGTCGTCGGCAAAACTGGCCAGTGTGTTGACCAGAATTGGAGAGAGCATTATCCCAGCCAACCCGCCAGCTACGGCAATGACAATACTTTCCGTCAAAATCTGCAGAAAAACATCCATATTCGTTGCTCCTATAGATTTTCGGATGCCAATTTCCCGGACGCGTTCGGAGATGCTTGAAAGCATGATGTTAATAATGCCAATACCGCCAACCAGCAGGCAGATGCCTGCTATGAACATCCCACTGATTCGTTCATTTTGGATCGACAGGTTAATGTCGCCAGCGAAACCCTCCTGCGTTTCAAACTCAAAGTCTTCCAACCCTTTGTGGGTTTGCATCAGAACATTGCGAACCTGTTGCAGTGATTTCTCGAGCGTTGATACGTCGTAAATATTCATTGCCACCTTGGACAAGGAACGGTCCATGTTGCTTCCCCTGTCATAAGCTGAATCAAGCTTCGAAACCAATGTATTGATGGGAACCATAACGCTTGAATTCTTCATGCTGTAAATTCTCATCGCTGTGCCAGATTGGCGGTCGCCGGACATGTAAGCTGCTCTAAAATCACGTCGTGCCACCGTTTGGCCAGCGGCGCGGGCTTCTTCTTTCTTTTTTCGGTCCTCCTCGCTCATGTACTGCTTGAACATTCCTATGATTTTGAATGGAATATAGTTAATCATGATTTTTTCCCCAATGGGAATGATTTCCTCCCCCTGGTTGTCGTATTCTCCAAAAAGATCATTTCGAATTTGAGTTCCAATGATGCAGACGGTATTGGCTAGCAGATCGTCCATGTCCGAGAAAACGCGTCCGTGTTCCAGTTCGTGCTCTTCAATTTCCAGCAGACTTGGCCAGGTTCCCTTAACTGATGCGTAGCGGACTCTTTTACCTTTTCTGCTGACACGAAGCGATCCGCGGTAGCTTCTTTTTTCAATCACGGGGGTTACGTTATAAACTAGGGGCGCATTTTTTTGTAAGGCATAAACATCTTTTAATGTCATTCCATTAGCTTCGTCTTCAAGATGTTTTTGGTAATCAGGCAGATCATCGTTGTCATCCACAATGATTCGTTCCAGTCCTCCGGATTCGGCCAGAGAATCCTTAAGTAGATTTTCCTTTCCTTTAACAAAGGCGGACATGGTCACCAGGCTGGCGACACCCAGGATAATCCCGAACATCGTGAGCAGCGACCGGAACCAGTGAGCCCAGATTTCCTTGAATCCACTTTCGATGATCGAACCCAAATTCATGAAGTCATATCACGGGTTTCGGGGGATTTGATTTCTTTGATCTGGTCAAATTTAGGGATATCTCCAGCCAGTTTCGGGTCAATTTCGTTGGCAATCTTTCCATCACGAATCACGATCCGGCGCGGCGTGACCGCCGCAATTTCAGGATCATGCGTTACGAGCATGACAGTTCGTCCCTCCTGGTGCAGTTTGTCAAACATCTCAAGGATCAACTCGCCGGTGTTTGAGTCAAGGTTTCCCGTCGGTTCGTCAGCAAATATGATTCGAGGATCATTCACCAAAGCCCGGGCGATGGCCGCCCGTTGCTGTTGTCCTCCGGACAACTGCGAGGGACGATGCTTGCTGCGATCCTCCATATTGACCGAACTCAGTGAATTCATTGCTCTCTCTCTGCGTTCTTTGCCGCTGAGTCCACTGTAAATCATCGGCAGTTCCACGTTTTGACGAACGGTCAATTTGGGCAAAAGATTGAAAAACTGAAAAACAAACCCAATTTTCTTGTTTCGAATGGCAGCCAACTGGCGTGGGGAGGCATCATGAATCATCATTCCATCGAGGTTAATGGTTCCAGAAGTGGGAGTGTCCAAACATCCCAGGATATGCATCAATGTGGATTTGCCGCTGCCGGATGGCCCAATAATGGAGATAAATTCACCAGAATCTATATCCAGAGATACTCCATCGAGAGCACGAATGGTTTCGCCTCCCAGATAATAGGTTTTGTGAATGTCCCTGAGTTCCAGAAGGGGCATGAATAATCCTCTAATTTGGGTTCTGCACTTAAAAAAACTAGGGACGCCTTTTACTGCCGCCACCTGACCCTCGACTGCCACCGCCAGATCCACGACCTTTGCCGCTTCCACCACCAGGCCCGCGGCCTCCAAAACGCTCACGCATTTTATCCATCATTTTTGTCCTTTCTTCATCTGACATTTTCGTAAACGCCGCCGTTCTTTCCTCTCGACTTAATTTGCCGTCGCCGTCTGTATCGTATTTGGCAACCATGGGGTCGGCCTTCTCTTCCTCCTTGGCCTTGGTTTCTCCAGTCAGGGTGACGGTTTCCCCGATCAGTTCGTCATCTGGCTTTTCCAAGGCAACCTCATCATCGACACTTAGCCCCTTCAATACTTCAACGAAGCCAAGATCGTTAACGCCCACATCAACCATCTGTTTGACATATTTCCCCCCCTCCTTTTTGACGTAAGCGTAGGTCTCGGTTCGTTGCTCGCTGTCGTTCCTTTCCGTGAAGATGGAAGCCAGTGGTGCTGCCACGACATCCTTGGAATTGGCGACAGGAATGTTGATGGTCGCTGTCATACCTGGAATGATGGACGGGTCAGCGTTCAGCAATCTGATACGGGTTGAAAAACCCTTGATGCCACTTCTAATTGTTGCCTGCGGGGCAATTCTTTCAACAATACCATCTATAATAAGGTCGGCTACCGCTTCAATTTCAATCTTCACCTGCTGATTTTTACCCATACGCGAGACATCGGCCTGATTGACGTGGGAGAGGATGATCAGGTTTTTCAAATCAGCAATCTCCATCACTTCGGTGCCGCTACTCTGGCCGCCCGTGCCGGAAACCGCCTGGCCAATCGATACCGGTCGGGACAGAACCGTGCAGTCAAAAGGGGCAAGAATACTGGTCTTGGAAAGTTTCTCCTGAGAGAGGTCAAAATCGTTCTGGGCACGGTCACGTGAAATTCGAGCCACCTCGTATCTGGTTTTGATATTTTGGAAGGCCTCCTCAGATATAAGACTGTCATTAAACAGTTTTTTCGAACGTTCGTATTCACTCTTGGACTGTTCAAGTTGGAGATTGGCACTGTCGATTTGTTTTTTCCGGGTATCAATTTCAATTTTAAGGTCCTTGTCATCCAGTCTGAACAATAGTTCGCCCTTGGCGACTGTGTCAGAGATGTCAACGGGTAGTTCGGCAATCTTTCCATGAACCTCCGGGCGAACGCTCACTTTTTCAGCAGGACTTATTTCACCCGCCACGGTTACAGAGAAGTTGATATCCCTTGTATTAATGATCGCAGAGGTCTTGCGGTTTTTAAGTTTCGCTTGACCCTGATTATTGGCATTCTGGCCATCTTGCCATTTTTCGTAACCGATATAGCCAACGACCAAGACCAGCAGTGCGATGATAATGATATTTTTCATAAAAAATAGAGGTCGGAAATGGTAAAGAGAAACTCACGTGCGTTCAATCCTTTGGTTTATACAGCTCGCCAGCCTCTTTCCGATTGCTAAACCATTGTTAATACGCAATAAACCTCACTAGGTTTCAAAAAATTGCATTTAAGTTTACCCCTTGGCATGCTGTGCGCCGTTCTGGCTGGAGGGAGGAGAGGTGTGGAATCACAAGCTGCTGGGTGCAATTTATTTATAACATTCTATTTGAGGCCTGTTTTATTCTTTCAGCGCCCTATTATTTTTTGCGAATGAGACGCCGTGGGGGCTGGCGGAGGGGTTTTGGGGAGCGGTTGGGCCGTTATTCCACCGAGTTCAAGCAAGCCATCAGCAACCGCGATGTCATCTGGCTGCATGCGGTCAGTGTCGGCGAGGCGAACATCTGTGTGCAGTTGATCAAGGTTCTCCAGCCGCGACTGCCCAACCTCAAGCTGGTCGTCTCCACAACCACCTCCACGGCGATGAACGAGTTGCGAAAAAAACTCCCCGCAGAGGTGAGTAGGATTTACTACCCGATCGACCGTCGTGGATTTGTTCGGCGTGCCCTAGCCACCATCCGGCCCAGAGCGATGGTGCTTGTTGAGGCCGAGATATGGCCCAATTTCCTCTGGGGGCTGCAGGCCCGGCGAATCCCGCACTTCCTGGTGAACACCCGCATCTCCGGGAAGTCGTACCGAGGGTATCGCCGGTTCCATTTTTTGTTCCGCAGGTTCTTTGCCGGGTTCACCGGCGTGGGCGCCCAGAGCGAATCCGACGCCAAGCGGCTGGTGGAACTCGGCTGCAACAACAAGGTGGTTCGCGTGTTTGGCAGTTGCAAGTTTGACGGAACGGGAATCAGCCGGGATCGGCTTTTGGACGTCCCCAACTTACTGCAAAGCCTGGGTGTCCCCGAGGGCGCGCCGTTGCTCGTCGGTGGCAGCACGCATAACGGCGAGGAGGAAATCCTGGCCCGTTTGGCCAAGCGACTGCGCAAGAAACATCCCGATCTGTTTCTCGTGTTGGTGCCGCGCCATGCCGAGCGTGGGCGTGAAGTGGGCGAAGCTCTGGCCGGGCTGGGTGTCCATTTTGTTTATCGCAACGAGATCGGCGGCAACACACCTCGTCTGGAACGGGGGAGCCTGGACTGTCTGCTCGTCAATACCACGGGAGAGTTGAAGTACTTTTACGAGGAAGCCGCCGTCGTGTTCATTGGCAAAAGTCTGGCGGCACAGGGCGGCCAAAACCCGATAGAACCGGCCGGCTTGGCCAAGGCGATCGTGGTTGGCCCGCACATGGAAAATTTCGAGGAAATTACCGCCAAGTTTTTGTCCCAGGACGCGGTGATTCAAGTTGGAGACGAGACCGCCCTTGAGTCGGCGATAGATGATCTGCTCAGCGACAAAGCCAAGCGGGATGCGCTTGGCCAAGCGGCACAAAAAGTGGTTCAAAGCAACGAGGGTGCCGTCGAGCGAACAGTCGAAATGATCCTCTCCGGCACCGAAACTTCCGAGATGGTGCAGAACTATTGAGCGAACTCCACCATTTGCAGCTAAAAAAACTATCAAAAATCATTGACATAAGGGCGAATTGCCATAATCTCAATCAAGCCTATCGAGTTTAGGTAATATATTGAAATCTACTGTTATAAACCTGAAACCGCTCAAAAGGGTATTCTACCTAGGGGTTGTCAATGGGCGAATGTTTTTGGTTAGCGCGAGATGCAACCTAGGAAGACTAATAACTCAAACTCCTATCGGCCATGGCACCGGAAGATATTAACCAAGCTAACGAAGCGCTACGCGGCAAATCTCCGCTTGAGGTGGTTAGGTGGGCCATTACAAAGGCTGATGGACGGGCTATAGTTTCTACTAACTTTCGCCCATATGAGGCGGTAATCCTGCATCTAGCCACTGAGGAGCAGCCTGATATCCCTATCCTGTGGGTTGACCACGGCTACAACCGTGCCGCCACCTACGCTCATGCCGAGGAGTTGAAGTCGCTACTTAAACTAAACATTAAGGCCTATCTTCCCAAGTTCACCGCGGCTCATTATGAAACCTTGTACGGAGGCATGCCTAAACCAACCAAGGAAAACGAGGAAGCAATTAAGGCCTTTAGCACAATTATGAAACTAGAGCCTTTTCAGCGTGGCATGAAAGAGTTGGCTCCAACAGTTTGGCTCACCGCCCTGCGCAAAGTGCAGAATCCAAATCGTGCCGGATTGGACATTGTTAGCTCCGATTCAAATTTCAATTCTATAAAAGTTAGCCCACTGTTTTATTGGAGTGATGATGAGATGGAGGCCTATCTTAAGGAGCACAATCTGCCGAATGAGTGGGATTACTTCGATCCTGCGAAGGGAGACGAGAAACGTGAGTGTGGTCTACACGCCAGTTGGGGAGGGAGGGCGATTGCGGAAGAATGAGTTCCTATCACCTTGACCATCTTGAGTATCTCGAGGCCGAGGCAATTCATGTGTTGCGTGAGGTCGCTGCTGAGTTTGAACGACCGGCGATCCTCTATTCCGGTGGCAAAGATTCGATCTGCATTCTGCGACTCGCCGAGAAGGCTTTTCGACCATCCGAAATTCCGATGCCGTTTCTTAATGTCGAGACGGGTCATGAGTTTCCAGAGTTAATTAAGTTTCGTGATTATCGTGCGGAGGAACTTGGTGCCAGACTGATTGTTCGTACTGTCGATGAAGCGATAGAAAGCGGGGCTGCGGTGTCCACCCCTGGTCAAGTCAGTCGCAACCAGATGCAAATCCCTGTCTTGCTTGGTGCCATTGAAGAGTTTCAGTTCGATTGCTGTATCGGTGGCGCCCGACGGGATGAGGAAAAGGCCCGAGCGAAGGAACGTTTCTTTAGTTTTCGAGATGCATTTGGGCAATGGGATCCAAAGAATCAGCGACCGGAAATATGGAATCTCTACAATGCGCGCCTAAATTCAGGTGAAAATATGCGAGTTTTCCCGTTATCAAACTGGACGGAGATGGATGTGTGGGAGTACATCAAGAAGGAGAATTTAGCTGTACCGGGGATTTATTTTAGTCATGAGCGAGAATGTTTTCATCGTGGCGGTCAATGGTTACCAGTACCGCCTCCACATTCCGAAAACAACAAACCCGATCCCTACACTAATGCGCGCCCGACGGGGAAGGAGGAGCGTCGCATGATGATCTGTAGGGTACGCACGATCGCTGACATGATCAGCACGGGTATGGTTGAAAGCCCAGCAAATAACATTGATGACATCATTGCGGAGGTTGCTGCCGCGCGTGTGACCGAGCGGGGTTCTCGTGCAGACGACAAAGCCAGCGAGGCTGCGATGGAAGACCGCAAGAAGGTCGGATATTTTTGATCAGTTCCCGTGAATCAATCCCAACATCCAGTTGATCTGCTGCGCTTCAATACTTGCGGCTCTGTCGACGATGGCAAGTCTACTCTCATTGGCCGTTTGCTGTATGATTCCAAGTCAATCATGGAGGACCAGATGGATGCGTTGGAGCGATCGGCCGACATTACAGGCGGTGGAAAGGTGAATCTGGCCAACCTTACTGATGGCCTCCGTGCTGAACGGGAGCAGGGAATTACAATCGATGTGGCCTACCGATACTTTGCTACGCCCAAGCGGAAGTTCATAGTTGCCGATACGCCGGGCCATGAGCAGTACACGCGCAATATGGTCACTGGCGCGAGCACGGCGAATCTTTCCGTCGTGCTCGTGGATGCACGAAATGGTGTCATTGAGCAGACGCGTAGGCATAGCTATCTCTCTGCGTTGTTGGGTATTCCGCACATCGTGTTTGCAATCAATAAAATGGACCTCGTAGGTTGGAGCGAGGATTGCTATCGCAATATTCGCGCTGAAATTGAGGGTTTTCTTCCCAAGCTGGATATGTTCAAGGATGTGAAGTTTATACCGATGAGTGCATTGGAGGGGGACAATGTTGTCACTCCCTCCCGGCATTCGCCGTGGTATGAAGCCACGACGCTGCTTGGCCACCTGGAATCCGTGCACAACGCTAGTGATTGGAATCTCAATGCTTTTCGTTTTCCTGTTCAGTGGGTAAACCGTCCAAACAACCCAAAGGATAAAACATTGCACGATTTTCGTGGTTTTTCCGGTCAGATTACCGGAGGCATTGTGAAAATCGGCCAGGAAGTGCTAATTTTGCCGAGCGGCCTTAAAAGTAAAATCAGGGAAATCTGGACTTACGATGGGACACTGGAAGAGGCCTTTTCACCGCAGTCCGTCACGCTTCTGCTTGAGGATGATATCGATGTCAGCCGGGGTGATACGATCGTGGGTCTTGACCCGTTGCCTGGCTATTGTGCAGATCTCTCAGCACAGCTGTGTTGGATGGATTCGCGGCCACTGAAGCGTGACCGGAAATATTACCTAAAACACGGTGCGCAAACCGTGCAGGCCATGGTCGGGAGTTTGGACAGTCGTGTTAATATTAAAACTTACGAAACGGAACCCGAGCCGGATCAGTTGGCCTTGAACGATATTGGTGAGGTCAGCCTGCGCACAGCCAAGCCGCTGGTCTTTGATGGCTACACGACCAACCGACTCACCGGTTCTT
>UINC01002186.1_pt1 | contig 11442 bp, 8 predicted proteins | sample 5385821 | NCBI WGS metagenome assembly UINC01 (sample SAMEA4666929, study PRJEB26691) | marine metagenome | isolation source: Pacific Ocean | place: Pacific Ocean | collected 2011-10-13 | reverse complement strand
AATATTGTATTTCTGGCAGGCACATAGGTTATGGGTATTTCTGAATTCATTTCATCGAGGTCACGATCTTTTGGAACATCCAAATCATCTGTCAAGGCAGACCCACCAATGGATCCCAAATCTATATTCGTGATATGATGTGTTTTTATGTTAAAGTGTGCAACTATATCTTTTGCACAATCAATCTCAAAATCATGCCGTTGTCCATAATTGAATGTCAATACTGAAATCTCATAGCCTCGATCGATCGCAATAGCTAGAACAGTAGTAGAATCAAGGCCGCCACTAAGTAATACAATAGCTTTACTCATAATTTATTTTAGCTAATTATGCGCAAATATTGGCAATAATTATTAATCAGAAACTATAAGCTAACTGAAACTGGAAATGAGAGAAGTCTTCTAATTGTTCAAACCTGTTTTGCGGATTATCATCCCCTTTGAAATAACTGACCGATCCATCTATAGACAAATTTTCAATCAATGAATAAGCTGCATTTATTCCAACCATTTGGCCTTTTTCCTCCAAATTGATTAATAGGTTATAACCTAATTCCAGGCTTTCATCAAAAAATGTTTCACTACCAACAATTGACAGCGATTGTTCAGCTATCATGGCAAAGGGCGTCCCTAATCCTGGAACAAAATTATCAGTATTTATTGCTACTGGATCCATTGTTACCAAATCAACAGTCTGCCCTACTGCATTTAATACATGGTTACCAATCAATTGTGCACCAATGGTAGATGAGCTCACTGTACGGTATTCAAACTGGATTACATATTGTACATATTCTGCTTCAGTATCAAAGAATCGGAACCAAGATTCTTGAAAATCATTTTCAGTGGTGAAGTATCCTACCTCGGCTCGTATGGTGATATCATCTATGAAAGTTACCATATTTATTCCAAATACTGATGTTGCGCGATAGCCAAATTTTGGATCTATCTTTATAATATTAAACGTATCCACTCCTAAAAGACTGAAAGAACGGTCTCTACCATCAAAGTAAGATATTCCAATATCCGTTTCCCCAAGCGTTGTCTTTAACCTTAATCCGTATTCCAATGAATTATCGATTTTTTCATATTTACTAGGTTCAATTGGTATCTGGAATGGAAAGTCCGGTTCATTAAATGGCATGCGGTTAGGTATGTGGTCTGGTATGATTACACCTTCCAGTTGCCAATCACCCCAATAAACAGTAATGGCTGCAGATAAAGACCCGACCTTTCTATCCGTACCTGGTAAAAACATGAAATAATAATCATAGGCATTTAGATTATCGGTAGGATTATTGCCATCAACAACACCCCAGGCATGAATCTGTTTCCCAAATTTGACTTCACCCCAATTAGGAAACCAAACCGTATATGCTTCTCGTAAATCAAATACAGATTTATTTCCCCCCCAGCGATACTCTAATGCAGAATTCAACATGAAATCGAAATCACCCATTGTATAACTGAGCTTTAAATCTGCCAGGCGAAAAGGAAGATCCATTCGCGATTGATCTGAAATGTGAAACATGCCGGTAGGCTTCAATGATCCTGTAATAGATAATTGACCAAACAGTATTTTGCACGTGAGGAGCAAAAAAATATAACGAAAACGCATATTACGTCTAAATATGCAGAAAATTAATTTCGAGGTAGACGTTTTAAATTCTTTTCCTGAAAAAGACTTTCGTCTAAACCAGAATCAACTTTTATATCATCCATAGTGAGTTTTGTGGTGTGATTTTTTTGAATGTCCTCAACAAATATGTTACTAATCACATTGTATCCAGATAATGATTCAAAAAGGAACATCTTTTTTTTCCTTAAGTTACCTCCCAAATCATATGATTCTTCTTTAATTGCAATTAGCGTTTCTTTTTCAACCCAGGTAATATGCTTTGAATATGTTGATTTTATTTCTGCATTAGGGACTACTTCTAAAACAAAACATTCTTTACCATCTACCATATCATTTTCTAATCGTTTATAATTGTTTTCATCCAGAGCACGGCTAGTCATATCTTCATAACTAAGGTCAGATCCCATAAATGAATCACCCTTTTTTGATGAAGATATACGTCGAACTTTTTTAAATGCTGGAAGCCACATACGCATTTCATCTGCTTTGTCATCATGTTCGATTTTCAAGAATGCAACTCCCTTATCATCGGCTGGATTCAAAAACCATAAGATCTGTTTAGAACTATTATTTATAGACTTTGATAAGATAGTAGAAGTCCTGGTTTTTCCTTTACTATTGGTCAATAGCATTGTTGTTTTGGATACAATATCCTGAGGTGCTTTTCTTTCATCAACCATTTTTGCTATAGCCATTCCATCTTGCGGATAAGAAGTAGAAAAAATAATTATTAATAAAATTATTATTTTTATCATATTTATTGTTATCCTAGCAATTTTTTCATAACCTTTTTACGGCGTCCTGTGAGTTCCAATAAACTGGCCAGAATAGTAAGCGTACCGAATGATGTTGAAAACATGGCAAACACCATCAAACCGCCCATATGTTGTAACGGAATGAATTCCGAGAATAGCAATGCGCCGAAAGCCATGTTTGACAATGCGTCTAAGATAATTGGATAACCTACCTCATCAATAACTCGATTACTTCGTGTTGCAATAGGTACGTTGGCGCGGGCCAAACGACGATACTGAGAAATATAGTGAATGGCAAAATCAACACCCACACCAATGATAACGGACGATAGTAATGCAGTTACATGGTTCAAATCTATTTTCAGAATTCCCATGAAACCAAAATTCAAAATTACGGCTGCCGATAATGGTATTACAGCCAAGATACCCCAACCAAGATGTCTAAAAAATATTGCTGCAATAAAGGTAATGACAACAATTGATACACAGATACTGATTACAGATGATTTAATTACCAATTCAACCATATCCCGCAGTACAACAAGCTGACCCGTGGCAGTTATATCTTTATATTTCGTGAAGTTTTTATCCACGAACTGTTCGATATCATTTACAAAGAGTACACTACTTTTTGTAGAAACATTTTTTAGGATCGCTGTTACCAGTGCTTTCGAATATTCATAGTCAACCAGGGCGGTAAGGTCATCGGGATCACCTGACATGGAATACATTGTGTATAAGTTGTTCACTTTAGCCCGATCATCGGGTACTGTTTCGTAGTCCGGATCATCATCCATTACAGTGCGGTGCATACGTTTAATTACGTCGGCAATCGAAAACGTTATGGAAACACTAGGGTTCTTTTCAACATAATCCTGAAGTTGACTGATCTGTTGCAGTAATTCCGGGTCTTTCATATCTCCATTGATCAGAAATTCAAGATCCATAGCACCAAGCATTTTTTTATCAAGAAACTCAAGACTATCTCTGATCTTATTTCCTTTCTCAAAAAAGGAAAACATATTTACTTCAGTGGTAACCAGTTTGATGCCGTGAATCCCAACAGCCACTAGGAGCAAGCCACCAATTAAAATACTACGCGGAAACTTTATAATTTTACTGCCAAATTTATCAACAATACGTTCCAGTAAGCCTGGTTTTCTAATTGCCCTGGAGTTCAAAGGCCAATCCTTTAGCATGATTAATGATGGCAGTAGCGTGGTGGATAGTATCCATGCCCAGGAAATACCGATAGCAATGGATACGCCATAACCGGTCATGTATTCTATCGGCGCAAACACCAGTGATAGAAAAGCTGCTGCTGTGGTTAAACTGGTTAAAAAGATCGGCAACATTAATGAATCAATACTTTGTTCAATTGCCTTGGCTTTATCGCCGGTAATTCGCAATTTTTTGAAAAATTTTGTTAAAAAATGTACACTATCTGAGTTGGCTATTGTCATTAGAATGATCGGCATTGATGTGTTCATAATAGAAAAAACAAACCGCTCCGATCCTGTCAATTCCCTGATCCAGCCCATGGACCCCATCATACCTATTAGTGAGAGAATAATTACAGAAAGTACCATAAATACCCCAGCAACGCTGCGCAGGCTGGCCAGCAGTATTATCACCATCATGACCAATCCAATCCGCACCAAGAACATGGCATCGGCGCGCACCAAACTACTTACAATACCAACCAAATAAGGGGGCCCACCAAAATGCAGGTCGTACCCACTAAGTAATTTTTCTGCAGTGGCAACTATTTTTACTACAGAAGCCTGTTCACTAGTATTGCCATTTGGTATTACTACTATATTAAAGAAATCATCATTTTGAGAAATAACTCGCTTTTTCAATTCCGGATTTCTTATCAGGTAATCTTTAATGTCCGCAATTTCTTCCAAGGATAAATCTTTCGTACTGACCAAATCATCGATTAACAGAAAGCCATCTTCATTTTCCATTCTATTCAGATTTGTGAGACTACGGATTTCCTCTACTTCCGGAAGTGCTTCCAGGGCTTTAGTAAAATTCCACAAATCGCTCATTGCTTTATTTTGGAAGAGGTTTTTCCCTTCAGTCCCAAACGCTACAAAAATCAGATCTGTATTGCCAAATTCATCTTTTACTTCTTCCCAAACCACTCTTGTTTTAACTGATTTAGGGATCATTTTCATCATATCATCTTCAATGACAAAATGCTGCAGCCCAAAACCCATGATCAGCGTTATGATCAGGGCGCTAGCAAGTGTACGTTTAGGATGGTGGATGGATTGAAGGACAGCCCATTTTTTAAATTTGGTATTAATCATAAGTTAAAACAGCAAAAGTTGTGAAAAATATTTGATTATCTTTAATCTAATAGAGCATATTAAAGAACTATTTTCGGTCCAACCAATCAATTTCTTATACCTTTAAGATCTCAAATGCACTTTAATTTCCTATGTAGATGAATATCGATTTACTAGATAAACAATATTTTAATAAACCATTCATTATCTTGGCAAATGGACAATATCCTTCTCATCCTGCTGCATTAAATAAGCTGCATACCGCCGGAACCATAATTTGTACAGATGGCAGTGCCAATAAATTATTAGAAAATGGATTAACCCCTAATGTAATTATTGGTGATATGGATTCTACCACTGTTGGTCAAGACTCATTTAAAGGACTTTATGTTAAAATTTCTGACCAAGATAATACAGATTTGGATAAAGCATTAGAATGGTGCAAGGTGAACAGCCTTTCGCAGCTTACTGTACTAGGCACATCTCAACTTAGGGAAGATCATACTATAGGAAATCTGATGCTCTTGGCCAATTACAGTGAGGAATTAGATATAAATTTTGTGACAGATTATTTTACCATCACTTGCCATCATGGCAAACGGTCATTTACTTCATTTAAACAACAGTTAGTATCACTTCTACCAGTAGAAGATATAAAGTCTATTACAACGGAAGGTCTTGAATTTCCATTAATAGACGAATTATTTCCTCTTTCAAGTAGGGGTATAAGTAACCGTGCAACCGGGCACCAGTTTATCATATCTAGTTCTGGGAAAATATGGGTTTTCCGTTCCCATTCTGAATGAATATGCATTACCTGGATATTTTGGTACTTGGGGTTTACGCTACAGCTCTGGTCATTATTGGTTTTATACGATCAGGTAGCAGTAGATCCAATTCGGAAGAATATCTGCTTATGGGCCGGCGTTTGAGTCTTCCCGGATTTGTAGCCACACTAGTAACAACTTGGTATGGTGGTATTCTTGGACTTGGGGAGAATACATATTTATACGGCGTCCAAACATGGTTCATCTTTGCGCTGCCTTATTACATATTTGGTCTAATTTTTGCTTTGCTTCTGGCAAAACGAATATCCATAACAAAATTCATTTCAATTCCAGATCATTTTCATCATCATTATGGCCGGAGTGCGGGAATAGTGAGTGCCATATTCATCATGGTTCTTGCAAGTCCTGCACCTTACATACTAAGTATTGGTATTTTGCTGCAAACCTTTTTGGATATTTCACTGGGCTGGGCTCTTATTTTAGCGCTGGGTACCAGTATGGTTTACATATGGACCGGAGGATTTGGGGCAGTAATTCGTACTGATATCTTCCAGTTTATACTGATGTATGGCGGGTTTATAATTCTACTGGGCTTTTCCTGGGGTGAATTTGGTTCACCAATTTCCATAATCAGTCAACTACCTGAAACGCATATTGACCCATTTGGCGGAATGTCAGTACAATATATTTTGGTATGGTTCTTTATCGCCATGTGGACATTTGTAGATCCTGGGTTCTATCAGCGCTGCGCTGCAGCAAATTCCCCTGTTACAGCAAAGAAAGGTATCCTGATTTCTTTGGTATTCTGGTTTATTTTTGACCTATTAACCATCACTAGCGGGCTCTATGCCAAATTTGCACTGGAAATCTCAGCACCATTGTTTGCATTTCCATTACTAGGAATGGAAATCCTGCCCCCCATCATATTTGGGCTATTTATTGTTGGTATATTGGCTACCATTATGTCTACGGTCGATTCATTGGGATTTATTAGTGCTATTACCTTTGGCCGTGATATCATGTGGCGGATCCAAGTGACAGAAGCAGGGAAAACACCTGTTATGGATCGTACGATGACACCTATGGTTCAAAAGGGCTTATTTGTCATGGCCTTTTTGGCCCTGGCCTTAGCCGTGACAGTCCCATCAGTTGTGAGGTTATGGTATGTGACAGGGTCGATTATTGTGCCAGGCTTACTATTACCTTTCCTAATGACCTTCAGAACACATCACGGCATTCCAGTGAATATTATTCAACTGATGACCCTTCCGGTCATGATAGCCATTATCTGGTTCATTATGGGAAATTTAACTGATGGCTATCCTTTTGGAATTGAGCCGTTTTACCCGGGACTGCTAACATCTTTAATCATATTTAGCTTGAGTGGATTAAATGGCTCTAGAGAGCTAACGAAAACTTCTGGTTAAACTTGAACACCGGGAAACGAAAATTGAAGGCGTTCCTTACAGACAAGGTTACCTTAGTATTAATGATAAAAGTGTTGCATCCTGGGCCGAATAACTTTATTTCAATTACCAAAATAAAAAAGCCGGCTTAATGCTGGCTTTTTTATAAGCATTTCTATTGATATTAACTCAAGAAAAGCCTATTCCATATCGCTTGAATATTCTCCTTTAGTAGCCAAGCCATTGAAAATTGCTCTTTTCATCAGCGCTTCTTGGGCAGTAGGTATATTTTCAGCTCTTCCGGACCAGGCCTTTAAGGCAGGCGCCTGTAGGGCGCGGCCGTATGAAAAAGTAAGATTCCAGGGTGTGCCATCGATCTGATTCATAGCATTAAGATGGGCTGTGGCCAATTCATCACTCTGCCCACCAGAAAGAAACGCAATCCCTGGTACAGCTGCGGGAACCGTATTAAAAAAACAGTCTACTGTCATTTCCGCTACCTCCTTGACGGAAGCCTGCTCAGAGCAATCATAACCCGATAATACCATATTTGGTTTTAATACCATACCTTCCAGTTCTACGCCCTGTGATGCCAATTCATAAAAAACAGTATACAGTGTTTCTGTAGTAAGTTGATAACTTTCTTCAATTGTATGATCACCATTCATTAAAATTTCCGGTTCAACAATTGGTACCAGCCCCTGCTCCTGGCATAATGCAGCGTAGCGCGCCAGAGCGTGGGCATTGGCTGAAATACAATAAGCAGTAGGAATATCCTCTCCAATGGTAATAACCGCACGCCATTTGGCAAAACGAGCTCCAAGCTCATAATATTCTTTCAAACGATCCCGGAGACCATCAAGTCCTTCGGTAATTTTTTCGTCATCAGAATTAGCGAGTTGTTTCGCGCCCTTATCTACTTTAATGCCAGGGATAATTCCCAAGGTTGATAAATGTTCCGGAAAAGGTATCGATCCATTTATAGTAGATTGGCGAATTGTTTCATCAAAGAGAATCACTCCACTTATGTGATTTTCAATACCATCTGCTGTAAAAAGCATATCACGGTAAGCGTTACGGTTTTCTGCCGTACTTTCCACATTTATACTTTCAAACCGCTTTGTACATGTTGGTGTACTTTCATCGGCTGCTAGAATTCCTTTCCCTTTTGCTACCATTGCCTGTGCTATATCCTGAATATCATTCATTTGTTGACCTTTTTAGTTATTAATTAATTTCCTTTAACATATCCTGGAACCAGTTCTGATCAGTATTAAATGGCTTTCCACCTTTAATTCTATCAAAATTAATTAGACTTAATTCATCATTATTATCTTCGTCAAGCCCGACCACACCGTTTTGCCTTAAAAGACCGCATTCTGCCGCTAGAGTTGCAGACCTTTTAATCAAGCTCAAATCCCTTGGATTAGCAGCAGCTGATCTAGCAAAGTATCCGCTCTTCTGAACAAGAACTTTCTGTGCTTCCAGTCTGTTAGAAAACTGTTTTGCGTACCATAATCCAGGATTAATCTCATCCAGTCTTACATGGCCAAAAGCATCCCGCGGAACTTCTTCGTCTTTTGCTTCCAGCTCATTAACAATTGTTTCAATCCCAGCCCCTTCACTAAGAAAAATATTCACACCATCTTTTTCGTCCATTTTTCGTTTTAACCTTTCCGATTCTGCTTCTAGGTCAATTGGCAATTCAGGAATATATACTGCATCTACATCCCAACGATCCATTGAGATAAGCAATTCAGGGTAAAATTCACGGTCCTGCAATCGTTTACGATAATCACGAGCTGTTGCAGCAGTAAGCCAACCACAATGGCGCCCCATTACTTCATGAATAATTAATTGCCTAGCGCTGGTAGTATTTTCATTAGCAATATTTTCAAAAAACAGCGCGCCCTGTTCAGCAGCTGTGGCTGCGCCCAGCGATTGCGCAATCGGTACAATATCATTATCAACTGTCTTAGGTAACCCCACCACTGTTAAATCATAATTATTTTCAGATAAATATCTTGCTAATTCAGCAGCCATAGTATTTGTGTCATCACCGCCAATTGTGTGCAGTATGGTAACGCGATCTTTCTGTAACTGTTTTGCAGCCACTTCTAATGGCATATCCCCTCCCGTTACTAAGCCTCGTCGAATGCAATCTTCAGTATTGGTAAGCTTTACTCGGCTGTTGCCTAGCGGGCTACCACCATATTTATAAAGAATATTGGCCCCGCTACTCGCATTAGCTGGAAATTCAATGAACCTACCTTTCAATAAGCCTTGGTAGCCATTTAAATAACCAATTAATTCAGCATCGGGTACAGTTTCAGCATAGCATTCAATAAGTGCTCCAATTGAAGCTGACAAACATGGTGCTATACCACCGGCAGTTAAAAATGCAATCTTCAATATTTATTACTCAATAATAAAGGGGTCGAAATATATTAAAGTTTTCTGACACTTTTTATTCCATTAATCGTTCTGTATTGATCTTTTTCCTTAAATTTCAAACGCGGTTATTTATAGATAATAAAACTGTGAAAATAATGTCAGATTTCTTTTGGTTTCCCATCTCATCCATAGCGTGGCTTCGAAACCATTACTTATATGCTTAATGGAAAATTTCGACAACAGGATTCAGCCAGCGACGAAGGGGTTTTGACAGTTGGATCAGTCCATAACACCGTAAAAATGTTATTGCTGATCTTTTTTTTGAACGATAATTATAAAATGTATATTAAAAACACAATCGTGGAGATTAAAACATGAAAGTAGCATTGTTTGGTGGTACTGGTTTTGTAGGTACATATATCACGGAAGAATTATTGAATAATAATCATGATCCTGTTCTACTGGTTCGCCCTGGATCGGAAAATAAAGTTTACTTACCTGATAAGTGCCATGTTAATGTTGGATATATAACGGATTTCGAATCAATTGAGCAGACAATTAATAATACTGACGCAGTGATATATAATATTGGGATCATAAGACAATTTCCAAAAAAAGGTATCACTTTTGAAGCAATGCACTTTGAAGGTGCACGGCACTGTATGGAAGCAGCTGAAAGATTAGGCGTGAAACGTTTTATTCTTATGAGTGCCAATGGTGTTAAATACAATGGGACATTATACCAATCGACCAAATTTTTAGCAGAACAATACCTAAAAAATACAGAACTGGAATGGACGATATTTCGTCCATCTTTAATATTTGGTGACCCTAAGGGAAAACAGGAATTCTGTTCACAGCTACGAGATAATATGCTGAGCCTTCCCTTACCTGCTCCACTATTCTTTGAAGGTTTGATTCCCTGGACTGCAGGTCAATTTGAAATGTCACCAATTCATATTAAGGATGTAGCCGTGTTCTTTGTTAAAGCATTAAACATCGGAAAAACAATTGGTGAAATCTATGAGCTGGGCGGACCGAAGTCATATACTTGGATGGAATTGATTGATCTAATATCTGCAGCTTCTGGAAAAAAGAAATGGAAAATTCCTGCACCTGTAACGCCAATTAAGCTAGCCGCAAGTATATTTGAGCGTTTTCCTTTTTTCCCAATTACAAAAGATCAGTTGACTATGCTTTTAGAAGGCAATACCTGTGATTCAACCAGTTCATTCAAATTTTTTGAAGTTGATCCCATTAGTTTTTCTACCGAAAATCTAGAGTATTTGGCACCCAAATAATTTTCAAAAACTACTCAAATTATAGTAATTCATTTATAAAAAGATGTATAACCCCAATAAAAAATTAATTAAGTCAACCATGTTAATTATTATTGCTGGTTGGAACTTATATGCGCAAGGAGGGAAGCTGTCAGGGTTCATTACTGATCAAAAAACAGGCGAAGCACTTATTGGTGCTAATGTGTTTATCGTTGAAACGGGGAATGGTATGTCAACCGACAATAATGGGTATTATGTTTTACAAAATATAAGTTCCGGAAGCTATACTCTTATGGTTTCATACATAGGGTATGCCACACTGCAAAAAGAAATAACTTTTGGAGCAGATGAATCTATTAAAATGAATTTGGAACTCGGGATTGAAGCTGTAGAAATAACTGAAGTGGATGTGTCGGCAGAGAAAATACAGCGAAAAAATAATATTCAACCTAGTCGTGTAAATTTATCGCCGCGCATTATAAAGGCAGCACCTGCCCTTGCAGAACCAGATATTTTTCGTACTATTCAAGCGCTACCTGGTGTGCTAACCAGCAATGAAGCAAGTACAGGTCTAGTTATCCGTGGTGGAAATACCGACCAAAATTTAATTCTTCTGGATGGTATTACAGTATATAACCCAACTCATTTTGGCGGAATTTTTTCCAATTTCCTTGTTGATGCAGTTAAGGAGGCGGAATTAATCAAAGGCGGATTTAATGCAGAATATGGTGGCCGTTTATCGGCAGTGCTGAACGTATTAAGCCGGGAAGGAAATCGAAATTATTTTCAGGGAAAAACAAGCATATCATTACTATCTGCCCAGACTACTCTGGAAGGACCTTTTTATAATGGCGCCTGGCTTTTATCAGCGCGTAGAACGTATT
>UINC01002182.1_pt1 | contig 11445 bp, 6 predicted proteins | sample 5385821 | NCBI WGS metagenome assembly UINC01 (sample SAMEA4666929, study PRJEB26691) | marine metagenome | isolation source: Pacific Ocean | place: Pacific Ocean | collected 2011-10-13 | reverse complement strand
AGCAATGGTCTCCAACTGGATCTCTCAAAATCATTAAATACTTAAAAATTGATTATGACGGAACCCCTGCAATTGGCTGGAACCCTGCAGGGGTCAATTTAAGTGATCCCTATTCAGAATCAGGCAACCTTCAAATACAAACGATTAATGAAGAAAGCGGAATTCTTTGTTATTGGAATCAAAAAGGGAACTTTTCAGACATATATTCCCAAGTTATTGATTGGGATGGAAATCAGTTATGGACTACAGGAGGAATTGTTATTTCTGATGCGAATGAAGATCAAACAAATTTTTCCTTCGATCTCAATGAAGATCATAGTAAATCTATAATAGTTTGGGAAGATTTTCGTAATGGACAAAATTTTGAAATATTTGGACAAGTTTTAGATCTTGAAAATGGAAATCTTTTGGGTGATGCTATTCAATTCACATCAGTAGTGAATGATTCTTTAAATAATTATACACCAAAAGTGAAATCTGTTATGGCCGATGAATTCTTAATACTTTGGGAAGATGGTAGAGGATACATCAATGAAGATCCGTTATTAATCAATGGTGTGGATTTATATGGATCTGGTTACAAAATTGGCCAGGGAATGACCACAGATATGAATGGCACTCCGATTTGTGTGGCTTATCATAAGCAACAAAATGTGAATATAACCCATCATTCAGGAGAAGAATTTTTTCTCGATTGGATTGACTATCGCAGCTCTGGGAAAGAAGACTTGGCCAATTATTATGGTCGGACCTTAATTAAAAGTGAATTACTCTCTAATTCCCCTAACTGGGATTGTGAGTTACCAACTGAATTCAGAGTGAGTGCCGCATATCCAAATCCATTTAATGGGAAAGTGAATTTCGATTTTAGTATGCCCGCAAAAGAAGCAGTAGAATTCCGTATATATGATTTGACCGGACGTGTTGTATTGGACAGATTGATCTTGCCGGGATTTGGTGGAAATTATCGTGTGAGTTGGGATGGCAAATCCATGAATGGTCAATTGGCAACTAGTGGAATTTACTTCTATGAATTTAAGATAAATAACATAATAGAAAAAGGTAAGATAACTTACTTAAAGTAATAGTAGAACTATGAGATTGACAAAGTGCATTGATCGATATACATCTGTTATGCATTTCTGCTAAACTTCTCCTGATGGGTTGGAGGGCAATCTCAATGTTTGATAATATAGTAATGAAAAAATATATCCTGATCCTAATCTCTATCTTAGTCCTTAATCACGTAAATGGACAAGGATTGGATGAGCGCTACCATTCCGTCGTAGAGATCAATACGCTTCTTGATTCATTGGATCAATTGGAAGAATTGAATGGATGGTTTCGTGTAGATACCATTGGTTTTTCTACTCAGGACCTAATTCCGATTCTGGCAGTTAAGATTTCTGATAATGTTGAATTAAAAGAAGATGAACCTCAGGTGTTATTTGTCGGTCAAGTTCATGCAGAAGAGGTTCTTGGTGTGGAAGTGGTTTTGGATCTTATGGAAGATCTATTATTCCCAGATAACAGCATTTATAGTCATATGAATATCTTGAAACAATTCATGGAAATATGGATTGTTCCCACGGCGAATCCAGAAGGTCTCAATGTTATACACGATGGTTTAGATATGAGTTTCAGGAAAAATAAAAAAGATCTTTCTCCCGAAGGGCCTTATCCCAACGGTATTTTTGATTACGAGTCCACAATCGGAAATGATATAGATGGTGTGGACTTGAATCGGAATTTTGGTTTTAACTGGGCATTTGGTGATACCTTTCTGGAACCTGATAATTCTGATTATGCGTCCCATTACGATTATTACAAAGGGGAAGAACCTTTTTCAGAAGGGGAAGCCATTGCACTCCGAGATTTGGCATTGGAAAATGATTTTGTTTTTTCCATTGTATGGCATAGTTCAAGATCGGGCAATTTATCAGAGAAAGTGTTTACTTCCTGGCGATGGGAAGAAACAAAAGATTCTCCTGATTTAGATTTAATGAAGACAATTGCAGATCAATTTTCAGAATTACTCGAAACGGAAGATGGTACTGGATCTTACCTTTCTGTTTACAGCGGATCCAGAAACGGTAAACTTCACGATTGGTTTTATAAGGAAACAGGTTGTATTCAATATCTGATAGAATGTGGAACGGCAAATCTTCAACCAGATAGTATCTTAATAGAGGATACCATTGATCGTACAAAACCAGCCATGGTATATTTAATGGACAGAGCGCTGGGGTACAACGTTGATGCAGCACAGGTTACGGGTATAGTTTATGATGCTTCCACAAATCAGCCCATTGAAGGCGCAATTATTGAAATATTAGAACATACAGGCTCAGTGCTTAAACCCCGCATCACCAACGAATTTGGCCGTTATAGACGCATATTAAACCCGGGTAGTTATACAATTTCAATCAGAGCGGAAGGTTATTTACCACAGGAAATTTATACAGTTGCGAATAATAGTGCTATGACAATGGAAAATATCACACTTTTACCTGCGCCTGTTCACCAATTGACTCTAAACCTATATCATGAAACCATGGACGTCAATACCATCGAAGGATTGATTAAACATGAATTTGGCACAGAAGAAATTCAAATAACCACAGGTTCAAATATATATGAACTCCCAGAAGGAGATTATCAAGTTTCGTTCGTTTTGGATGGAGAACTGATGCCATGGGAAAAATCTTTCTCATTATCAACCGATTTAGAATTGACAGTTCCATATTGGAATGGAAACCCGCAAATCCTGAGCCAGTCATGGCCATGGAGTGATTCTGACGGCCCCTGGCAATCTGGGAATGTAATTCTCCGTTCCCAGGAAAGTATACTTTACGATAATGGGGATTCTACATTTTTAACGCAATGGATGGAATCTGATTTAGAAGATATTTCAGGTATGAACCGTGCTGTTGTTGCAGTTACGCATAAATTTGAAACAGAATGGGATCATGATCCTGTTACTGTTACACTACTTGATGAAAATGATAATATTCTTGGAACAAAATCCTGGACAGGGGACCGCTGGGGCGACTATCAAACTGATTTAGTGACAGCCATCGCAGAAACGGAATTTTCACAGGTCAAGGTACGTCTTGAATTTTCTCCTGATGGAACGGTGAATTATCGTGGGTGGGAACTGCAATCATTGACCGTATTTTCTATATTGGATGAATATTTGGATATTGTTGAATCATCTGGAACTATTTCACCCAAAATTCCTATGACGATCACGGGAATTTATCCTAATCCATCCCATGGACGATTTCAATTAGATATTGCAAATTATCCAGGAGGTAATGGAAGTATAAGAATATTTAATATTTTAGGACAGGAAATCAAATCCTTTGATCTTCAGAAACTATCCGCTGGCAGACATTATTTTGATTTGAATCTTAATAATATCAATGGCCGTCCCATGAGCTCTGGGATGGTATTTGTACGTGTTGAATCTGGCAATGAGCAATTTGTTAAAAAATTTATAATACTTAAAAAGTAAACGATAAAAAATTATGAATCTTAAAAAAATGTATCTAATTATATATATTATTTCATTTTCTTTTCTTTTAGGCGATGGTGTATCATTTCGTGGAAAGACCAGTGAGCAGCTCATGAGTCAACCGATTCCTTTGGCCTTCACTAATATGGTTATGAATAATTATAATATTCTACCCTCTCAAATCAATCCACAGCGAGGTACATTCCTCATCATCGCACCAGACGGAATCATTCAGTATCTCGGCGACTTTGTATCATTCAAGAATTCTCAGGGATTTGATGTGGATGTAATCGCATTATCCGAAGCAGGAGAGTCTGCATCTTTAATCAAATCTACAATTGCCAATAAACTTGCTGAAGATCCCATGCTGGAATATGTATTACTCCTCGGTGATGTGGATGGTTTTGCCTCATTTCCTTCTTTTTATTATGGTCCTGAGAATGATGTATCTGATCAGAAATACACACATATTTTAGGGGATGATAATATTCCGGACGTATTCATTGGACGTCTTTCCATTGACTCGTTATCTGACTTAGCGGTGATCATGGCCAAAACAATGCAATATGTCACAAATCCCCTACTTTATGATTCTAATTGGTTGAGTCGGGGACTTATTGTGGCTGGAAACTATTCCAACTCTTATCCTATTCCCATCACGCCAAAATGGACTTCATATTGGCTCCGAGATGAATTATTGGATTATGGTTATAATCAGATTGATACGGTTTTTTATCCGCCCGTTCAGCAGGGTGCACCATATATAATTCCAAGCATCAATAATGGTGTAGGGATTGTGAATTATCGCGGTTGGGGAGATGCAAATGGTTGGCATTATCCCGAATTTCACACGGACGATGTGAATGATCTTAACAATGGTTGGCTAACACCTGTTTTTTTCAGCTGGGTTTGTAACTCCAACGATTTTGCCAACAATGTGGATCCGTGCTTAGCGGAATCTGTTTTGCGTGGAGGCACGCCTTCAATACCAAAAGGTGGAGTAGCATTTATCGGCCCATCGGATCTCCACACCAGTACAAAATATAATAATGTAATCAATGCCTATACCTATGATGCCATGCTGAATCACGGTGTGGTGGAATTGGGGCCAGCCATGCAGGCAGGACAGTCAGGATTATTAAAAGAATTTCCAGCTCAGAATGGTCCTGGTGAAGCACAGGAATTTTATGCCCACGTTTACAATATTCTCGGAGATCCATCTTTACCAGTATATATAGATACTCCGGACCAATTCACAATGAATGTTGAAGATATTTATGCTAATGATGGTCTTGTGGATTTGACTTTGACGAATGTTTCAGGGAGTACAGTTAACAATGCGGTGATCAGTATTATGGATGATGATCAATTATTGTCAAAAGGAATAACAGATGATGAAGGCCGTTTTTTAACGAGTATAGATGTATATGGTGGTATGCAGTTAGAAGTATATGCGAATAAAGGTGGTTTTATTCAAGGTCATACGAGTATTGGTATTCAGCCAGAAAACTCTGACCTCTCTATTGCAAATATGACTGTGATAAGTGAAAATGGAGGAGATAAACCGACACTCGGGGAATTGATCAATCTTACTTTAGAGTTAAAAAACAATTCAGAGAATTCTACCAATGCTTTTACCGGAGAAATCATCTTTTCAACAGGTGTTGAACCCAATTTATTTCAAGTAAATATTCCTGCTATGGCATCCGGAGGAATTGAAAGTTTAAACAGCGTAGAGTTCAGTTGTTACTCTGCTTCTGTAGGAAATACCATTCATGGACAGTTAAACGATCAAAATGGAAATACAATTTGCGAATTTGTTATTGAAGTAGAATTACCTGTCTTCAATGTATCCTTCGAAAATTCATCAATAAATCCAAACTCAGAAATTGAAACGGTCTTATCCGTTTCAAATTTTTCCGGTGGGACCTATCATAATATTTGGATTGAAATATCTGCCCTATCAGACGGTGCTGATGTTACAATGAACTCAACTTCGAATTTATTCTCTAACTTTGCTCCTTTTTCCACAACATCGAACGGTACGAATTATGAAATTTCAATAGGTGATGTTTCCTATGGAAGCGATATTTCTTTTCTGGTAGAATTTGTAAAAAATGGACATTCCATATTCAGTCAGGAAGTTCCACTCCATATTGAACCACCCTCGGATAATATCCCTGTGGCACCGAATAATTATGGTTACTGGGCTTATGATGATACAGATGCAGGATTTGATGAAACACCAACATTCGATTGGATAGAGTTGGATCCTAATTATGGTGGAAATAATGGCACTTATTACCAATTGGGTGATGATGCTCATGAAAATATTGAATTGCCATTTACCTTCAAATATCATGGTATTGATTATAATCAGATTACAGTCAGTTCTAATGGTTGGACATCCTTTGAGCCTTGTTACATAGATTATTTCTGGAATATGTCCATTCCTATGTATATGGGGCCGAAAGCGATGCTGGCACCCTTTTCTGATGATTTAGAAACAATCGACACCAATAATGATGACGAGATTGATGTATGGATCAAAGTATTTACCTGGTATGATGAAGATAATGGACGATTTATTATTGAATGGTCTCGGGCCTTGAATGGTTATGATGAAGTTACAGAAGAAACATTTGAGATCATTTTATACGATCAGAATGCCATGCCCACGGAAAGTGGTGATGGTGTGATTGAATTCCAATATCTCGAAATTGAAGATGTGGATGTAACCAAGAATTATTCCACAGTGGGGATTGAATCTCCAACAAAGAATTACGGCACTCAATACGTTTTCAATAATGTCTATTCGCCGGGCGCAGCACCATTGGCTAATGAAAGAGTCATCCGTTTTACTACAGAAGCACCAGATAATTATGTAGCGTCCTTAACGTTGGATAATGAATTAACTCCCAATGATTTTATTTTGAGCCCAGCCTATCCGAATCCATTTAATCCTGTGGCACATTTTGATTTAATAATTCCTTATGGTGAATTTGTAAAAATGACTGTCTTTGATATTCTGGGAAGAGAAGTTACTATTTTGAAAAATGGAATGATGGCCCCAGGACAGTATAAGATTGCCTGGCATGGAATAGATAATTTTGGAAAATCTGTATCATCAGGATCTTATTTTCTTGTAATGAAATATGGAGAAAAAACAAAAGTACAAAAACTTGTTTTCTTAAAATAACGAGGTAAAATGGTAAAAATATATTCAACAAGTTGGTGCCCATCCTGCATTTATGCGAAACGTTTGCTGTCTGAACGGGGGTTAGAATTCGAAGAGATAAATATCGAAGAAAAAGGGTGGAGTCGTGATGATCTTTTTGAATTGACCGGTGGGCGTACAGTTCCCCAAATTATCATTGATGAAAAGCCTATTGGAGGCTATGATGATCTACTTAAACTGGACAACATTGGAGAATTAACGACTTGATTCAAACTTTTTCCAAATTAAACAGGGTTTTCGCACTTGCGGGAACCCTGTTTTTATTTTCAGGATGTGCAGGCCGTGTGAAACCTTGGAAACTTCAGGATGTTTATGCGGTAGATGTCCAGATTCTGAATACACGACAATGGTCAAAAACAGTAAATAGGGATTTGAAGGAACTAGACCGAATCATGAGAAACGAATTGCGCTATTATCTTGATAATGACTTTAGGATCTATGAAAAACTCGAACCTAAGTATGCACTGATGGAATCATCCATTTTCACTATGGATAGTGTAACTAAAGAACTGATGAAAATAGTCAAGAGATTAAAAAGGTCAAAGTCTGCTGGTTTGGATTCTATTTACCCAAAAACTAAGCTGACTTATCGGACTTCGATCCGAGAAAAAAGTGTCGAAATCCAAAAAGCTCAACGTAAGTACAGCAAAAGTAAAGAAGGTCTAAATAAGGGATTCAAGAAAGTAAAGAAACAGATTATATATCTGGATGAAATTACTATTCCATTAAAAAAGACAATTTATGGCTTGCGGTATAAACGGGATCTTTTACAACCACACCTGGATTATTTTAATAAAGTCTTGAATGAATCCTTATTTGAGCACCCTGGAACAGATTATTCAAAGAATATAACCATGATCGCGAAAAAACTAGAAGAATACAGAATTGAATTGAATAATTATGAAGAATTTTTAGCTAATATAAACATAGTTGCGCGAAAAGAAGCAGGTGCCAATGTGGTCTTAAAATCTAGAAAACACCAACCGATGGATTATGAAATCAGATATGAAGATGGAAAGGATAATTATTTGGCAATATTGCAAGAGATAAGGAAACTTACAGAATCAATTTGATTTTTTCAGGTATGTGATTTTAAATACCTTTTGGTCCGATTTTCCTTCCATGATTCCAAAATAAACACCATTTGCAACTCGCTGTCCAGATTGATTATTTCCATCCCATGTTATCGTTATTACTTCCGGTTTTGAATAATGACTGGAAAATCCCCAGATATTTTGACCTAAGATATCAACAATTTGAAAATCAATAGTTTGTTCAGTAATGACCTGAAATTCAAAATTAACCGATTGTCCAATTGATGGGTTAGGATATGGAGGGTAAAAAGTAAAATCTTCTGAATACCCATCTGATAAACTCAATGAATAATCCCAATCATTTTCATTTTCTCCCAATGCTGAAACGATCAAGGTAATCCATTCTATGCCAATTTCAGGATCAATATTTTGTTCCAGTCCACTTTTCACGATCCACTGATCTGTACCATTGATTTTAACAATAGATGTGAAAGAAAATTCACCGTTGACTTCAGTTAATGATATTGCGACGGGTGTTTCTGTCGAAAGGGAATAATAATGGGACTCATAAAGTTGGAGTGAATAATTATCAATTGATTCAATATCGCCTTTTTCAAAAAAGAAATAATCCTCTTTTGGAGGAGGACTCACTACGGTTAAATAGCCATCTGCTTCTTCATAGGAATACACGCCTGCATTTTCACTGGAACTTAAGATTTGGTTTGCAATTCGCATTTGGTTATAAGCGATTTCAAAACTGAAATTATTTTCCTGTAATGCTGCATCTATTGCTAAAAAACTGATATCATTCACTGGGCTTGCATAATCTCTTGAATAGTCCCAACTCTTTCGAATGGTTTCCCGTCCCCCCAAATGTTCATCAATATACTGGAAAAAGATACAGGTCCCATACATGAAAGTGCCCTCCGTTCCAATCGCATGATTTGGATTTGAGAAAAAGTTCGGGATATATCGATAAAAATCATTGATATTATCATATAACTCATCCTCACTCCAAGTTGCGGACGCTTCCATGAACCAAAATTTTTCATAACAATTATACCCAAATTGAATGGAATGAAAGAATTCGTGAACCGCAGTCACCTGAATATTTTCTAATACAGTATGATTATTAAATTGAGATGCAGTATATGAATTTCTCATTTTAATAAATCCATGACAAGATTCTCCTGATCCTTCTCCAAAAGTCAGCCCAAAATAAGTTGGGGATAAATATTCAATATAAATCTCATAAAGATCATGATCATTATTTGGATTCAGGGGTGGTGGGTCAAAGCCCATTGAATCGATATAAAAGGACCAGACTTCTTCAAATACGGCACCCATGTTTGTTACATAATCTTCATTTTCCACTGCATCATTTGATGATTCGTCCAAGGTGTAAAAAAAACGAAAATGCTCCGTATCGTAAATTTGATCCAGTACTGTAGATTTTAAAACAATTATCTCGTTCCCATGGACTGAAAGTCCGATTTCATTTAATCGAACTTTTTCAAGATCTGTTAAACCAATGGCGCCTTGTCGAATCAAATTATTGATATGCAGCGTTGCATGAACAGGTCTGCTTGAATGAAAAAGAGCATCGTAGGAATTTTTAACCGACAATTCTCGTCCGTACAAACAGGCGCAGAATGAGAATAATAGAAGGGATCTATTTGTCCAGTTCATCAAATTTGTCTTTGTATTTAAACCTCATATAAAGGCCCATTAGTAAAAAAACAATTGCCCAAATAATTGATAAAAATAAGAGTGAATCTTTCATAGTATCACCAAAAAAGGTCTAATAATAAAGTTGTGATTAATACACCCAACCCGCTTTGAGTCTGCGAATTCATTCTATCATCTGAATCTAGGAGTAATCCTGCTACTGTCAACCCAGTTCCAGTGATATAGAGCCAATTCCTTATTTCTTGAGGCATCTCTTTATTCTGTTGTCCTAAATTCATCTTTTTTACGGTGTCAAGTTGGGCAAGATATTCCGTAGAATAATGGAGCGAAGCCACCAGAGTATTTGAGTTTTTTACCAATAAAAAATCATGGTTTTCAATGGGTTGTTTAATACGAATGCCCAGTTGAATGGATTCATCACTCTCAATGATTTGGAAATCTATAACCTGTGGAGGCAATTTGCGAGGCATGAGAGAAGAAGAATCTCCTTTGACCTTATACATTGTTATGTAAAACCAACCCGAACTAGCCTGCCAGGCCGTGATGTTACTCACGTCTGGTAAATTATTCATCTTCAATTGAACAACAATTCCATTGGATTTGGATTTAAGGGAAATGGAATTCAGTTCGCTTGATTGAGAGTACAAAATCGCTGAACAAAAAGTGAATAAAATGATATGTTTTAAAAAATTGATCTTTATACCTGATGGAAAGATAATTAAAATTAAGAAAAAAGTGAGACTCTCAACTTACTTGTCTTACAATAAATTTGTTTATTTGTTTCATCTCTAACTATTAATTAATAATTGGGTAATGGTTTTATCGAATTTGGTTTTTAATCTAGAAAAAATTAAAAAATGACCTATGGTAATGTACTATTCATTTTTCAATATCAGTGATAGACTTATATTGAATGATTTACTCATTGTTCAGATTAACAGCACAGGGTAATTTTCTTGACGTAAATCTGTGAATAAATGAACTTTAAATCCATACCAATCATCATCCTGACCGCGCAAATTCTAATAGGACAATCAGAAGAAATAGACCCGGAAACTACATCAGCTGACAAATCAGTTCAGGGAGCATTTGGTGCTGTAACCATCGATGGTAAAATCTGGAACCAGATCGCGCTTCGCCCCGTCCTGCCCTTTGGTAAATTATCTGTTGCTTTGGATCTTGTCATTTACATCGACCAGGATGGCAATATACATGATGATGAATGGGATTTTTCTAGCGGAGAAAAAGTCAAGAATGCGATTATCGATAAGATTTATTATGTTCGGTACGGCAACCGCTGGGACAAGAATTATTTTAAAATCGGTGCCTTAGATAATGTAACCATGGGGTATGGTATCCTTTTAAATAATTACAGCAACACACTATTATATCCACAGGTTCGAAAAGTAGGCATGGAATTTAGAACTCAGGCCTTTGGTGTCAATGTGTATGGTTTTACTAATGATTTTAAGGAAAACCTTGGTGTGACCGGTGTACGTCTTTCTGCCCCCATCTCTTATGGATTCACAGGGGGCGTTTCATGGGTGGGTGATCGAAACCAGTACCTTGGATTAAAGGATTCCGATGGTGATGGCAGACCTGATCTTGTGGATGATTTTCCGAATAAAAAATTATTCTGGTTAGATACGGATGGAGATGGATTCGCAGATAGTGATGATTTAGAATGGGACATTGATGGTGATGGAATCACGGATACGTTGGATAGTCATATTCCTGGTTGGAATTTGGATACAGTGATTGTTCTGGATGATGATATCCAATCTAAGCCGGCACCGCTAAATATAAATGAAGAATCGGAAATGATTAATTCATTTGCTTTAGACCTGGGTATTCCGCTTCTTAGGGATGGCCCGATTTCGTTAGATTTTTATACTCAATATGCAAGTTTATTGGGAAAAACAACCAATCCTTTAGATAGCACACGAGAAAATGTAGGGTATGGTATA
>UINC01002178.1_pt1 | contig 11457 bp, 16 predicted proteins | sample 5385821 | NCBI WGS metagenome assembly UINC01 (sample SAMEA4666929, study PRJEB26691) | marine metagenome | isolation source: Pacific Ocean | place: Pacific Ocean | collected 2011-10-13 | reverse complement strand
TACAGAGATACTACGCTCCCGTGATTTTCTATTCAATGAGTCCTGTATATCAGAACCAGAGGAATGGGTAGGAGAAATACAGGCAGAGATGGATAAGGGAGAGCGTCAAACAAATGACTATGACGGCCCTGCCACGGGTATGCCTCTACTGGACATGAAGATGCACGGCTTACAGGACATCAATGTTATCTCCGCACCTACGGGTCTGGGTAAATCTATGTTGGCTCTCAACTGGGTAGTACATATGGCAACCAATGGATATACTGGACGTATCCTGTATATAAACTATGAGATGAACCGTAAGCAACTGGCTAGACGTATCCTAGCTATCGCCTCTGGTGTAACCTATGATGAGATTTATAACCGTAAGTTCCGTAGTAGGGAGAACGTAGCATCCTATAACAAGGCTAGGCTAGGCTTCTTGGAACACAAGAACCTAATCATCACAGGCAATGAACCTAAAACCCTAGGTACTACAATGGCTTTGATACAGGAACACGCTACCTGTAACAACGTCAAGGTTGTAGTAGTAGATCACTTGGGAGAGATTGCTAGTGAACGGGATGAATACAACATGGAACATTGGATTAAACTACAGAAGTATGTTAAGGAATTAAAGAACGTAACTACACGATTAGGTATCCACCTGATTGTAGTAGCACAGCAAAACAGGGAAGGATATAATAACGGGTTAGGCTCTGCAGGTGGACTAGGCAGGGTAGCAGGTACACTAGAGTTAAGCCGTATATGTGATTGTTTTATCAATATGTATATTACCAGAGAGGGGGATCATATCATATCGCTAGAGAAGAACCGTAACGGAGAAGCCTGTAAGTTCAAGGCTAACTTTGAAGGAGCTAAACAGAAGATTACGTTGGAGGGAATACTATGACCAGAGAATACGTGTTAGGGAGATCATGTCAGGAGTGTATAGATACAGACCACCATCCTCATGGTATCTCTTATCTATACGAAGAGTGTGAGCATCATAAGAACAGGGAACTTAAGGTATTCAATTCCCGTACAGATGCCTTAAGATATATCTATGAAGAGCTACAGATGGATGATAAAGACATAATGATTATACCTAGAGAGGAGGTTACAGATGACAAACAGTAGAGATAAGGGTAAGCGTGGAGAGAGGGAAGTCTGCCATCTCCTAACGGAGTACCTAGAGCAACCTATTACAAGGGAACTGGGTGCATCAAGAGATGGTGGTTGCGATATTAAAATTACTATGGGGCAATTCACCTACTTCGTAGAGGTGAAGCTGTACCGTAAAGTAACACAGGCTAGTGTTGCCGAGTGGTGGACACAAGCAGTACGACAGGCTAATGATGATGAACACGCACTCAACCCAGTACCCGTACTGATCTACAGGCAGAGCCATTGGAAACATTGGGAAGTTATGATACCATTACACTATATGCTCTGGCAGTTAGAGTCTACCGATAAAGCAATGGGCAAACCACATACTCACACCGTTACCATCTGCATTAAATTCCTGACTCACCTAATGCGTATGGATACTGACGGTACAATCTCTCACGGAACTATGGACATTCACATGGAGAAATAATATGGGTGACTTTGCTATTAAACCAGTATCAGAAACATTATTCCAAACACAATACCCGTTCTATACAGTAGCCGATAGACAGGCTGAAGCTAGTGACCACGGGCAAAATAAAGACCTGAATGTAGGGGCTGTGCAAAACCTTCCTGACTCTATGAAGTACGAAGATGTACCAGAGATAGGCAAAGGTAGTAACATAGATGTGTGGGCATGACTTGTATGATATGCGGATGTAAAGAAGAGATCATGGTTCATGGTCATTATCAATGTGCTGCTTGCGGAAGGATGAGTTATGAATGTTGTCAAGGAGAGCAAGAACGTGAAAGCGGAACAGAGGATACCTGTAAAGACGAACCTGACGTGGTATGAAACATCAGTCGCTATTCACCTAGTAGGTTTACGGCACACCGAATCCCTGCGTAAAGGTATGCAGGATAAGCATGGCTACAAGGGTAGGGATATGCAGGATAATCTGTATGGTATGCTAGGAGAGATAGCGTTTGCTAAGATAACTAACAAGTATTTTCCTATGACGGTGAATACATTTAAAGAAGCTGATATAGGAATTAACTGGCAGGTTCGTACAGTAGGCAGTAATAAAAACAGGGACTTGATTATAAGACCTACTGATCCTGTCAAACACAAGTATGTATTAGTAGAGATAGAGAAAGATAATAAGGATTACACCGCCACTATACATGGGTGGATAGAGGGAAGTAATGGGAAGCACCCCCAGTATCTCTCTAACTTCGGATACCCAGACCGCCCTAAAGCCTACCGAATACCTAAAGAAGCATTACGCTCCCCTTCATGGATACCAATTTAACCGACTAGCGACCCCCTTTTTAGGGGGCTACAGCTATTATTATTCTCAACCCTACCCCTACCCCTCAGATATTATTTTAAGGCTCTCAGATGCCGTATTTTGAGAGATTCCTACCCGTTGCGACTACGATTACGTCCTTTGGAAACTAGCCTTAAATTGCCCCTAGAGTTGTTCATCGGGTTTCGGTCTTTATGATCCACGTCCTTGGTACTCTTACGTCCATTGAGTACCCTTCTCCTAGCTGTGTTCCTAGCAGCCCTGCGTTTCTTCTGCTTGGTCTTACTATGGTAGTTCCTGTACTCACTTCCATAATCTCTAGCCATTGGTTTGTTTAACTCCTTTTAATTTAATACATCCTACGTTAGTATTCTGTGGAGGGTTAGAGGACAAAGCCCTCTCCATATGCTTCTCACACGTTTGCTTGTCTTGGTAAATACCTAGTACGTTGGAATGAACAATCTTTACAGGGGAGTTACTTAAAATAATTATGAGAAGTATCCACATAACTATTTGATCTTTCTTATCTTCTGGATACACTTGAGAGGTATATGAAACCTACCCTCTAGCCCTTTATCGGAAGATAAACTTCTACAGATAATAAGGTCAATCTCTGTTTTGTCTAGCTGATACCCTACTGTCTTGATATACATGGCTGTCTTATCAAGACCCTCCAGATACTCCCAGTTCTCCTCCGCTTGGGCATCTATCCAGAATACTTCTACTAGCTTCTCTTTCCTCTCATAGAGAGGTATCTGTTTCTTTTTTCTAGGCATTGAGTTCTCATTTGTTAATTCCCAGCCAAGCTGCAATGCCACCTAAGATCGTTGCTACTGCTGTACCCATACCCTGTACTGTCTTGATACGGGTTTCAATACGGTCTACACGGGTGTGTACTCGCTTGATTGTTTCTTCGTTAGAGTCTATCTCTTTACCGAAACCAGTAATTAACTCGTCTATTCTTTTGAACCTCAATGCCTCTAGTTCTTCATGTGCTGAAAACTTATCCTCTATAAATTCCTTTAACTCTAGTAATCCCCTATTGGTAGGCATGGCAAAAGCTCCCACCACCGAAGCCGTAGCCCAGTACCATCTGAATTAATACCATTACTAACACGAAATAGATTCTCTCTTTCATTCTGGTTTAGGATACTTAGCTTTTAAAAGCATTGGCTGTATGTTCTGCCCAAGCATCTTTAACTTTTTTCGTATGTACTGCCTCTGCTACTTCCTTAACTCTTTGATCTTCTTTTGCAGTATTATGATTTGGCTCAACAACGTGACGATGATACCTACGGCTAATCTCTTTGCCGTCCTCTTTAATAACGGTATCAGTTCGTACTTGTATCTGACCCATTGGAAGTACCTCAATACTACCGACCTCTGTTACTTTTTCTAATGCCATTTTATTACTCCATTAATTATTATTAAGCCGGACCTAAATAAGTACCGCCTATCCCTACATAAGTGGCAGCCGTAAAAAACGAAGCCGTATTATTTGAGCTATCCGCACCACCACGAACCAAATTCAGATATGAATAACCAGTCCAAGTATATCCGCATATACCTCCGGGAATAGGGCTGCCTGTTAAAGTGCTATTTACAAATACAGTAATGGCACTAGAATGAGAACCTTCTGTAACAGTACCTCCGGGAGTAAACGGCAAGCCATGTATTTTAGCTGTAACTGCAGGAGAACTAACGCTACTAACCAAAAAGAAACCATTTATATGAACAAGCCTTCCTATTTTTACATAATGTCCAGTATCATAAGCTGTATCTATTGTTATTGTTCCTGTGTTACACGCAAATGTTACAGTAAAAGTTCCTTCTTCATAATCGTCTAGCCTGTTCGCATCTGCGGATGCAACTTGTGTAGCAGGGAATTGAAGATAAGTTGGGTCACTTGAAGCCACTATAGGACTACCGCCATCCACTAATGAATAGCCTGTCTGCACAACTGTGTTAGCTGCCGTAGCAACAAACGACAGTATATCCCCTGCCGCAGTTGTAAAGTTAGCGGCTCCCGATAAGGTAATAGCAGCGTTGTCTGTTATTGTTACTGCCCCATTAAACTGTAAAGTGAATCGTCTTCCTGCATCTACGGTGAACTGTGTACTGATACCTGTCGTTCCAGTAATATCGAAATATGATCCATCAGTACCAATGACAACGGTAGCCGCTGATGCTATGTCAGCACCCTTTGTGCCACTTTCAATCATCGGACTAGATACTTTGGTTACGCTCATAATTTACCTCTCTCTACTGCTATTAACTTTTCAACATCGTCTACCCATTTTTTACCTTCATCACTAGCTAGAGCATCACGCAACCTTCTTGGTGTTACTGTATTTTCCAGTCGATTGATTTCTGTCATAGCATTTCTTCTTGGTCTAGCCTCTTTAGCAACTTTTTCTTGTGCATCTCTAGCAGTTTCTTCTGCTGCTGTAAACTGGACACGACCTTCTGGGGTTCCGTGGTATCTTGGCATAATTTCCTCTTTAAGATTTAGCTAATCCGTATAATGTAAAGTTACCAATAAGTATGTTTCCAGATTCATATAGAAATTGGATTCCAGTTACAGCAGTACTATTACTCTTCATAACCCAAGCACCTGCAACAACTACTATATTAGTAGAAGCATTAATGAAGGATGTGAGGTGAGTTATTGATGTTGGTGCAGTGTGCAACGGATTAAATATCCACACAGTACCACTGGTATGTTCTTCTACTGATGCATTTCCTACATTACCGGCTGTTAAATATACAAGATCGTGTGCCGCACCACCTCCGTGTGCAGTGGCAGCAGCTTCCGTATAACCTACTTGTCCTCTGTCATAACCACCTGTTACAGCCGAACCACCTTGAGCAACCTTCATACAGAAAGGTTCATTATCATCAACTGGCTGACAAATATCCCAAGTTGCCATATAATTGTCATAAGTCGAACTGAAACTGGTTAGAAAATCAGCCGTAGCCGTTGAAGAAGTTATTGGTACTCTGCTTATAAAGTTTAGTCCTGCACTACCTGCTAAATCCAATATACCCTGAACGGTATCCTTCTTAGTATTCCCTGAGTCTGTGGCATCTCCGTAAAGGAATGTATCTGCGGCTGTCACCGTTACATCCGAGAAATCTCCAATCAATGCGTCTTTAAGTTTTGTTTCGTCTACTGTATTATCCGCAGGAGTTCCTATATCCAGACTCCTACCAAGAAACATCACCAGTATCGCTACTCCATTAGCAGGAGCCGTGGTAAAGGTAAGTGTTGTGCCTGTAGCTGTGAAGTCAGTAGAAGGGACTTGACAAACGCCATCCAGAAATACAAGTATGCTTTCGCTAGATGGGACTGTGTAAGTAAGTGCTGCTATGGGAGTCGTATCAGCACCATCACCAGTACCAGTTTGTTTGGCTAGATTCCCATAATTAATATCGGTTCCTATATAGGGCATAGTTTATTCCTTTGGTTTATCAGGCCATTCAACATCTTTATATACTGTATTACTAGCAGGTATATCTCTTAACGCTTGCCTGTAAGTTTTCATTTCATTACTCATTGTGACATCATTAAGACCTGCCCAATCAGTTTCTTTTAATAGATGATTTCTGAATATCCTTATCTCCTGCATCTCTCTTAACGGTGCTTCATCGCTCCACTTTTTTTCCGATATATCTCTTGCTGTTTCTTCTGCTTCCGTAAAAGGTATATTACCTTCTGGCGTTTTATGGTATCTAGTCATTATGAGTCCTTTATGCCGTAAAGTCTAAATTCCCCTGTTTCAATATTTCCTGATGACATTGATAATCTTATATTGGTGATTGCTGTAGTGGTAGAATGAGCAAGCACGGAGGTTTGATTAATAAAATACCCTGCATACGACATACGAGAGGACATCATAGAAAAATTCTTTTGAGTTGCGGCTAATGGATCCCAACAATAAAGCACCCCATTAAAAGTATGGGGGCTAGTACCTTCCAAATGCCAACCATCACAGAAATCCCCAACAGCACTAGCACCTGCAGTATTGTTCCCCTGTCTAAAAGTAACATTTGCGTCATAACCGTGATGTGACCATTTATAGCCAGCACCAAGCCACGCAGAACCTGTATAAAATTCATAATACGCTCTTGTATTCGTTGTTGCGGGCTTCCAAGTATTGAACACAACTACATAATTTGTATAAGTAGCAGAGAAAGCGGGTTCAACGAAAGCAACTGATGTCGAAGTATTATCCGCTATAACTGCTTGAAGCGGTTCCCAACCACCACCTGCTAAATCTAAAATTCCCTGCACAGTATCCTTCTTAGTATTACCGCTATCGGTAGCATCTCCATAGAGAAATGAATCGGCAGCCGTTACAGTTACATCGGAAAAATCACCAACGAAAGCATCTTTAATCAATGTTTCGTCTATCTGGTTGGTAGTAATATCTGCCGTAACAATACTAGCTAGTTTGCTCTGTGCTATTGCTGCACTAGCATTGATTGAGGTGTTCGTAATTGTCCCAGCGATTATATCCGCTTCCGTCAAAGGTATCTTAGTTGGAGCTTGTCCTATATAAGCCATTAGCTAATCTCCAAAATACTTATTTGTGCTGACGCATCACTCGCTACAGATGCTTTCAGTTGAATAATCTCTGTTTCTTCTAAAACTAATTTCTCTCCACCATCCATAGCAGATAAGGACGATCCTGCAGGAAGCGGTGTATTCGGTGCTATGTAATATTTGCCTGACCCAGACGCACCAACGGTAGCCTCTACATTGACAGAGTTAGTACCATCAATATTGGTGATTCTAAAACCAATAACAATCGCAGTAGTAGACCCCGGACACGTATAGGCTGTCGCTAGAGAAGTCGTAAGATCATGCTGTACTCTCTGAAATGTATTAGGCATGAATCAAATCTCCATTAAAAAATAAAACGCTGTAATTAAAACAATTATACCGATTAATAATCTCATTATCCTAGTGCCAGTACATCAGCTAAAGTTGCATCTCCTTGTGCCCCAGTAGCACCAGTATCTCCAGTATCTCCTTTTGCCCCAGTAGAACCAGTAGCCCCTACATTACCAGAACGTGCAAAAGAAATATATAATGTATCTGCATTACTTAATGAACCTCCACTAGCTGAGTGGGTTACTGGGATTTGCAACCACCCAGTATTATCTACCACAGCACCAGTAACGCTATAAGCCATAAAGGTAGCAGGAGTACCAGACTTGCGTACAAATATATAACCTTCATGGGTACTATTAGTACCATCGTCTATTGAAGCAATTAAATCAGATACATCTGGATTCCCAGAATCAGCACTTGTAGCGTCTATTGCAATAGCGGTTACCGATGCCAGAGTTGCATGATTAAACCGCAGGATACCTGCCGTTGGATCAGCCATAGTAGTAGAGGTACTAAAAGTATACTTCCATGCTACAGCCCCTATAGCTGCCGTTGTACTCACTACATCTGCATTGGTTGATACTACATCTGCATTAGTTGAAACCACATCTGCTGCTGTATCAACTGCATCTGACGCTGTTAACACCGCTTTCGCTGTAGCAATCACAGCCTGTGCCGTTGCAATCACAGCTTGTGCCGTAGCCGTAGTAGCCGATCCTGCTGAAGCAGTAGCCGATGTAGCTGCTGCTGCTGCAGAAGTGGTAGCCGAAGCTGCATCTACAATTAAAGACCATTTAGCAACGTCTGTGTTGCTTGAAATGGGTTGTGAGCCACTAGAAGTATGTGCGGTAATACATATATATATGTTGTTATTAGAGGTGTCTTTTATGAGGTCACGTATACCGTATGCTGTAGATGTAGCCCAGTTACCCGTTAATGTACCGATCTCTTGGGTAGCCTGTAAGTCACCAGAGGTATCAAATGCCAGTAGTTTACTTGCTCTTTCGGCAGCAGTCTTAGTGATAGTAACTGTGCCTGCATCAGATACGCTCTCATCAAACCTGAATATATCCCCAGATACTACGTTACTAACGTCCTGTAATAGAAAGGTTAATTTATCCAATGCCCCTTCGTGAGTTTCTGCAGGAAAACTGTCATTCTCTACATAGTCCACTAGCTGAGTCTTGGCTATATCTCTAGTTAAAACAACTTTCTTTGTATCAGGTGGAGTATTCCCTGCCGTGAAGGTTACGTTACCGCCTGATGTTGTTCCTGACCCACTCACAGTATAGTGGGTGGTCAATGTTTTCAATACGTTATCAACGTATACCTTAATCTCTGCGTCTGCAAATATCTTAAAGGTGTAAGCAAATACGGTGGTAACACCGTTACCTGTATAAGTTACTTTGGATGTTGTGGTTGATACAGTCATTGGACTCTACCTCTTGAACTTCTATTTGGTAAATCTGTAAATGGCATTTCTGAACTTTCTCCACTTTGAATACGTGCTTTTATCTCAGAATTTTGTACTACCCAATTCTTAGCTCTCTGGACATAACCGTTGTATACGCTCTTTAATAACTCTACTCTGTCCATTGGGTAATCTCCAGCTTGTTCTTTAGGTGCTTTTTTATACCCATCCGAATCCATCATTGTATACATAGCTGATTCTAAAGTCTTACCAGATACAGGGTTTTTCATATGTCCAATAAGGAATTTAAAGTAATCATATTCCCAAGGCATCATCTTAACTGGTTTGCCCTCCACAGGAGTATCTACTTTATCGGTAGGTTTGTCAAAGATTATGTTTAAATCATCTACTTCTTGGTCTAATCTATCTCCCTTGTCTTTATGTACTGGCATAAACGAGAACATACCCGTAGTTACCGCAGGCGGTAAATTAAAGGGTGTAACACCCTTCTTAGCAGCTTCGGCTGTATCATGGCTAGTCACTTTTCGGCCTCTCCAATCCCTCTCACCAAGAATATGACGTGCGGTAAGAGAAGATTTCCATTTCATAGCAAGCATAGACATATCAGCAGGTACACCCTTTAATTGATCTCCCAAACTCAAGCTAAAACCCCTGTATTCTGTTGGTATATTACCACCCCTAGGATCAGCTTTACGTGCAGAACGGAGAACGGCAGGAGTCATTGGAGCCTGCAAAGAGTACATCATCTGTTTGAATTTATGGGGTTCTACCTGATCGCTAAATGGTTCAAGTGCTTTTTCTAAATTAGGCATCCATGTAGTATTAACAAACGTAGATTTACCTGCCCATAGTAATTGCATCCAACGGTCAGCAACAGCTTCGTCATCATTGTTTTCTGCGAATTTAACCAATTCTGCACCCCACCCCAACCACTCACTATAAGGTTGTAAGCGTTGAATATCAGCCCACCATTTACCACCTTGGTCATCTATATGTCTAACAGACATAGAGGGTTGTCCAACCTGCTTTTTCTGTTTCTCTTTTTTCCATGTATCTTTGTATTGAAAATCTGAGTGAGGAGTTAACATACCATTAAGATACATAACGCCACCAAGAACCATAATCATAGAACCAAACCCCATTCTTCCAACCTCTTCCATTTGCCGTGATTTAGGCATTATATTAGGTGCTTTACTAGGCAATATTAAATTAGGAGAGCGTTGTCCAGTTATGTTTAATGCACTTAAAGGAGTATGTTGTGCTGTGTATTTCGGTATATTAGACAATACCTTAACAAACGGAACCCATAGTTTTAACATAGGAGATACTAGAGGAACCCTACTTTGTACGTGTTGCATTGTCTTACCAATCTGACCTAGTTGTTGTTGAAATGTGTTTAGTTTTCCCATTTCAAGACCACGTTGATGTATAGAAACACCATCCACCATATGAGTTCGTGGGTTTTCAGCTATCTCTTTAAAGAGAGCCTGAAACTTCTCATAACTCCACTTATGACCGCCTTCTCTCATCGAAACCATCGCCTTACGATAAGCCAACATATAACGCTCTACTTCGTAAGAAAATACTTTTACCAATTCATCTTCGCTCAGTAATCCACGATTATTAAAACGTGCAGCTTTTCCAACACCGTCTATTGCTAGTCCTGCTACTGAATTGGCAGGGATACCTAAATTATTAGCAGTCATGTTCTTAGTGCCTACCCAATGCTCTAGCTTCATCCCAGAAAATGCAGGCATTGTTTGACCTGTTACCATAGCTTTAGTAGCTGCTCTAAACGCAGTAAGGATACCTGCTGTCATGCCAACTACTCCTGCCATAGCTTCTCCCATGTGGACATCACCATGACCTGTAGCACGACTCGTTAAAGCTGCAAATTGTCGAGAACCCATTTGAGTACCCACATTCAGCATACCAACTGCAAGATTAAGATGGTGTAAGGCAGGGTTGGATAACAACCCTAATCCAATCCAACCTTCGTAGAAGGCTTCTGTATAACCAGACTTACCAAACTCGTGAACCGCTTTTGATAATCCTTTCTTGCCTTGTGTAAGATAAGCTGCGTTCATAACGGCTGCTAGACGCATAACGTCATCCATAGAAGCCCCCTCTTCCATAGCCATTACTTTAGCTAACTCAGGGGAATCAAGAATATCATCAAAGTTACGTTTAGCCCATCGTGCTGCACCCAATGTGCGACCTGCTGTACCTAACACGTCAGCGAATTGCGTGGATATACCAGAGAAGTTACGAAGAGTTCTAAAGAACTCATTAAAAGCATCTTTTTTAGATGATTGTGTGGAGTTACCAAGTGCTTCAATAGCTAAAAATAGTTCATCCTGTGATGATGAAGCTGCCCTAGAGTATGCTATAAGGATAGGTTCGTTAATTGGAGAACCTGCTTGACGTGCCAGTAGCCCCGATTTATCCCAACCCCACAAATCATCTAAGACTGCATCGGATTCCTTGAGCATTTGTTGGAATGTTTTCTTACCGCCCTTACCTGCCATCCCACTAGCACTATTTAAAACAGTCGTTAAGTCCTCTATGAGAGCCATCTTTGCATCAAAAGTACGGGCTTCAGTCATTGTTTTAGCAAGACTGCCATCTTTGAACATGGTATACATCGCCTGTAATCCCTCATCAGGAGCAGCAGGTAGCTTCATTCCAAACGTAGTCTGCATAGGCTCACCTTCAGCCGTTACTTTTAC
>UINC01002174.1_pt1 | contig 11461 bp, 8 predicted proteins | sample 5385821 | NCBI WGS metagenome assembly UINC01 (sample SAMEA4666929, study PRJEB26691) | marine metagenome | isolation source: Pacific Ocean | place: Pacific Ocean | collected 2011-10-13 | reverse complement strand
ATAGTCATCACTAGACCAAGACAGTCCATTATACAGAAAATCTCGCCAATAACCGTGTCCTCCATGATTACCATCATAGCGATTTGCAGTGCTTACGTTATCAGTTTCTAAGAATTCATTACTACCGCCTATCTTAAACTGATTTCCGTAGTTTACGCTCATATAAATTTTGTATATGTCTTCACTGTCTCCATCAAAATCTGATATCTCTATCGAAACTGTACCATCAAGGTTCTCAGTATATACTTTGTAATTTATACCGCTGGAAGGCTGGACAAAGCCAACATCTGTTCCATAGGCAATACCTATCAAGAAAACTAAGACTACTAAGATATGTTTTATTATTTTATTCATCATTGATTAAAAAATAATTATTTACCCATTGTCTAAAGATTGATACCAACCGCGACTAACCCATCCATCCAATTAAGAGTCTCTGGCTCTAAAATAAAAGCTTCTTTCACATCAGCACCTGGTGTTAAAACTTTCGCATAACGCACGCCGACTCTAACAGACAGCGAGCCAAGCTTTATGCCATAGGAAGACTCAAACATCGAGCCTACAGAAGACCCTATAATGCCGATGCCAACCTTGATCTTACCAGGCCCAATGGGAAACGATGTAATCCCCATCGCAGTGATGCCTTTAAGCTCTCCTGTTTTCGGCGGCAGGGCATCCTCAAAACCGTAGTTTCCGAATTCTGCGCCAAAACGAAACTTCATTCCCATAACCTGCATCAAAAACGGTGCCTCTACACTTGCTCTGAGATTAATACTCGAGTTCCATGTCATCAGTGACTCATTAACAAATCTTGGAGATGATCCTGAGATGTCTATGCTCCAGCCCATCGTCTCCGCCTCATCAGCCAGGCCTACGTCCTCGCTGTCATAGTCGTCCTCTTCCTCGTAGTCTATTTCTTCTTCCTCATCTTCTTCATCGCCCTCATAATAGTCTTCGTCTCCTTCTTCATCTTCGTATTCTTCTTCCTCATCTTCGTATTCTTCCTCATCTTCTTCCATGTATTCCTCATCCTCCTCATACTCACCTTCTTCATCCTCTTCTTCATCACCCCAAAACATTTCTCCTTCTTCATCAACATCCTGTGCATGGATCATAGACACTGGCGCTGCTAATAGAAAAAGAAAGAACAAATACATGACGTACTTAATGATATATGTTTTGTCTGTAATCATCATAAAATCTTAATTAAAAATTAACTCCGAGAACCATTAGTCCGTCCATCCAGCCAAGGTGACCAAGCGATCTGTCAACACTATCTGTTGCGCCTAAGATTTCTGTTGACCGCATACCAATTCTAAGGTCTATAGCGCCCATGGCAATGCCATAGGTCGCCTCAAACATAAAGCCCATTGATTTTCCGAATATACCGGTTCCCATTTTGATTTTACCTGGACCAGCAGGTATTGAGACAAGCGCTAACATAGAAACGCCTTTCAACTCTGCTTCTCTTAGCGACAGGTCAGTAAATCCAAAGGTTCCGAACTCGGCACCAGCCCGAAATTTAAGCCCAAGAATGTTAAACATATACGGGGCCTCAATACTGATTTTAGCATCCATTTTTGGCGTCCAGACTGAGTCCGCTAGACTAAATTCTTTCCACAGTGTGTAATTAACCAGTCTGGGCGTAGACCCAGAGATGTCAACGCTCCAACCGGATCGATCTACTTCTCCGGCCGCTTGCTCCTCATCCTGGCCATAATCGTCCTCATCGTCTATCAGCCTGTTATCCTCATAGTAAGACTCATCCTCATCCTCAGAGTAGTCTTCTTCCTCTTCTTCTTCCTCATCATAGTATTCTTCATCATCCAGATACTCTTCTTCCTCTTCAAACTCATCCTCGGATATTTCTTCCTCATCTTCCTCATCACCCCAGAAAATCTCACCTTCATCATCAGGATCTTGTGCGTAAACAGATGCAGAAGGAGTAAGCATCACAAACGAAAGAATAATCCACACATAGCACGAACACATCCATCTGAGAAGAGAAATTATATTTTTTATTACCATTTTTAACACTTATTTACCTGATCAATCGACCTCATTTTATGTTAAATACAAAATTTTGCTTACCTCGAAAGCACGGCTAACAGTTTGAATATATAATATCTACCTTTAGAAGGCAAATTTAAAATGAAGTTCTTCGAACATAAAGTAGGGTCAGAGACAGCTAGAAATCAGTCAAAATTAAGGCCAGCATATGAAAGGAAATTGTTTAAACTGAAAAGCCCGCCAAAATATGGTGGGCTTTTTCATTGAGTACGCCTGAGAGGACTCGAACCCCTAACCTTCTGGTCCGTAGCCAGACGCTCTATCCAATTGAGCTACAGGCGCATATATATTCTATAATAGAATTTTGAAGGTATTCTTGTTTCTAAATTTAATTTTGTAAATATGTAAAAAGTCTATTTATTATTTAATTAATAGAGCTTTTTTTGTATCAATATATGAAGGTGTTTGAACCTTAATAAAGTACATTCCCGATGGATAGCTGGCCGCATTCCATTTCAGGTGATGAAAACCGGGTCTTGTGTAAGAATTATTTAACAAGGTGGCAACCCTCTCACCAAGCATGCTGTATACAGTCACAGTAACCTCAGTCTCGGTTGGCACTGAAAATGAAATTGTTAGGCTAGGGTTAAACGGGTTTGGATAAAGCTCTTGGATTGTTGGGCGATCAGGGAGAGATATCTCACTGATTTCAGAGCCATATCTTTTTATATCAGTGACTATCTCATAACCATTTGAACTTGAGACAATTACATCTTGTAAAGACCTAATCGAGCCTCCTTGAAAATCAAGTTCAATCTTGTCTAATGAATTTTTTCCAGTATGATCATACGCAAATACTCGGCAGACATCATTGTCTAATGAATAGTGCATTGACCAGCCTTGCGGGAGAATTATCTTGTCAAGATCCTGAGTAATGGGTATTGATGAAACAATATCAAACTGAAAACCTCCAATCTCAGAAGAACTCTCTAAGACTATATTATCAATAACCGGCGAGCTAGTAAGCGATACTATTCCTCCATCACCCTCAGGAACCACGTTAGAAGTTTGGCCTTCAAAAAGTATCATATTAACCAGGTTTACCACGTCAATAATATTTACATTATTATCACTATTAATATTCCCCGCTTGATGCTCACATTCTGATATTGCAGTAGGATTAGACTGGCTCGACTGTAAATGATCGAGCAAGGCTATAACATCAAAGAAATCTATTATTGGCTGATTATCAGTGTCTAGATCACCATTTACGTTTCCGACTATAAATACATTTGCATTGTCGCAAATATCACACGCGTCTCCGCCGCCATCTTCGTCAACATCTGCCTGAGAAGGATTATAATGATCTGGACAATTATCCTCATCCGCATCAAAACCATCTTCATCAAGGTCTGACGGTAAATCTTCTAAGGCTTGGTTAATGATGGATACAATCGCAGTCTGGTTGTAACCAGCATCTGAATACAATACCTCTCCGTCACCTCCAATAATTACATTATGTGGTATATAGCCGATTCCGAAGAGTCCATAAACATTGTTTATATCATCCACTATCGGATGCGAAAGACCAAAAGTAGTACCCCAGCCACTGCAGCTATAGGGCTGGTTCCAATCTTGACCAAATGCAACGAGTACTAGTGAGTCATTAGTATATTGTTGAAGAACTGCTTCTGCCTGCGGAGCCTCCGTAGTACAGGATGGTCACCAAGAGGTGAATAAATTTATCCAGGTAACTCTGTCTCTACCATCTACGTCATATGACCATGTTCCATCGCCGTTGAAACAAATATCTCCGCTGAAATCATCTACATAGTCACCAACAGTGTATTCCTGCCCAAATATAGTTTGGCTAAGACTTAGGATAAGTATTGTTGATATTGCTATCTTACTTTGCATAATTATTTATATATGTGTATAGCCTTTGATTTTAGTCATATAAAGCATTTTAATACAACCTAATATAAAATTTATAAAAATGCTATTATTATTAGAAAATAGCACTATAGGAAAGCTTAAGCCCGTCGTTGAAAGGCTGTAAGATTCTGCATATACCATTGCTACAAACCAGGCCCCCCTGTATGGAACCGTACAAAAATGAAATCCGCTGGGTAGAAGAAAGGTTGTATGATAGCTCCATTGAGACCCACTTATTTTGTGTAAAAGAAGGTGGACTATTCTTGTCTCTGTTCCCCTTAAAATATTCTATGTCACCATAAATTAAAGCCTCAAGCGGATTATAATTAGGGTCTAGAGTAACAATCTCTTGAACATTCGTCCAATCATAGTTTAATGTAATGGCCCACTTGGACGCTTTCCCCATTGACAGTGATATCATTCTATTGATTTGAAATGGAGTCTCATTAGGATAGTTACTTGTAGTCTGCTCAATATACGTGCTTGGTTCATCTATATCATTCAACACCCAAGACGAGTCAGAATAATTATAAAAACCACCGGCATTCCCCTTTTTTATATTCTTCTTATATCTTTGCTGGTAGGCATAACTAATCCCAACAGAGTATCCGTTATTTAATGAATATGTTAGCTCTATTGGCAGAGTAAAAGATTTTGACTTTTGATAAAGTTTAGTCTCAATATCATATGATAAGGAATCAATACTGACTATCTGTGAATCCAGGTAGAACCAACTATCCCCATACCAAATTGAATCCGTATAGGCCCAGTTTTCTTTAATAGTTTCTGCATAACCGTCAAAGAACCTGTTTATTTTATTAATCTCGGTATTTTGACCATATGCTGTTTTGAAATACAATTTATTATCCATTAAATAACCATTTATTTCAGTATAAAATTCTTTATAAGGGAGCGCATTTAATGAATTAGCAGGCATAAAACCTCCGACACTATTATTTTCCCATTCAATCGGACTAAACGAGGTCCATGTATCATTCCTGCTAAGGTGTGAATATTGGGTAACCGTCTGAAAACCATTAGGCAATCCTCCGGAAAGCTCAAACTGTATCCCTCTTTCATCGTTAGCATTAGTCTGGTGAGCTGCACGGCCCAAAAAACTGTGGTTTTGTTCACGGAATAAAATAGGCATTACCTGGTAGTCAATTCGATTCCCATAATTGTTTATAATATAGTCTGTGTCAACAGGGCTCAGCCGGTCAAAACTATAACGCTTATACTCAAAAAATAATGACCACATACCTAGATATAAGTTAGTATTAAGGTATACCGCAGAACCTTTTTTCAAAGGTGAAAGCGACTCTACCTCATCACCAGAAAAATTTGTATCGTACGTTCTCAGTTTTGACTGCTTGTCAACATACTCAACAAATAAATCAGCAATAGATCCAAACCATGATATATAACCCCCATGTAAACGGTGATTAACATCTGCCGTGTCCATCACACCAAAGGGCTTAAGCTGGTGCAACTCATTAGACTGCAAGAATGATAAACCAAAGTTAAAGGGATATACATCAAACTCAATATTTGTCGCGTCCATGTCATGCGTAAACTCAAACTCAGGATAACGTAAGTCAGATCCTAGCTGAGCATTCTTTGTGCGGCCGCTCATCTGAGTTACGCTAATATTTTCCAGTTTATAGTTTAACAAATAACCCCTTGAACTATTATCAAAGTCAATACCCTGATCATCTAACTGTGCGAGGATTAGACCTCTGCCCCACACCTCATATATGTCACCGAGTTTTAGAGACCATGGGCCAGAACCGTATTCTAGCCTATACTTTCTTAGATCTTTAATAGGAAACCCTAGCTCAGGAGGATCAGAATACTCATACTGTAACCAGCCAGTAAAATTTCCTTTAAAAAAGTTGAGGTCCATTCTGTTTTCCATATATGTAAAGTCATCATAGCTATCACCAAAATTGAGTGTTATTCCGGCGTTATAGTTCCAAAAATCAAGGTCAAAAAATTGAAACGGATTATTCTGCGCAAGAAGGAGATATGGGAATAATATAATTAGTATTTTTTTTAACATACGAAAACCAACATTGATATTGTTTTTTATAGGGTGCTAGTTTTTATTATGAACAGACAAGAGGGTCTGTATCTGTTCTTCTATTTCCTTCTCTTCGCCAGGCATATAGCCCTGGTGACGCCATCGAATAGATCCATCTTGGTTTATTAAAATAAGATTAGGCATTATCTGCCCATTTAGTTTTTTAGCAATTTGCTGGTTTGGATCAATACTAACAAAGAAATCATAATTTTTTGAGTTTATATAAGATTTAACCTTGCCAAGACTCCTTGGGGTATCTTGGTTGACCATGAGTACTTGAAAGCCTTGGTCCTTATACTCGTTGTGAAAGTTATTTAAGTGCTTCATAACTTGCTTGCATGGCTTACACCAGGTCGCCCAAAAGTCCATGAGTAATGGCCCTGACTCTAATAATTTATAGACTGTGGTTTTTTTTCCGCTTAAAAGTTTTAGATCTAGGTTTGGTATTTTCCCTATTGATAACTGATCTTGAGCGATAATTAGTACAAACTGCATCAGCACAAAACAACATATAATTTTTATCTTTTTCATTTATAGTATGGGGTCTAAGAACTTTTTTAGCTCATCTTCATTTATAAATTTCAGGCTTACATTGTTAAGGTTTTCAACATCTGACATAGGCAGAATAAACTCATATTTAGCATGTATATTCACCGTTTCCATAGCAACCTGCAGTGACCACCCGCCAACAGTAAACTCAATCATAGGAGCAAACTGATTCTCTGGTAAATATAAGACCCTCTCACTCTTACGAGAGTGCCACTGTTCTTCAGGCGTGTCAGCGACAACAACAATCGGCGTACCCTGTTTGTTAAAAAATCTGATTACAGGCACAGAACGATGATTACCTGATGTGATTCTATTTGTGATATCATCATTAAGATTAAAAGATTCCTTACTGAAATAAAATATGGTAAGACTTCCATTCTGCTCTAAACCAGTATAGGGAAGCGCGTTTAGCATTTCTCTTATAATCTCATCTTTCAGTGAGTAGGTAACATGAAACTGAACTGTGATATAGCTGTCATCATCCTTATGATAAATAAAATTCGGTTTTTTCATGATAACATCGTATGGATTATCAATCAATTTATTCAAGACATCTGTTAACATCTCAGTGTTTGGTGCTAACTCAGGATTCTCTTCAACAAGCTGGTTTGCTGAAAAGTCCATGCTCCATTCACCGCCACTATTAAAAAGAGTGACATCTTTTTTAGGTTTAAGATTTTCGTCTTCCTTGAACCCTAGGAGCACGTCCATTGACTCTTCAAGTTTCTTAAATTCATCCTGTAAATTATTTGTAACCATCTCAGACTTTACAGAAACAGGGTGGCGCCTTTTAGCGGGTTTTGGTTCGATAAACTTAGGGAATACAGCAGTAATCTGGTTTTTACCTTTTGGTAGATAAGGAGCGATCATTGACTGAATATTGTCCCCTATTTCTTTTTTCATTTTTGTTATGTCGCTGTACTCTGCTGCTATATCTTTCGTTTCTATCTGGTCCCAAGTAGCCAGATCAATAAGCTGCAAAGAAACATTGATTTTTTCTAACTGTCGATAATATTTCCCCAAGAGCAAAAGATTACGGGATGCTATGGGCTGTTTTAGCATGAGAGAACGGTCGCTCATGATGATCTCAAGATCTTTTTTATTCTGGATAAGCAGTCCAGGCTCACTCTTAAACCTGTTGCTTATCATGTCTGATAATCCGGATGCTATCCACTCAACGGTAGGATCATCCTTAATGTTATCAAATGGGATAACATAAAAATAGACAATGGACTGCTTAGCAAGAAGCCCAGAGATAAACATTAATATGAATAGAGTTTTCCGCATCCTCATAGAGAAGTATATTATTTCAATATAGTGGTATTTATACTATACTATCAATGGATAAATAATTACCCTTTATTTAGCCATATTTTTGTTGATTCTGGCCCATGAATCACGCAATGAAACCGCACGATTAAATACTAATCTTCCATCAGATGATTCCTTACTATCAGAAATAAAATAGCCGGTTCTCTCAAACTGATATACACATCCAGGTAATGGTGATTCCATTGACTTTTCTAGGATAGCTTCATCTATAATTTTTAGGCTCTTATCGTTTAAGTTCTCAATAAAGTCTCCTTTTTGTTCTGGGCGCTCACTTTGAAAGAGCCTATCATATAGACGTATTTCTGCTTTTACATTTTCCTTGGCACTGACCCAGTGTAACGCGCCTCTTACTTTTCTACCATCTTCGGATCTTCCTCCCCGTGTTTCGGGGTCATATGTACATCTTAGTTCTATTATTTTTCCATTTCCATCCTTTATGACCTCATTACAGGTAATATAGTATGCAAATTTTATACGAACCTCTTTCCCAGGACTAAGTCTAAAAAACTTTTTTGGAGGTTCTTCCATAAAGTCATTTCTTTCAATATATATTTCTCTTGAAAAACTTATTTTCCTTTTACCAGCTTTTTCATCTTCTGGATTATTAATAGCATCAACATATTCTGAGTCTTCTGAATGATAGTTAGTGATAACCACTTTCAGTGGATCAAGCACGGCCATCACCCTTGGAGATTTCTGATTAAGATCCTCTCTAAGAGCGTTTTCCAGTTTTGCAACGTCTACAACCGTATCCCGCTTTGTTACCCCAATACTTTCAGAAAAGTTTCGGATTGATTGTGGAGTATATCCTCTTCTCCTTAACCCAGATATTGTAGGCATTCTCGGATCATCCCAGCCATCTACTAACCCATCATCAACTAAACGTTTTAGTTTACGCTTGCTGACAACAGTATAGTTTAGATTAAGCCTAGCGAATTCGATCTGCTGAGGGTGATAGGCTCCTAAGGCATTAAGGTACCAATCGTATAGTGGCCTATGGTCTTCAAACTCCAGGGTACAGATTGAATGCGTGATCCACTCTATTGAGTCTTCTAAACCGTGTGCCCAATCGTACATTGGGTAGATACACCATTTATCTCCCGTACGATGGTGATTCGCATGGAGTATACGATACATTACCGGATCGCGCATGTTTAAATTAGAATGCGCCATATCTATTTTGGCTCGCAGGGTCCTTGTTCCATCACCAAAATCACCTGATTTCATTTGAGTAAATAGAGCAAGGTTCTCTTCGATACTGCGATCCCTATGTGGACTGTTCGTTCCTGGACTTTTCAGGGCACCTCTTTGAATTTTTACTTCCTCAGGAGTAAGATCACATACATATGCCTTTCCGACCTTGATCAGCTCAATCGCAAAGCCATACATCTGGTCAAAATAATCTGAGGCAAACAAGGGTTTATCTCCCCATGAAAATCCTAGCCATGAGACATCTTCAATAATAGACTCTACGTATTCTTCTTCTTCTTTTACAGGGTTTGTGTCATCAAACCTAAGATTACACTCACCATTATATTCTAGCGCCAAACCAAAATTAAGGCAGATTGATTTTGCGTGACCAATATGCAGATAGCCATTTGGCTCTGGAGGAAAACGAGTATGAACTCTTCCATCCCATTTGCCAGTATTGTTATCCTCATCAATGATTCTTTTAATAAAATTATCTATTTTAGTAGCGTCTATACTCATATTCGAACCGCGTTTAATATATTTTTTATTCTCCTAATACAGGTGTCTTTTCCAAGGATCAACATTAGCTGAACCATGGATGGACCAGTGAGAACGCCAGATAGTGCCACTCTTAGCGGCTGAATTAATTTTCCTTTTCCGATCTCTTTTGTATCTGCAAACCCATTAATAGATCTGTCTATAGAATCATCATTCCATTCTATAGAAACTAAAATTTCTTGAGCATATGAGTTTAATATTTCAGAGGTGTCCTCTTTCCAGCACTTTAAAACTGCATCTTGATCATATTCAGAAGGATCACTAAAAAAATATTGGGACTGACTAATGATATCTAATAGAGTTTTTGATCTACCTTTTAAACTTGAAATAACCGATCTCAGATGTTCATCAGATAGACCACTATTACCCCATTCTGGTTTTAATATTTTTATTAAATCTAAAAGCTGTCCAGAGTCTTTATTTGTTATGTGTTGCGCGCTCATCCAATCCAGTTTTTTACTGTCAAACACAGCAGCTTTCTTATTTACTTTTTCAAGAGAAAAATTTTCAATTAAATATTCAAGATTAAAAATCTCATCCTCTGTGCCTGGGTTCCAGCCTAAAAGAGATAGATAATTGATTAACGTTTCTGGTAGATACCCTAATTCTTGATAGGCTTGTGTACCCGCAGCACCATGCCTCTTACTCAAGCGGCTACCATCAGAACCAAGAATCATTGGCAAATGAGCAAACTCTGGTATATCCCAATTTAAAGCAGCATAGATTAAGATTTGCTTCGGAGTATTGGAAATATGATCCTCCCCTCGTATGACATGGCTCACTTGCATATCATGATCATCTACAACAACCGTGAAGTTATATGTGGGGCTACCATCTGACCTTGCTATAATAAAATCGTCAAGCTCAGTACAGCTTGTATTAATATCTCCATAGATTAAATCTGTAAATCTTATATCTCCTTCTAAAGGAATTCGGAGCCTAATAGTGTATTTCCCATTATTATTGAGTCGTTCATTTACTTCATCTGCTGAACGATCTCTCCATGTTCCAGGGTATAGGAATGAGCCTTCTTTTTTCCGAAAATCTCTTAACTCTTTCTCAGTAGAAAAGCAGCGGTATGCTGACCCGGATTCAATTAATTTACTGATTACTTCCTGATATCTTTCACTCCTTGAAGATTGTTTGACAGGGTCACTGTCAAAATTAAACCCTAGCCAATTCATAGAATCTAATATCTGCTTAGTATATTTATTTCTTGATCTTTCTTGATCTGTATCCTCAATCCTTAATAGAAAAGTGCCACTGTTTTTCCTGGCATATAGATAATTAAAAAGTGCAGTACGTACGCCCCCGATGTGAAGCTGACCTGTTGGGCTGGGCGCGAACCTTACTACTGGATTCATATAAGTTTATTGTTACTACAATCCTTTAATAAAAATAGAATAGGAAATATGAATAATTTTTATTGTGGAGGGGGAGGGATTCGAACCCCCGGAGGATTTAAACCCTCGCTGGTTTTCAAGACCAGTGCAATCAGCCAGGCTCTGCCACCCCTCCATTATTAATTATTATATGAATTTCCTCGAAGGAATTTACAGATTTAATAATAACAGTATTTGATATTAATAAAATATTTTTGAATTATTCTATGATGGTCTGCCTTCTTTTAATGAGGCCTCGACCCTTCGAAATCTTTGAAGTGTTTATATCGTATCTTAACGATAGACCAATGTCTACCCATCCCGTATACTCAGCCTCATATTTATGTAACAAAGTGGCTTTACTGATTAAATATACCTTGACCCCAGATTTTCCAAGATTTATTGGAATTTGGGTACCATTTGC
>UINC01002173.1_pt1 | contig 11469 bp, 4 predicted proteins | sample 5385821 | NCBI WGS metagenome assembly UINC01 (sample SAMEA4666929, study PRJEB26691) | marine metagenome | isolation source: Pacific Ocean | place: Pacific Ocean | collected 2011-10-13 | reverse complement strand
AATACAAAAAATATTATGAAAGGAATATAAGTAATAACATATCCTGCAAAAATAGGATTACCTGAACGAATTCCTAATCTTGACAAGGTGACATTTAACATTTGCATTTCAGGAGAATTAATAAAAATCAAAGAAAATAAATAATCATTCCAAGCAGTATACATAGAAAAGATTATGACTGTTAAAATTCCAGGTAGGGCTAGTGGAAGCATCACTTTAGTTAAAATTTTATATTCTGAACTTCCTTCTAACATTGCAATTTCCCTTAAGGATTGAGGAATTGAAATAAATGCATTTCTCATAAGAAATACACCTACTGGGAGCATACAAGTAGTATGAATTAAAATTAATCCGATATAAGAGTCGTGTAAATTTAGATCTCTTAACAATTTATATAGAGGAATAATTAGAGAGATTACAGGAATTAAAATGGGTAAAATAAGTAAAATAAATATTAATTCACTAAATGGAAATTTTAAAATTGCTAAAGCATAACCTGATAAAGTTGTAATAATTACAGATAAAATAACTGTTCCACAAGTTACAATAATACTATTCCAAAAAGATTGATTAAAGCTCGTTCGACTAGATCTAATTTTTAATTCCCATATGTTTTTATAATTATCAAACGTCCATTCATTATAGATTGAATTAAGATTTAATGATAATTCAGGGTTATTTTTAAATGAAGAAATAATTATCATATATATTGGAAAAGCTATGAGGATAGCGAAAATGGTATTTGTAGTATAATACCAGTACCAATCCCTGGTAAATATTTTCATTTATTCTTTTACTGCACTTCCTGTTATACCTCGGACAAAATACTGTTGAAGCAATGCATAAAAAATAATGATTGGTATAAAACTAATCATAGATCCTGCAGTCAAACTACCCCATTTTATTTCAAATTGGGAACCTCCCATAGCTATTTTTGCTAATGCAACATTTAGCATTTGCATTTCTGGAGTATTTGTAAATAGAAACGCATATACATAATCATTCCAGGATTGATACATTGCAAAGACCATTACAGTTAAGAGTCCTGGGATTGCTAAAGGTAACATAACTGTTAGAATAATTCTTAATTCACTTGTTCCCTCTAGTAATGCGACCTCTCTTAAAGATCCAGGAATGCTTGTAAAAGCATTTCGCATCATGAATACACCTATAGGAAGCATCCCTGTGGTATGAAGCAGAATCAGTCCTAAATATGAGTCAGTTAAACCAAGTTCTTTTAATAATTTATAAAGTGGTATTATAAGAGATATTCCTGGTACAAGAATAGGTAAAATTAAAAGAATAAATATGACTTCCTTAAATGGAATTCTAAAAATAGTAAGCGCATAACCAGCTAGAGTAGTAACGATAATAGTTAATATTATTGTACCAGCTGATACAATAACACTATTAAAAAAAGCCCGTTGTATACTTCTGTTTCGATAACTCTTATCACCTTGTGATTGAGCTTTATTTACTTCAACTTTCGAGTCTTTTTCTTGTTCATTGCCCCAATCCATATCTTCTCTTTGATCAATCCAACCATCAGCAGTAACTCCAGAATTCCAAATATTTTTGTAATATTGCCAAGTCCATGTGTGAGGATAAAAAGTAGGTTCACTTGTAATTAATTCATGTGGTTTTTTAACTGAAGAAATGAAGGTCCAATATATAGGAAAAAGAATTAGAATTACTAAAACTGAATTGATCGTATAATACCAATACCAATCTCTAGAATATTTTTTCATTGATAGACAGCAATTTTACCAGCATTTGAATCTGGGGAAAAAAAATGATCATAGGCTTTTTGAATTTCATCAATTGGATATTTATGTGTAATAATTTGGCTTAAATATTCTTGATTATTCTTTAATAACTGATGATTATCCTCTAATTCGTTATAAGAAAAATATTCACTTCCAAGAATGCTTCTCTCTTTACTTCCCATATCTGGATATTGTTCAAATTCAAGACCTTCTCCATTTCCAACTAAAACCAACACTCCTCTTTTTGCGAGAAGATCAAGAGCATTTTTTCTAGCAATTGTTTTTCCTGTTGCATCAATTGCTACATCTGGATTTTTAATACCGTAATTATCTAATCCTTCTTGTAAGTTTTTTTTTGATAAATCTATGGGCAAGCCGCCCATTTTTTCAGCAAGGAGTAAACGTGATGGTATAACATCATTTATTGCTACAGGAATATCTTTTGCAAAAGTAAGTTTACTCATCGCCAATAAACCTAATCCAATTGGTCCAGCTCCGTTGATCAGAAGTGATTGAATATCTTTATGAATTAGTTGAGCCCTTTTTGTTGCATGACCTCCTGTACCCATCACATCAAGAAGTAATGAAGCATTAATTAGATCAATATCATCATCAACAGGAAAAAAAATATTATCATTAATTACATAATATTGACTGTACGCACCATCAACAGTAAAACCAGGTTCTGCTCTTTTAGATAAACACTGATTGGTTGCGTTAATTTTGCAGTTTCTACATTCACCACAATAATCATATAAATAAATAGCACCCCTCATGCCAATCTCAAACTTAGCATTTTTACCTTTATCCACTATAATTCCTGCACCCTCATGACCGGGTATAATTTTAGAACCATTGTAAAATTGATTTCGATCAGAACCACAAAGAAGGTTTGATTTTGCTTGAATTAAAAGTTGATTGTCTTCTGGTTTTGGAATTTCCTGTTCTTTAGTTGAAATTTTTCCATCTCCAAGAAAATGCGGAACAGTCATGAATTCTTTTTTCATAAAAAAAATTTAATAACTATTTTTCATTAATCCAAACAAGCATTTCATTCTCTCCCCGATTGGACCAAGTATAATAAGGAATAAATTTAATCTCAGATTCTTTTAATCTTGGTTTTTCCTCAGAATATAAATCGTCATTTGATTGAATTCTACTGGCTTTAGTTGATAAAGAGATAATATCTAAATCTGCTATTTTTTCATTTTTTTGTTCAAATTTAGAATCTGAATTTAAGATAATTTGATTTAATTTGTCTCCGTTATCTACACCTTCTAAACAATACAATATAGGGCCTCTAAATAAGCATGCCTTACGAATATTATATCTAACATTGGAGTTTGATCTTAATAACTTAGGAGAAAAATCAAAACTTAATTCAATTTTATCTTCTTTTTTCCATTTCCGATTAATTTCAGCAAAACCATTTGCTACTGAATATTTAAATTGTTCATTATTAATTAAAACTTTCATATTTTTATCCCATTTAGGAATTCGAATAAAAATAGAAGAATTTGAATCATTAGATTCTAAAATTTCTATAATAGAATTTCCTTCACAAGGAAATTTACTAATCTGTTTAATTTTTAAACCTTGTATATTATTTGAAATATCTAATTCAGAAGATATAAATTGATTAACAACAAGTTGATCTTTATACGAACTATAAATGTAAATATCTAGACTGGCCATCAATCTAAGAACATTAGGTGGACAACAAGAGCATGTATGATATTCATCTCTTATTCCATGGCGTCTATTTTGAAATTGTAAAAAACCTGGATTACATTCAAGATAATTATCATAGAAAAAACCTTTTCCATCAATAGAAGTACTTGCCAAAATTAAGTTATAAATAGAATTTTCAATAATATCTGAATATTCACTATTTAATTCAATTCTTGATAATCTTTCTGCAAAATATATCAGAGCTATTGTTGCACAAGTTTCAGCATAAGCCATATCATTAGTTAAGTCATAGTCAAAACTAAACCTTTCACCGTGATGCGCACTACCAACACCACTATGAACATACATTCTTTTATCAACAATATTTCTCCAGAGTTTTTTGCATGTATTAAGCATATCCGAGTCATTATTTAATCGAGCTAAATCTGCCATTGCGGTAAACATGTATAAAGCTCTTACTGAATGACCTTCTGCGGTGTATTGTTTTCTTGGCACATCATGTGCCTGAACATAATCGTGTTTCTTACCTGAATTGTGATTATTATCTTGCCATCTTATAAAATCTCTAACTTCACTGGGAAATTTAGAATAATCAATTTTTTCCTCAACCTCTTTTAGTTTTCTTGTTTCTTCATCATAATAATGTGGTAGAGTTCCTCTCTCCTCAATAAAATAATTTGATAGTTTCAAATATTTGTCATTGCCTGTTAATTCATATGCTTTAACTAAAGCTAATTCAATTTCTTGATGACCGGGGTAACCTCTTTTCTGATCAGGATTTTTTCCAAAAATAGAAATTATGTGATCCACATATTTTTCCATAGCATCAAAAAATCTGCTTTCACCATTTAATTTTTTGTGTTCAACAGCTGACTCTAATAAGTGTCCAGCACAATATAGTTCATGACGAACTCTTAGGTTTGTAAATTTATTTTGAGGTTCATAGAAAGAAAAATAGCTATTAAGATATCCATCTTCTTCCTGATTATTAATTATTTTATCAATTATATTTTCAGTGATCTCAATTAATTTGTCATCTTTTTGATGATTGAGCATGAAGAATGCTGACTCCATTAATTTAGCTAGATCAGATTCCCAAAAAATATGATGGTGTTCATCATCTTTTAGATCTTTCGTAAGAGCTCTTACTCTACCCGTATCTTCAAAAATTTTTAGAACGCTGTAAAAGGAAACATTCTTATTTATATCTTTTCTATTCTTCCAAAAACCTTCATTGATTCTAACTTGATTTAAATTCATAATTTTAACCGATCCTCACTTTTACTATCAAAAAAATAACAATCTTCTTTTTTGAAATTTAAAAATATTTCATTATCAATCTCGTAATTAGTATTTTTGTCAGCTTTAATGATTAAGGATTGGTCTTCCATTTTACATGTGATTAAATTAGACTCTCCCGTTGACTCATTAGAGAAAACTTTAACAGAGCCATTGTTAGGAGAATTTTGATCAACTATATCAATTTTATCTGGTCGAATACCTAAAGTAATATCACCTTCATAATTAATACTAAAGTCAGTATTAATTGTATCGGATATAAATTTTCCATTTACCACTTTACCATTGATCAAATTCATAGCTGGAGAACCAATAAAGCCTGCTACGAATTTTGTTGATGGTTCATCAAATATTATTTGCGGTGTATCGTATTGGAGTAATTTTCCATCACTCATTACAGCTATTCTACTAGCAAGAGTCATAGCTTCTACTTGATCATGCGTAACATAAATTGTAGTCACTCCAAGTCGATGATGTAAATTCTTTAACTCTGATCGCATAGTAACTCTAAGTATCGCATCTAAATTTGACAAAGGTTCATCCATTAAAAATACGCGAGGTTGTCTAACAATTGCTCTTGCTAATGCAACTCTTTGTCTTTGACCTCCAGATAATTCAGCTGGTTTTCTGTCTAATAAATCCTGAAGCTCCACAAGCTTTGATACATCATTTATCTTTTTTTCTTGTTCCGCAGATGGAATTTTTTTCATTTTTAATGGATAAGCAATATTGTTTCTTACACTCATATGAGGAAATAAACTGTAGTTTTGGAAAACCATAGAAACATCTCTTTTTCTTGGATCAATTTCATTAACTATCTGGTCACCTATTTTTATTTCACCTGCAGTAATTTCTTCTAATCCAGCTACTAAGCGCATAGTAGTAGTTTTGCCACAACCAGAGGGACCTAAAAGAACAACAAATTCTCCTTCTTCAATGTGTAAATTTACATCATTAACTGCAGTAACTTTCCCCCATTTTTTAGTCAGGTTAATCAAATCTACTGAATACATATTTCTATCTCCTTTATTCTTTTACTGCACTTCCTGTTATTCCTCGGACAAAATATCGTTGAAGCAATGTATAGAAAATAATAATTGGTATAAAACTAATCATAGATCCTGCCGTCAAACTACCCCATTTTATTTCAAATTGGGAACCTCCCATAGCTATTTTTGCTAATGCAACATTTAGCATTTGCATTTCTGGAGTATTTGTAAATAGAAACGCATATACATAATCATTCCAGGATTGATACATTGCAAAGACCATTACAGTTAAGAGTCCTGGGATTGCTAAAGGTAACATAACTGTTAGAATAATTCTTAATTCACTTGTTCCCTCTAGTAATGCGACCTCTCTTAAAGATCCAGGAATGCTTGTAAAAGCATTTCGCATCATGAATACACCTATAGGAAGCATCCCTGTGGTATGAAGCAGAATCAGTCCTAAATATGAGTCAGTTAAACCAAGTTCTTTTAATAATTTATAAAGTGGTATTATAAGAGATATTCCTGGTACAAGAATAGGTAAAATTAAAAGAATAAATATGACTTCCTTAAATGGAATTCTAAAAATAGTAAGCGCATAACCAGCTAGAGTAGTAACGATAATAGTTAATATTATTGTACCAGCTGATACAATAACACTATTAAAAAAAGCCCGTTGTATACTTCTGTTTCGATAACTCTTATCACCTTGTGATTGAGCTTTATTTACTTCAACTTTCGAGTCTTTTTCTTGTTCATTGCCCCAATCCATATCTTCTCTTTGATCAATCCAACCATCAGCAGTAACTCCAGAATTCCAAATATTTTTGTAATATTGCCAAGTCCATGTGTGAGGATAAAAAGTAGGTTCACTTGTAATTAATTCATGTGGTTTTTTAACTGAAGAAATGAAGGTCCAATATATAGGAAAAAGAATTAGAATTACTAAAACTGAATTGATCGTATAATACCAATACCAATCTCTAGAATATTTTTTCATTGATAGACAGCAATTTTACCAGCATTTGAATCTGGGGAAAAAAAATGATCATAGGCTTTTTGAATTTCATCAATTGGATATTTATGTGTAATAATTTGGCTTAAATATTCTTGATTATTCTTTAATAACTGATGATTATCCTCTAATTCGTTATAAGAAAAATATTCACTTCCAAGAATGCTTCTCTCTTTACTTCCCATATCTGGATATTGTTCAAATTCAAGACCTTCTCCATTTCCAACTAAAACCAACACTCCTCTTTTTGCGAGAAGATCAAGAGCATTTTTTCTAGCAATTGTTTTTCCTGTTGCATCAATTGCTACATCTGGATTTTTAATACCGTAATTATCTAATCCTTCTTGTAAGTTTTTTTTTGATAAATCTATGGGCAAGCCGCCCATTTTTTCAGCAAGGAGTAAACGTGATGGTATAACATCATTTATTGCTACAGGAATATCTTTTGCAAAAGTAAGTTTACTCATCGCCAATAAACCTAATCCAATTGGTCCAGCTCCGTTGATCAGAAGTGATTGAATATCTTTATGAATTAGTTGAGCCCTTTTTGTTGCATGACCTCCTGTACCCATCACATCAAGAAGTAATGAAGCATTAATTAGATCAATATCATCATCAACAGGAAAAAAAATATTATCATTAATTACATAATATTGACTGTACGCACCATCAACAGTAAAACCAGGTTCTGCTCTTTTAGATAAACACTGATTGGTTGCGTTAATTTTGCAGTTTCTACATTCACCACAATAATCATATAAATAAATAGCACCCCTCATGCCAATCTCAAACTTAGCATTTTTACCTTTATCCACTATAATTCCTGCACCCTCATGACCGGGTATAATTTTAGAACCATTGTAAAATTGATTTCGATCAGAACCACAAAGAAGGTTTGATTTTGCTTGAATTAAAAGTTGATTGTCTTCTGGTTTTGGAATTTCCTGTTCTTTAGTTGAAATTTTTCCATCTCCAAGAAAATGCGGAACAGTCATGAATTCTTTTTTCATAAAAAAAATTTAATAACTATTTTTCATTAATCCAAACAAGCATTTCATTCTCTCCCCGATTGGACCAAGTATAATAAGGAATAAATTTAATCTCAGATTCTTTTAATCTTGGTTTTTCCTCAGAATATAAATCGTCATTTGATTGAATTCTACTGGCTTTAGTTGATAAAGAGATAATATCTAAATCTGCTATTTTTTCATTTTTTTGTTCAAATTTAGAATCTGAATTTAAGATAATTTGATTTAATTTGTCTCCGTTATCTACACCTTCTAAACAATACAATATAGGGCCTCTAAATAAGCATGCCTTACGAATATTATATCTAACATTGGAGTTTGATCTTAATAACTTAGGAGAAAAATCAAAACTTAATTCAATTTTATCTTCTTTTTTCCATTTCCGATTAATTTCAGCAAAACCATTTGCTACTGAATATTTAAATTGTTCATTATTAATTAAAACTTTCATATTTTTATCCCATTTAGGAATTCGAATAAAAATAGAAGAATTTGAATCATTAGATTCTAAAATTTCTATAATAGAATTTCCTTCACAAGGAAATTTACTAATCTGTTTAATTTTTAAACCTTGTATATTATTTGAAATATCTAATTCAGAAGATATAAATTGATTAACAACAAGTTGATCTTTATACGAACTATAAATGTAAATATCTAGACTGGCCATCAATCTAAGAACATTAGGTGGACAACAAGAGCATGTATGATATTCATCTCTTATTCCATGGCGTCTATTTTGAAATTGTAAAAAACCTGGATTACATTCAAGATAATTATCATAGAAAAAACCTTTTCCATCAATAGAAGTACTTGCCAAAATTAAGTTATAAATAGAATTTTCAATAATATCTGAATATTCACTATTTAATTCAATTCTTGATAATCTTTCTGCAAAATATATCAGAGCTATTGTTGCACAAGTTTCAGCATAAGCCATATCATTAGTTAAGTCATAGTCAAAACTAAACCTTTCACCGTGATGCGCACTACCAACACCACTATGAACATACATTCTTTTATCAACAATATTTCTCCAGAGTTTTTTGCATGTATTAAGCATATCCGAGTCATTATTTAATCGAGCTAAATCTGCCATTGCGGTAAACATGTATAAAGCTCTTACTGAATGACCTTCTGCGGTGTATTGTTTTCTTGGCACATCATGTGCCTGAACATAATCGTGTTTCTTACCTGAATTGTGATTATTATCTTGCCATCTTATAAAATCTCTAACTTCACTGGGAAATTTAGAATAATCAATTTTTTCCTCAACCTCTTTTAGTTTTCTTGTTTCTTCATCATAATAATGTGGTAGAGTTCCTCTCTCCTCAATAAAATAATTTGATAGTTTCAAATATTTGTCATTGCCTGTTAATTCATATGCTTTAACTAAAGCTAATTCAATTTCTTGATGACCGGGGTAACCTCTTTTCTGATCAGGATTTTTTCCAAAAATAGAAATTATGTGATCCACATATTTTTCCATAGCATCAAAAAATCTGCTTTCACCATTTAATTTTTTGTGTTCAACAGCTGACTCTAATAAGTGTCCAGCACAATATAGTTCATGACGAACTCTTAGGTTTGTAAATTTATTTTGAGGTTCATAGAAAGAAAAATAGCTATTAAGATATCCATCTTCTTCCTGATTATTAATTATTTTATCAATTATATTTTCAGTGATCTCAATTAATTTGTCATCTTTTTGATGATTGAGCATGAAGAATGCTGACTCCATTAATTTAGCTAGATCAGATTCCCAAAAAATATGATGGTGTTCATCATCTTTTAGATCTTTCGTAAGAGCTCTTACTCTACCCGTATCTTCAAAAATTTTTAGAACGCTGTAAAAGGAAACATTCTTATTTATATCTTTTCTATTCTTCCAAAAACCTTCATTGATTCTAACTTGATTTAAATTCATAATTTTAACCGATCCTCACTTTTACTATCAAAAAAATAACAATCTTCTTTTTTGAAATTTAAAAATATTTCATTATCAATCTCGTAATTAGTATTTTTGTCAGCTTTAATGATTAAGGATTGGTCTTCCATTTTACATGTGATTAAATTAGACTCTCCCGTTGACTCATTAGAGAAAACTTTAACAGAGCCATTGTTAGGAGAATTTTGATCAACTATATCAATTTTATCTGGTCGAATACCTAAAGTAATATCACCTTCATAATTAATACTAAAGTCAGTATTAATTGTATCGGATATAAATTTTCCATTTACCACTTTACCATTGATCAAATTCATAGCTGGAGAACCAATAAAGCCTGCTACGAATTTTGTTGATGGTTCATCAAATATTATTTGCGGTGTATCGTATTGGAGTAATTTTCCATCACTCATTACAGCTATTCTACTAGCAAGAGTCATAGCTTCTACTTGATCATGCGTAACATAAATTGTAGTCACTCCAAGTCGATGATGTAAATTCTTTAACTCTGATCGCATAGTAACTCTAAGTATCGCATCTAAATTTGACAAAGGTTCATCCATTAAAAATACGCGAGGTTGTCTAACAATTGCTCTTGCTAATGCAACTCTTTGTCTTTGACCTCCAGATAATTCAGCTGGTTTTCTGTCTAATAAATCCTGAAGCTCCACAAGCTTTGATACATCATTTATCTTTTTTTCTTGTTCCGCAGATGGAATTTTTTTCATTTTTAATGGATAAGCAATATTGTTTCTTACACTCATATGAGGAAATAAACTGTAGTTTTGGAAAACCATAGAAACATCTCTTTTTCTTGGATCAATTTCATTAACTATCTGGTCACCTATTTTTATTTCACCTGCAGTAATTTCTTCTAATCCAGCTACTAAGCGCATAGTAGTAGTTTTGCCACAACCAGAGGGACCTAAAAGAACAACAAATTCTCCTTCTTCAATGTGTAAATTTACATCATTAACTGCAGTAACTTTCCCCCATTTTTTAGTCAGGTTAATCAAATCTACTGAATACATATTTCTATCTCCTTTATTCTTTTACTGCACTTCCTGTTATTCCTCGGACAAAATATCGTTGAAGCAATGTATAGAAAATAATGATTGGTATAAAACTAATCATAGATCCTGCAGTCAAACTACCCCACTTCATTTCAAATTGGGAACCTCCCAGAGCTATTTTTGCTAATGCAATATTAAGCATTGTCTTTTCTGGACTATTAATAAATAGAAAAGCAAGTACATAATCATTCCAAGAGGTATACATGGCAAAGACCATTACAGTTAAGAGACCTGGAATTGCAAGTGGTAGCATTACGTTTCCAATAATTCTCAATTCCGATGTGCCTTCGAGCAGAGCAACCTCTCTTAAAGAATTCGGTATGCTACTAAAGGCATTTCGCATCATGAATACACCTATTGGTAACATAGCTGTTGTATGAAGCAATATTAGTCCTAAATATGAATCGGTTAATCCTAATCCTTTTAATAACTTATAAATTGGTATTATGAGCGATATGGCTGGGACAAGAATGGGTGTAATTAAAAGTATAAATAAGACTTCTTTAAACGGAATTCTAAAAAATGTAAGACCATATCCTGCAAACGTTGAAACAATAATAGAAAATATTATTGTTCCAACTGATACAATAGCGCTATTAGTAAAAGCATCATCAATCCCTATTGTTTGAGTAACACTTCCAGTTGTTTTGTGTATTTTT
>UINC01001476.1_pt1 | contig 11487 bp, 9 predicted proteins | sample 5385821 | NCBI WGS metagenome assembly UINC01 (sample SAMEA4666929, study PRJEB26691) | marine metagenome | isolation source: Pacific Ocean | place: Pacific Ocean | collected 2011-10-13 | reverse complement strand
TGTATTTTTATCCGGGGTAATCATGATCGTTATTTGATTGAGAGAATCTGGGAAGATGAATTACCATCTTTGGAAGGTATGGATCCTTATGATCCCATATGCAAAGCAATCGTTCAAAATGAAAAATGGACTGCCGAAAAAATTGGCGATGAGGGAATCGATTTTTGCCAAAATATGAAAATAGCCTACAGGGAAATTATTGGTAACACCCTGGTGGAATTTACCCATGCCTGGTACCAGCGGGATGATAAGCCTCCAACCGTGGCGGAAGCTCTTCATTGGCGAGACAATGTGGTCCAGCAAAACCCGGAAGTTGAAAAAGTGGTTTTTGTCCATGGACATGTACATGTCCCTCGGCACCAAAAGGTAGAAAACCTGACTATCCTGTGCCAGGGTGCCACAGGACTGCCTTTTGATCAGAACAAACGGGGTTCTGTGGCATTTTTAACCTTGAATGAGAAAGTTGATTGGGAAGTCGTCCGATACGAATATGACCATAAATCAACTTTAAACGGCCTGCAGAAACGAAGGCCACCATTTTATGAAAACCTGTTAAATACGATTGAATTTGCCGCCATTCGCAACGACCTTTAGCCAATTATAATATTTATCTCAGTCGTAATTTGAGCGACTGATTTTACTTCCCTATGCCTTATTTTGATCACAGTGCAACTACGCCCGTTCATCCTGATGTTTTGGAATTGATGGCCATAACTCAGCGGGATGTTTACGGGAATCCTTCCAGCGTACATGCCCAGGGCCGAAAAGCAAAATCCATTATAGAAAAAGCCCGCAGGCAGGTGGCCGCAGCCATCGGCGCAAAACCGGATCAGATCATTTTTACCAGCGGCGGCAGTGAATCAAATAATCAGGTGCTGCGGTCTGTGCTGAATATGAATAAAAAACATATCATAGCTACTGCGATTGAGCACCCTGCAATCTTGAACGTCCTGAAATCTCTGGAACAATTTGGAATAAGCCACAATTGTATTTCCGTAGATCCTAACGGCACAATGAACTTCCATGAATTTGAGAATTCAATCCGGGATACAACCGGGCTTATTTCCGTTATGCTGGCCAACAATGAAGTGGGAACCATACAGCCTGTACAGGAAATTGTTAAAACAGCAAAACCGAAATCAATACCAGTTCATACAGATGCTGTACAGTGCCTGGGGAAAATTCCCATTGATGTAGATGAACTTGGTATAGATTATCTCTCCCTGTCAGCCCATAAGTTTTACGGCCCAAAAGGATCGGGCATACTTTATATCAGGGATAAGAAGTTTATTTCGGCGTTGATCATCGGCGGTGGCCAGGAAAGTGGTTTGCGGGCCGGCACGGAAAACATAGCATTGATTGCCGGAATTGGTCTGGCTGCAGAAATCGCCACAACGGATCTGTCCGGCCGCGCCCGGAATCTGACAGACCTGGAGACACAATTTAAAACAGGGCTAAAGGAATTTTTTCCCAATGCTGTTTTCAACGGCAACAATGTCCACAAACTGCCGGGACTGATCAATGTTTCTTTTCCCGGGTTCAGATCCGATATTCTGGTGGCGAAACTTGATCGTGCCGGTATGGCAGTCTCCAGCGGCTCGGCTTGCGGTTCCGGAATTGTGGAGCCCTCTGATATTTTAAAGGCCATGGGGGTGGAAGATGAGCTAAATACCTCCACCCTGCGCATCAGTTTTGGGAGTACAAATACCGCCGATGAAACAGCGGACCTTTTGTCCGCAATCAATTCCATCATTACTTCCTGATGGAACATGTGATTGTCGGACTTAGCGGCGGCGTGGACAGTGCCGTGGCAGCAGCCCTGCTTGTAGAGCAAGGCTACAGTGCAGAAGGGTTGTTCATGAAGAATTGGGAAGAAGACTCCCAGTATTGCACTTCTGAAAAAGATTACAAAGATGCCCTTCAGGTCTGTGATTCCCTAGGTATTCCGTTAAGGTCTGTTAATTTTTCCAGGGAATACTGGGATAAGGTTTTTAAACATTTCCTGGACGAATACAGGGCTGGCCGTACTCCAAACCCTGACATTCTCTGCAATACGGAGATCAAGTTCAAAGCCTTTCTGGATTACGCGATAGAACTGGGCGCCGATAAAATTGCCACGGGACATTACGCTCGGATCCTAAAGAGCGGAGAATTGCTTAAGTTGGCCCGGGGCACCGACCAAAACAAAGACCAGAGTTATTTTTTATACGGGCTGAACCAAGAGCAACTTTCCCGGGCCTTTTTTCCTATCGGTGACTGGGAAAAAACGACCGTCCGCCAAAAAGCCAGGGAACTGGGGTTTGATAATTATTACAAAAAAGATAGTACCGGTATCTGTTTTATTGGCGAGAGGCATTTTAAGGAATTTTTACAGCGCTACCTTCCGGCCCAGCCGGGAGACATTATCACTCAGGAGGGAAAACCTGTTGGTCAGCATGAGGGGCTGATGTACTATACCATGGGCCAGCGTCAGGGTCTGGGCATCGGCGGCGGGCACGGAACGCTGGAGAAACCCTGGTATGTTCTGGATAAGAAAATGGAAAAAAATATCCTTATCGTCGGTCAGGGACACGATCACCCGGATCTGTACCATCGGTCCCTGAGTTGTTCCCATGTGCACTGGATTACAGGAAAAATTCCGGAATCGGAAACACTTTCGGCAAAAATTCGCTATCGAGCCCAGGATGCTCCCTGCAGAATTGAAACAACTTCAGAACAATCCGTCTCTGTGGTGTTTGAGAAGCCCCAATTTGCCATTGCTCCCGGGCAATCGATCGTATTCTATGAACATGATATCTGCCTGGGCGGCGCAGTCATTGATTCAAGATGGAACTGAAAAAAATAGGAAAATGATTATTCTTCTTTATTTTGGAACAAAGTCTTCTGTATTAAATTTATTTATCGATGCAGTGCATAAATAAACAGATTCTCCCATTATTCATCTTTTTAAGCCTTCTTTTCGGTCAATTCAGAGAAGATGTACCAATCCAGTCTCTACCCTCAAATTTAAATGGAGAGTTAAGCAATACACAGGGGTTATCCTTGTTTGACCCTGCCCGTTTTGATATCCAGCACGGATTTACAATGAGCATGGTAAACCTGGGCGGACGCCCTCTTTCCATGGCAGGGTACACCAGCCACATCAGCTACTGGGCTTCGGACAACCTTGAACTGAATGCAAAAATCATGTTGTTTAACACCATGGGAAAACTTCCTGGCGGCAGTACGGGCGGCATGCAAAACCTGCAGTTGGCTTATGATGCCGGCATCACCTTTAAACCCACGAAAAATTCATTTCTTAAACTTGAAATGCGAACGCACAATAATCCTTTTTACCGCGACAATTACTATGATTTGAATTATATGGGTTATTCGATTCACCAAAATAATTTCAGCCATTCTTCCCTCGGGCCAAGGATCCTGGAATAAGTGCCAAGAAAAAAACGGAAGTCAACGAAGCAGTCTAAGAAAAAGCTTCAATCCCAGAATATGACCCTGAATGGAGCTATTAGTATTGTGGGGGTACTGCTTCTTGGGTTTATTATTTCCTTTTCCCGTAATGCATCTCATAGCGGCGTGCCGGTTGAGGTCACTTTCCCGGAAGTGGTGAATCAGCCAAGGCTGGCAGTAGAGGTATTTGAAAAAAACCCGATCCAGGACATCAAAGTAGAAGTGCTGAATGGTTGCGGTGTTCAAGGACTGGCAGGAAAAACAACTGAGTTCTTACGCTTAAAACAAGTGGATGTAGTACGATCAGATGATGCAGATCATCACAATTACCCCAAAACGGTCATCATTCAGCGCAACGAGAATATAGAAAGCCTGAAGCGTGTCTCTGATTCTTTTGGTGTCTTAATGGATGATAAATCAAGGATAAAGATTGTCCCCGATGAAACCTTGGGAGTGGATGTAACTGTTATCCTGGGCAAGGATTATGAATCTTTTCCTGAGTTCAATAGTTTTCTTTCTACCAAACCATAATTGACCAAAAAGTCCCCAGGATCCAAAACCAAGAATCCGCTATTAGATCACATTGCTGATCTGGCTCTGGAAAAAAAAGCAAATGGTGTGGTCAGCCTGGATGTTCGTGGTTTATCATCTATTACGGATCACTATTTGATTTGTTCAGCAGATACAGAACCCCAGGTGAAAGCCATTGCAGATAACATCCGCAGAGGAACGCCGGATAAACCCTGGCACCTGGAAGGATATGAAAAATTAAAATGGGTTCTTTTAGATTATGTGGACCTGGTTGTACATGTCTTCAGGTCGGAAGAGCGGTATTACTACAATCTGGAAAAATTATGGGCTGATGCCCCAATAATGGAATTCTCTGATGAAGACACTGAAAAAACAACTGACTGATGGTATCCAAAAAGCTCTGGAATCTCTGTCGTATCCCGGAAAGGATTTTTCATTAGCCCCGCCCAATAATCCTGACTTTGGAAATATTTCCAGTAATATTGCACTTTTATTAGCGAATGATTTAAAAACGTCTCCCCTGGAAATCGCAAACGCGATTGCTAATGAACTGCAATTAGCTGTTCTGGATCATATTGAATCCATCACCGTTACACCCCCGGGATTCATCAACTTTTTCATCCGAAACTCTTTTTTCCAATCCTCCGTCAAATCAATACGGAAAGCAGGAAACAGTTATGGTAGAGGGATTGTCGGCCGTGGCAAGACTGCAAATGTAGAATTTGTAAGTGCCAACCCCACCGGACCCTTAACGGTCGGGCACGGACGAAATGCCGTACTGGGAGATTCTATTGCCAATATATTGGAATGGAACAGCTATGAGGTTACCCGGGAGTATTATTATAATGACGCCGGACGCCAGATGCACATTCTTGGACAGTCTGTTGAAGCGCGTTATTTCGAACTATGCGGCCGGAAATCCAATTTTCCGGAGGAGGGTTACCAGGGGGAATATATTAGGGAAATTGCCCGGCAGATCCTGGACCGCCGCGGAACCGAACTGGGATCCGGATCACATTACTTTAAAGACGACGCTGAAAAAGAAATTTTTTCCGACATCAAAAACAGTCTCAAAAGACTGGGAATTCATTTTGATCATTTCGCCAATGAAAAAACGTTCTATGAAAATGGGGCAATCGATCAATTTATAATGGAATTGAAGAAAAAAGACCTGATCTACGAAAAGGATGGAGCCACCTGGTTCCGCGCTACAGCTCTTGGGAAAGAAAAAGACAGGGTGTATATCAAAACCAGCGGTGAACCCACCTACCGGGTGCCGGATACAGCCTACCATCGGGATAAACTGGAACGGAAGTTTGACCTTATCGTAGATATCTTCGGAGCGGACCACGCCGATAGCTACCCGGACGTCCTCCTTGCTCTCCAGGCAATGGGCCTGGATACCAGCCCTATAAAAGTTTTGCTTTATCAGTTTGTTACCTTGATGCGGGACGGCCAAAAAGTGAGAATGTCAACCCGCAAGGCCAATTTTGTTACTCTGGATGAACTGAAGAATGACCTGGGAGCCGATGTGGTACGCTATTTTTTCATCATGCGCAGCATGAATACCCACCTTGATTTTGACCTGGATCTTGCAGCCGACCAGTCTGATAAAAATCCCGTATTCTACCTGCAGTACGCCCATGCCCGGATCTGCAATATTATCAAACACGGTCAGGAAAAAGGGATTAAAGAGACAAGTTCGTTTCAGGATGTCCAACTGACCCATGAAGATGAATTAAACCTGATTCGCCACATGGTCCATTTCCCAGAACTCATTGAAACAGCCCATGATACCCTGGAGCCGCAAAATATTGCCAATTACCTGCAGGAACTTGCAGCCCGTTTTCACCGCTTTTATGGTCAGTGCCGGGTGATCACGAAAAATAAGGAATTATCTAAAGCTCGGCTGGGGCTTGTAAGCGCTGTGAAAATTATCCTGGGCAACGGCCTGTCTATCCTGGGCATCACAGCGCCGGAGCGCATGTAATGAATGCCTTCCTACAAACAGAATTGCAGTTTTTCATCCTTTGCCTGACAACATTGTTTACACTGATCAATCCCATTGGTATTGCTCCTATCCTGGTGGTTATGACCGAGCGTTTTTCCAAGCCGGAACGAATTATTATTGCCAAACAGGGTACAATAACCGCCTGTCTCATCCTGATTGTTTTTGCGTTCCTGGGTTCTCTTATCTTTAATTTTTTCGCAATTACCATCGAAGCAATTCAGATCATGGGCGGTATTATATTCTTTCGAAGCGGATTTAAAATGCTGGAGGCAAAAGTAGGGCGCTCCCGTACAACACCCCAGGAAGAAATCGAATCGCAGGAAAGCGATGATATCGCTATCAGTCCCATTGGCATCCCTCTTATTGCCGGGCCGGGGGCGATTACAGCAACCATGCTCCTGTCCAGTAAGGTGCCAAATGTCCACAGCTATATCTCCATTGGATTGGCAATCCTTTTGGTACTGTCCCTGGTGTATCTGATATTAAGGAATGGTGACCTGATGATCAATGCCCTGGGGGTTAAAGGCATGAGGGTCATCCAGCGTCTCATGGGTCTCATTCTAATGGTAATTGCGGTGCAGTTTGTGATCAACGGGGTAACCACAGTGCTCCAGCCGCTATTGGCCTGAATTATTTCAGTAACAGCATTTTCTGTATGCGGGCTTCTTCTCCCGCCTGCAGGTGAATAAAATACACACCGGAGCTCACTGGTTTTAAGGCAGCATCCTTACCTTGCCAGGTGAATTGATGTCTGCCTGGTTTCATAATCTTTTGATCAATTGCTTTAACCGTTCGGCCCAGCAGGTCATAGATGCGAATGGAGACAGGCCTGGCATTTGGCAGGTCGTACCTGATGGTTGTTTGCCCATTGAACGGGTTTGGATAATTACCGTAAACAGTGAATTTTTCCGGATACAATTCCATGGCAATATTCTCCGTTCCGGCAATGATTACCTGCTTATTTTCATTCATGAACCTGTATTGTATCGTGGCATTAAAATATTCCTCATCCGTATTGGGCAGCTGAATGGCGATTGCCGTATCCAATTCCATTCGGTCTGCCATAGAAAACAATTTTATTTGTGAGACAGTGTCTTGCGCAGTAAATAAAAATGTGCCTGGTTTCTGATCGCGCATTCGAAAACGGGTCACATCCAGGTTGGTTTTACCGATCAGGATCTCACCCATATTCAACCCGGAAGGCAGGAAGAATTTCAAGGTGCGCCCAATTACCTTAGGATTTTTGACACCACCGATACGTGCCGCCAGAAGGGTGGTGTCAAAATCAAGAACATGATAGCGCCACTGCCACATCTTGGCAAATGCTTTCAAGTCTTCCATATCCGCTTGGACGTCGGGTCGGGGACGCACATGGGGAGGCTGGCCTGAATAGGGACCAAGGTCCGTATTGGGCCAGTTGCTGTTAAAGGCCAGGATATCCGTTACCGTGATGTCATAATCATCGTCCAAATCACCCCATAAGCGGCTGAAGAATTGCAGCGTGTCAGTTACATAAAGGGTGTTTATTGCAAAGGCACTGTCAATGAATACGGTTACAGTATCGTAACTGGCCAAGGTGTCCTGCCATACGATGGTAATGATTGAATCAGCATAGGCTTCTGTAGACACAAACTGTGTATCTACATTAGAATTAACAGCTACCTTATAAGAATAGATCGGCCGGTTAAATTTTATGGTGATGGTATCCCCTTTTAAGACTGATAAAAACCCGGATGAATCATTCACATCCGGAGTGAAACTTGTAATGAATGGTTCTGAATTGTCAAAATAAACACCATCTGTTCGCGGGATGAAGGACACATTGGTAGCTAGATCCACAGCCCGGATATAGGTGAAATACAGTGTATCCCGCATCAGGTTCAAGTTACGGATAGTAATGCTGTCGGTACTGTCCGTAGAGAACCAGTTCAGGATATTGGTGGTGTCATTCCCGGTGCCAATGGCCAGCTGATAATAATCTATTTCTGTATTATCGGAAAAACCAGACCAGGTGTATTTCAGGAATGTGGAATCTGGGGTATAATCCGCATCCATGATCCACTGTCCGTCTACAATGAATCCAGTATCGGGTCTTGCCAGGTCAATATATATCCCGTCGCCCCAGAGGGTATCAGAGTGATTCCCGGCGGAATCTTCAACAAAAACCCCTGTGAAATAATCATTATCATTGACCAGGCTGAGGCCGCCCAGCCCTTTTTTATTCTCACCGCCTGAAGAATTCCAGGCCACAATATCTGTCGCTGACGAATCTGAACCCAGGCTTACAAAACCGTCCCGGATCCCAGACAAGCCATCTTCATGGTCCCAGTATACCCATAATGAATCTGATTGTTTGGAATAATCCAGATCCAGCGAATCCGTGCCCACCAAAAGTGCCGACAGAAGCGGTTCCGTTTTATCCAGTATTATGCCTGCACCATTGGAAGTTGCGGAAACCGTATCTCCAAAATTTCCTGCTGTATCCCGGCAGGCAATGGCAAAGGTCTGCTGACCTTCCGGATCATTATCTATGAATTCCCGGGTTGCGGTCCAACTCATTCCTGAGTTAGATGAAACAAGGGTAAGCGTATCTGTATTCAAGACCGCAACCGGGGCTTTTAAGCCCTCACTGCTGGTGAAACTCAAAGTACCCTGATCTCCTGGCTTTGCCCAATAGGAACCAAATTCATTGTTGGACGTGAGCGAAACATCTGCAAGGTCAGGCGCTGTTTCATCAACATGGATCAGAATCTCATGTGCTGTTCCAGTGGTAGTGTTCCCTGCCCGGTCCAGGATTTGAGCCGTAAACTGCACATTTATACTCTCTGCATAGCCAGTCAAAGCCACGAATACCTCCCGACTCAGGTCTATATTCAACATTCCGGTTGAGGTGATGGCCGCTGCGGGTCCTGCATTTGTAAACGGACCGCTATTAATGCTGGTTTGCAACTGGCAGCTCCCATCAATGAGGCTTTCGTCATCTGCAGCAATAGGAACAGATACTGTCACTGTATCATTGCTGGAATTCCAGTAACCCTGCTCCACCGTGCCGCCACTGACAAACAATGTATCAATACTGAAATCAGCGGGCGGAGATTGGTCAAATAATACATAGCTGCTGTTGGTTCCATGGGTTGTGTCAATCGGAAAACCGGTGTTGCCAACCCAGTCCTCAAATGCAATGGTATAGGTCAAATAGCCTTCCTCCTCTGTTCCTGTCATTTCATATTTGGCTAGAAAGGACTCGCCCTGGTCCACAATTTCAGCAGGCGGATTACCGGCAATAGTGACTGCAGGGTCGGGCCGCAGCAGCTCGCTGGGCGTATATTCAACAAATATTGTATCTCCCGTAATACACAGCGAGGTATCGTTGGTATTACTGCTGTAAAATAATACACTTGAGAAAGTCGGTACCGTACGGTCGAACCGTACCTGCGAACCGTCATCTGTAGTTGTCACTGTAACTGACTCATTTCCGGCAGAATCGGTCATGAACAGGCTGAAGGGTACCCAGCCCTCCGTTTCCGACCCATCAAAAGTGTGGGTGGTCATAAAATCCAGTGCAGATTGTGCCGGTACCTTATCGCTGTCCGCCAGGGAAACAGCTAAACTGCGGCTCGCTTCCGATATGGAGAAAGTCAGGGTATCCGTATCACCTGTTTTTGCCAGGGAGTCGCCATAAACGTTATTTGACCTCATGGCAACTGTGGAGATAACAGGCGTTGTTCTATCAAAACAGACCTGGCTGCCGTCTGTAGTGCTATCCGCATCGGGTCCGGTCAACCCGCCCAGATCCGCATAGGATATGGTAAATGGAATGCATTGTTCATCATCACTCTCTGCCATAACAATGTATCCGATATAGGTCGTACTGGATGGGTTTGACTGAACTGAGTTATTACCGCCAATGATTATTGTACAAACATTCAGTGGCTCATTGGCTATGAAACGGACGAATACCGTATCACCCACCTTGGCCCAGGAAGAATCCGCATTGCTGGAGTAGATTCCTGTGGAAACGACTTCCGGTGGGCCGGTATCATGATTGACAAAACTATCATCCGTTGTTGATGTCACCTGTTCGCCGGGATTCCCGGAACGGTCCATAAAATCAATTGTAAAGGAAAGGATACCTGACGGTTCCGTACCATCCAGGGTAATGGTTGCGGTATATGTATCCCCCGAAAGCGTTGGCACTGCTGCTTGACCGGAGATAGTAACCGTAATGGAATCAGCGATTATTGGCTCCGCAGGAGTAAAAGATAGATAAACTTCATCCCCCCCAATTGCGATAACGGTATTATTAGCATTATTTGATTCTATATGTACCAATGTCAACGTGGGTGATGTTTTATCAAAAACTACCTGGCTGGTGTTGGTTGTGTTTGAGACAGGATCACTAACCAAACCAACCGAATCGGTGACCAGGATCTCAAAATTAATAACCCCCTCATCATTATCCGAGTCTGCCATGATATATTGACCAGAATATTGTTCGCTGCCCAGGTCAGTCACGGTAGCTGTCTGGGATGCAATTGTCACTGTCTGGTTGGTTAACAATTCACTGCCTGTAAAACTTACTGTTATTGTATCACCAACTTTGGCCCAGGTCGGGTCAGGATTAGACGAAACGATAGTAACTGGATCCAAGGTAGGTTTGGTATTGTCGAATGTTACTGTTGTGCCATCTGTAGTTTCAGTAAAACCGTCCGCCGGATTGCCCCGCAGGTCTACCAGGCCATTGATCGTAAATGCAATAATCCCTTCCGCATTACCATCCTGCATGGTATAGGTTCCCGCCCAGGAAGAATCACCACTGACACTTGCCACAGAACCGGCATTGCCGGAAATAACAATGGTCGGCGCTTGCAGTAGTGATTCAGTGGTAAAAGTAACCGTAATCACATGGGCCACCGTGGCCAGGGTTGTATCTGAAAAATTTGAAGCATAGGATACCGTATTTACAACCGGCAGGACCTGGTCGATCACCAGCCGATCTGAACTGATACTCCCTTCAGTCTCATTGCCCGGCCTGTCGGTCATCACCGCTTTTATGTAGATACTATCTTCTTCCGCGAACCCGGTCAGGGTTTCCACTTCCCCGGCTGATAGAGACATCAATTTTTCAGATCCCAGTTCTGAATTGGTAATGGTAGAAACACTGCCAATGGCCGTGAAAGCATTGCTGCCCACCTTGGCCCACAGTTGCACTGTTCCATTTTTTAAAGTTGTATCACTGGCAATTGGTACATTTACATTAAGCCCCGTATTTGTAGAATTCCAGGCATTTTCCACCACATTGCCTCCCGTGGCGACAATGGTTCCCACCGTGAAATCCGCGGGTGGTGTTCTGTCAAAGGTCACCTTGCTGTTATTGGTGGTGCTGACCACATTTGTGCCGTTGTTACCTGCTGAATCAGTGAATGCTATTTCAAAGGCTACTATACCTTCTGGGTCTGTATCGGTAAAAGCATAGGTGGAATTGAATTGACTGG
>UINC01002166.1_pt1 | contig 11490 bp, 12 predicted proteins | sample 5385821 | NCBI WGS metagenome assembly UINC01 (sample SAMEA4666929, study PRJEB26691) | marine metagenome | isolation source: Pacific Ocean | place: Pacific Ocean | collected 2011-10-13 | reverse complement strand
TCCGTTGTGAGGTTGGCCAATCCTTCTCTTATCTGACGCTCTATGACTTCGAACGTCGTGCCAGCTTCGTGCTCCGCTAGCGTCTCGCCTACACACACGATTGGGGTGAGACCGGCGTCGACCGAGGCTAGGACTTTGGCGTTCACGTCAGCGTTGGTTTCTCCGTAGAGTTGTCGACGTTCGGAATGACCAATGATGACAAACTCTATTCCGGAAGCCTGTAGCATGCCCAGGCTGACCTCTCCGGTGAAAGGGCCCTGGGGTTTGGCGTTGACGTTCTGGGCGGCCACACCGACCCGGCTGTTTCTAGTTGCCTCGACTAGCGCTGGTAATGCAAGGAAGGAAGGGGCGACGACGATGTCAACGTCAGCGTCCGGGTTGACAAGGGGTAGGAAGCGGCGCACATAGTCCACAGACTCGTCGACCGTTTTGTGCATTTTCCAGTTAGCCGCAACGAAAGGTTTCCGCATTCCTCAGGCTCCTTCCGTGGTATCGGGTAGTGCTTGGACACCCGGGAGGCACTGGCCAGCGAGTAACTCAAGCGACGCGCCGCCGCCGGTTGAAATGTGAGTGATGCGGTCGCCGACCCCGGCCCGACCAATCGCGGCGACTGAATCGCCGCCACCCACGATCGACTCGGCCCCACTTGCGGCCACCGCCTCGGCGACCGCCATTGTTCCCAAGGCGAATGGATCGATCTCGAAGACACCCATGGGCCCGTTCCAAACGATGGTACGGGCTTTACTGATAACGCGGACGTAACGTTGCACGGTTGCCGGGCCGATGTCCACGCCAAGCCGGTCACCGATAGCCGGGTCTTCCACGGCTATGGTCTCAAACGCCGCCTTTATCTCCGGTGCCGGTGTGACGACGTGGTCTGACGGAAGTTCAAGCGATACCCCTTGCGCCGCGGCATTTCGCTCTATCGCCCGGGTGTTGTCGACTAGGCCGTCTTCCACGAGCGATCGACCAACGGGGAGTCCTCGGGCCTTCAGGAAGGTGTAGGCCATCGCCCCTCCGATCAGCAACGTATCGACTCTACCGAGGAGGTTTTCGATGACTTCCATCTTGCCAGACACCTTCGCACCGCCGAGGATGGCCACGAAGGGACGGGGTGGTGAGTCCAATAGGCCGCCGAGATGCCGCAATTCGGCGGCCATCAGCAGTCCGGCTGCCGCAGGACAGAGATGGTTGACGATGCCGGACGTGGAGGCGTGCGCACGGTGCGCGGCTCCGAACGCGTCGTTGACGTAACAGTCAGCTGGTGCCGCTAGGGCCTTGGCAAACTCGCGGTCGTTTGTTTCTTCTCCCGTATGAAACCGAAGGTTCTCAAGAAGGACGAGACCACCTGTCCCCACCTGGCTGAGGCCCTCGGTCACCGGGGTGCCGATACAGTCGTCGGCGAAGACGACGCGACAGCCAACCAGTTCGGCCAGCCGGTCCGCGACCGGTCGCAGGCTGAGGTCACTGACCGAGCTACCCTTGGGGCGACCGAGGTGCGAGCCTAGGATGGGCGTTGCACCGTGATCGAGCGCGTAGGTCAGCGTCGGTAGCGCAGCGCGAATGCGAGTGTCGTCTCCGATCACGCCGTCGAGCATTGGTACGTTGAAGTCGACGCGTATGAACACGCGCCGACCGTCAAGGTCCAGCTCGTGAATGGTTTTCTTCTTCACGATGCTGTCGCCGCTTACAATCCCTTCTTGGCGAGGAACTTGACTAGGTCGACACAACGCGACGAGTAACCCCACTCGTTGTCGTACCAGGACAGCAGCTTGATGAAATCACCCTCCATAACGCTGGTGTAGGCGGCGTCGACGATCGACGAGTGCGGGTTTCCCTTGAAATCCGTGGATACCAGCGGGTCAGTCGCCACCTGCAAAATGCCCTTCAACGTGTCGTCGGCCGCAGCGGCGAACGCCGCATTCACGGCCGCAGCGTTCGTCTCTTTGTCCACTTGCACTACTAAATCCACCACCGATACGTTCGGGGTCGGGACTCGTATCGAAATGCCATCGAGTTTGCCTTTTAGTTCTGGCAGTACCTCGCCTACCGCGACCGCAGCGCCCGTGGTGGTAGGAATCATGGAAAGGCCTGCCGCCCGGGCCCGGCGGAGGTCCTTGTGGGGCAAATCAAGCAGCTTCTGATCGTTGGTGTAGGAGTGGACGGTGGTCATCCAGCCTCGCTTTAGTCCGAACTGCTCATTCAGAACCTTGGCGACTGGTGCCAAGCAATTCGTGGTGCAGGAGGCGTTCGAGATGATCTTGTGTTGGTCCGGATCGTATTTCTCATCGTTGACACCGAGCACAACCGTCAGGTCCGGATTTTTCGCCGGGGCGGTGATGACCACTCGCTTCGCGCCGGCCTCGAGATGCTTCGCTGCGTCGTCGCGCTTGGTGAAGAGCCCGGTCGACTCAAGGACGACATCGACATTCAGGTCCCCCCACGGTAATTTGGCTGGGTCACGCTCAGCGGTCACGCGGAATCGGCGGTCGCCCGTCCTGATTCCGTCGCCGTCCAATACGACGTCTTCCGGGAGATTACCCAGAACCGAGTCGTACTTCAGTAGGTGAGCCAGCGTACCCGCGTCGGTAATGTCGTTCACGGATACGATATCGATCCCTTTCTCATCCCGTGCCGCTCGCATGATGTTGCGACCGATACGACCGAACCCGTTGATGCCTACTCGAGTTGTCACGCGTTTCCCTCCGGTTGCTGGTAGGTCCAAAGTATGTCTAGTGCAATCTGCGGCGCGGGCCTGGTATTACACCAAGCGCTGTCGCAAAGCGGCCGCTCCGACGCCACCCCGATGTCTGGCGGTATAGACGACCTATAACCTAGCGACTCGTGACAGAAGCCCCGCAGCATTCAACAGGCGGTGAATCCTGGCGACCAACAACCCGTGTTGGTCGAATACCGGCCGTGTTTCCCCTCGGCGCGCCTTACAGCCGAGTCCAGCACCAGTTTCGGTGGAAGGCGGGGCTTCGCAGTGAGCTGAGGAGGGCGACGCCCCCGGCGACGACGGACACGTGCCCAGCACCTCCGAGCCCATCCCGGCTGAATGGTGAGCCACCAACAAACGTCCTATTCTATTAAGGCTGTCTTGTCGTGGTCAAACATAGCGTGTAGCGTATACTCGACGCCCCGTCGATGTATCTCTTCTACACCCTGGCCATCATCGGCTACGCGATTGCCGTCGCGCCGCGACTGCTGTATCAGGCAGTGCGGCACGGGAAGTATGTAGGGACGTTGTCGGAACGGTGGGGTCGGCTCCCAGCAGAGGTCAATCCGGATCACGTGCCCTCGATATGGATTCACGCTGTGTCGGTGGGAGAGGTGCTGGCCACCCGGACCCTGATTCCGGCGATGCGCGAACGATATCCTGGACATCGGTTGTTGCTGTCGACGACCACTCAGACGGGACGTACGGTCGCGTCCTCAATTGAGGGCGTCGACGGGCTGTTTTACTTTCCGCTCGACCTGCGGCTGGTGGTTTCGCGGGTGCTTAGTCAAGTGCGGCCGGACCTCGTGGTTCTGGTCGATACGGAACTTTGGCCAAACCTGCTTGCTGAGTGTGCGCGCCGGGGGGTGAAGACCATGCTGGTAAACGGGCGGATCTCGGACCGAGCGTACCCACGTTACTTACTGGTGCGGTCATTCTTCAGACGGGTAATTCGAAATGTCGACAGTTGCTGCGTGCAGGGCGAAGAATCCGGACGGCGTCTTGTCGAACTGGGTGCATCTGAGGAGCTAGTCACGGTGACTGGCAACCTCAAGTTCGATACGCTGCCGGTGCCGGAGTCACTACGAAATCGCGTGCCGCAGGAGTTGTTACGGTTTTTTCGAATGACCGAAGAACGGGTGGTAGTGATGGCGGCGAGCACCCACGCGGGAGAAGAGCGGCCAGTGCTCGAGGCGTTTGCACGGGTCAGGCGGCGCGACCCAGAAGCGCTTCTTTTGTTGGCGCCTCGTCACCCCGAGCGAGCCGGGGAGGTGGCGTCCCTGGCTACCGGATTCGGGTTCAAGACCGTGGTTCGTAGGGAACTACCGCTAGACGGAGAGCCTTGCCCCGTTGTCGTGGTGCTCGACACGGTGGGAGAGCTCGCCAGCCTGTTCCAGATCGCGACAGTGGTCTTTCTGGGCGGAAGTCTCGTGCCGAGCGGTGGGCACAATCCACTCGAGCCGGCGGCATGGAGCAAGCCGATTGTTTTCGGACCGTACATGGAGAACTTTTCTGAGATCAGCAAGCTGTTCCTCTCTAATCAAGCCGCGAGACAGGTTAAGTCGTCGACAGAGCTTGAGCCGGTCTTGACTGAACTTCTTCGTGACGAGGTCCAGCGGGACGCGCTGGGTAGTGCTGCCAAAGCGCTGCTTGAGGCGAACCGGGGGGCGACAGAACGCAGTCTGGATGCCATGGCGTCGCTGCTTCCACCTGTCTGTCTGGGATCGGCTGGTGTGACGACGCCATTCGAGGCACGTTGACATGTTGGGATGGATTGGTCGCGTGTATGGGGAGGCGGCGTGGCGACGTCGTCTGTGGTACGCAAACCGATGTGATGCCCGTCGGCGACTGCGGTGCCCCGTGATCAGCATCGGCGCGTTGACGGTAGGTGGCAGTGGGAAAACGCCGCTCACGGCCCTCGTGGCGCGGACGCTGTTGGCGATGGGCGAGCGGCCTGCGGTACTCAGTCGGGGACACGGGCGCAGCGAGGCGGTTGCTGGCGCGGTGGTCGTGCGTGACAGCCAGCGGTTGGTAGGGAACCTGCCCACCGCTGGTGACGAGCCTTGGATGCTGGCTCAGACGTTGCGAGACGTTGTGGTCGTGGTGGCGGAGGATCGCTATCTGGCGGGCCGCTTGGCGGAGACCTCGTTGGGCGCGACAGTGCACCTGCTCGATGACGGTTTTCAACACCTATCGCTAGAGCGGGGCACTGATTTGTTGCTAGTGTCGCCCTCCGACTTGGAGGACCCGCGTGTGCTCCCCGTTGGCCGTTTACGGGAAAGATCGGCAACGGCACGCTTTGCCGACGCCCTGATAGTGGTTGGTAGCCCCGACGCGAAGCGATTGGAGATGGCCACTCGACTGGGTCTCTCGCGAAGCTTTTCGGCGGAGCGCATCCTAGGGCCACCAACAATTCGTGACGGCGGGCTGGAGCCGGTGCAACTGCTGGCTGGGACGTCGGTGCTCGCTGTGGCGGGAATCGCGCTTCCCGGTCGATTCTTTGACGATCTTCGGTCCACCGGTCTCAAGGTCAATCAGGCGCTGGTTTTTCGGGACCACCATCCTTTTAGTTCGCGTGACGGTGCTCGCATTGAGGAGGCGGCGAGAACTGTCGGGGCTGCTGCGATCGTGACTACCGAGAAGGACTTCGCGCGGTTGCGGCCACTCTTGCCGCTGGCGCTACCCGTCGCGACCGTCGCGCTGACTCTTGAGGTCGAGCCGGCCGACGCGTTCCGAACGTTTATTGCCGAGCGGCTCGCTCTTGAACGGAGTAGTGCCGCGTGACGATACTTGGCGCTGGGAGAGGTCGGCGGGGTCACCCCATCCGTCATCGGTTGGAATACGTGATGGTGATGTTGATTCGTGGGGCGGTCCGGGTGTTTCCCCACCGCTGGGTGATACGAATGGGCGACACGCTGGGGCGCTTGTTTCACTGTTTCGATCGTCGCCGCCGGGTCACGGCCCTGGCCAATGTGAAAGCTGCGTTCCCAATGCGTTCCGATGTCGAGTGCCGTGCGATCGTTAGGGGGGCGTTCACGAATCTAGGCCGACACGTGCTCCATCTGCTGCGGTTCGACACGATGGGCGTCGAACAGATGATGACTTTGGTCGAATTTGAGGGGGAGGAACGGGTCGAGCAGTCGCTTGCGTCTGGGCAAGCAGTTATGTACTTTGCGGGGCACTTTGGGTTCTGGGAACTGCAAATCATGGCTCACGCGGCCCGTTTTGAGCCCATTCTCATGGTTGCGCGCACGCTCGATAACCCGTTTCTTGAGGCTATGATCGAACGGTTGCGCACGCGGGTCGGCACTCGGGTCATCTCGCGAAAAGGTGCGGTCCGCCGTCTGCTTCGCGGCCTGTATGAGCATCAATCGGTCGGGTTGATGATCGACCAGCACATCCAAGACCGGAGCGCGGTGACGGTCAAGTTCTTTAACCGGCCCGCGTCAACGACCTCGACGATCGCGGTACTTGCAATGCGTGCGGGTGTACCGATCATTCCGGTGTTCGCTTTACCGCTGGCTGGTGGCCGCTATCGGATGATCTACGAAGCTCCGATTGAGCAGCCCGATCCGGACCACCCCGACGCGGCCCGCGTCTTGACTCAGCGCTGTACCGACGTGCTCGAAATGTATGTGCGCCGGTATCCTGAGCTTTGGTTGTGGATGCATCGGCGCTGGCGTGTCGCCGATGTACCGGACAGATCGCCGGACCCGGAACGGTCGGATATCACGTAGCCGCCTGGCGCCATCGAGGCGCGGTACGGAGGGGATGTTGTATGCGGGTGCTCGTGAGAACGCCGAATTGGCTTGGCGACACAGTCATGGCCCTACCGGCGTTGTTAGCGTTGCGGTCCCATTTCGCCGATGAAGTCCTGGTCGCCGCTGCGCCGAGCGCGTTCGCCCCGCTACTTTCGGCCGCAGCAGCTGTCGATGAGACCGTGCTGCTCTCCCGTGAGCACAGTGGTCGCCGGGGGCGGAATATCGAGGCGGCGCAACTACGGAGCGGTCGATTTGATCTGGCTGTACTACTTCCTAACTCTTTTGGTTCTGCTTGGGTGGCTAGGCGAGCTGGCATTGTGGAACGGTGGGGCTATGCGACCCGCGCTCGCGGGTGGTTGCTGACCCGAGCTGTGCCGCGACCTCATCGGCGTTCGCACCTCCATCAGGGCGACGAGTATCTCGGGCTCTTGCGTAAACTCGGGATCGAGTCAAAGCCCGTTGCGACCACAATCGCCGCGCCGCCATGGATGCTGGCGCGAGCGCGTCGTCTGTTGGAAGATGCGGGATGGGATGGAGAACGCCCGTTGATTGGTATGGCACCCGGCGCAGCCTACGGCCATGCCAAACGTTGGCTCCCCGATCGCTACGCACGCGTGGCCGGTCGGCTCGCTGACACGCAGGGCGCGGTCGTGGTGCTCGTCGGAGACGGACACGACCGGGACACGGGCTATGCGATAGAATCCTCGCTCGTGGCGGCAGGCGGCGGCGGGACTGTGGCCGGGGTGGTCAACCTCATTGGACGAACCGATTTATCTCAGCTAATCGGCCTCCTCGCCGTGCTCCGGGCGTTGATTTCTAGCGATTCCGGGGCCATGCATCTGGCGGCGGCGTTGGGGGTGCCAGTGGCCGCCATATTTGGTCCGACCGATGACCGTCTGACGGCGCCGGTCGGACGTCACGTCGTCTTGACGCACAACGTTTGGTGTAGGCCCTGTTTCCTCCGTGACTGTCCCATCGACCATCGTTGTATGACGGGCATCTCAGAGGACAGGGTATTCCAGGCGGTCACCGACCAACTCTTGTTGCCGGCCGCGGGAGGCCGAACGTGAGACCGGCTGTTTTTTTGGATCGGGACGGTACGCTGAACGAAGACGTCGGCTATCTCGATCGGTTCGATCGACTAACGCTGTTTCCTTTCGCTATCGACGCGGTTCGACTGCTCAATCAGGCGGGCTTTCCGGTCGTGGTGCTGACCAATCAGGGAGGGGTGGCGTCGGGACTTGTGGCTGAGTCGTTTGTGCTTACTTTGCACGACGCGTTGCGGGCTCGCTTTGAAGCCGGTGGGGCTGTTATTGAGCAGTTTTATCACTGTCCGCATGATCCGCAGGCCGTGGTTGAAGCGTACCGACGGAAGTGCGACTGCCGTAAGCCGTTACCTGGAATGCTCAGGCGCGCGGCGGCCGACCTGGACTTGGATCCGACACGATCCTATGTAGTTGGTGACAAGTGGAGCGACATTGCTCTGGCCCGCCATGTTGGAGCGACCGGTATCCTAGTGCGAACCGGGTACGGTGCTTCCCAGGAGGCGCGCCCCGACAGACCGTCTAACTCACTAGTCGTGGAGGACCTTATGGCTGCGACCGTCAGAATCCTTGGGAGTAGCAAACAAGCTGGGTGCCCATGATTCTTCCGTCTCTTCATCCTGGCCCCGGCGACCGCGAGTTGCTAGCGCGTCTGAGTGATCTTATTGATTCGTTCGGCAGTCCCCGTATTGCTGTGATTGGTGATTTGATTGCTGACGAATTCATCTACGGACGAATTGACCGAGTTTCTCGTGAGGCTCCGGTGTTGATCGTCAATTACGACTCGACCGAGGTTACCCCTGGAGGTGCCGGGAACGCGGCGCAGAATGTGGCCTCGCTGGGTGGGGCTGTGCGGCTTGTCGGGCTGATCGGGCGAGACGACATGGGGCGCCGTCTAGGCCGTAGTTTTCAGAGAACGGTTGTGCGGACCGGCCTGGTCAAGCTGTCGGGCTACCACACACCCGTTAAGACCCGCATTCTCGCCGGCGGCATTCACTCGGCTCGCCAACAGGTGGTCCGGGTGGATCGTTCCGGCCCGGTCGTCACTCGAGATGCCCGAAGGGCCGTTGCTGAAGCGGCCGTGGCTGCCGTCGAAGGGTGCGATGCGGTCGTCGTGTCTGATTATGGAACCGGACTCGTCACGCCGGCTCTCGTTTCTGCAGTCAAGCGGCGTCTCCCGCGTCGCGGGCGGCGCGCTGCCGCGCCGATTTTAGTCGATTCGAGACACGGGTTGCTGCGCTACCGAGGTTTGACAATCTCGACACCCAACGAGTCCGAAGTGGAGCAGATGTTGGGAATCACTATCGGAGACAGCGCGCAAGCGCTCGAGCGGGCGGGACGCGCGATTCTTGAGCGAACCCGGATGCGCGCGACGTTGATCACTCGAGGCGGGCGGGGAATGGCCTTGTTTGAATCCGGGCGCCCCACCCAACACATCTCCATCTACGGGTCTGATCAAGTTGCTGATGTGACGGGTGCCGGAGACACCGTTGTGGCCACGATGGCGATGGCTTTGAGCATTGGTGCGTCTGCCTCAGAGGCCGCGCTGCTTGCCAATTATGCGGGTGGTCTAGTCGTGATGAAGCGCGGCACGGCGACCGTGAATGCCGGTGAATTACAACGGGCTGTGGAGTCAGATCTGAGACCATGACCACCGCGACGGAGGTCCCCCGCGGTGTCGTGCTGTCGGAAACCGAGCTTGTCGAACGTGTACGAGCGGACCGAGCTGCCGGCCTGACGTTTTCTTTTTCCAACGGCTGCTTCGACGTCTTGCACGTCGGGCACCTCCGCTATTTGGTGGGTTCTGCTGCGGAAGCTGACCGGTTGATCGTGGCTGTCAACGACGATGCCTCCGTGTCGGCGCTGAAAGGCCGGGACCGCCCAATTCAAGAGGCTGCCGACCGGGCAGGTTTGATCGCTGCGCTTCGAATGGTTGACTACGTCGTGGTATTTTCTGATCTTACAGTCGATCGGCTGTTGACGAGGCTAACACCTGAGGTGCACTGCAAAGGCAGCGACTACACGGCTGAGTCGGTGCCGGAACATGAGGTGGTGCGAGCCTACGGAGGCCGGACCGTCATCGTGGGTGACAGCAAGGACCATTCAACGCGCGACGTGATTGCGCGTATCCGTAACCGCGGCGGTGCGTAGTCCACGTTGTGATGCGTTCGATTCTCATCGTCCGGCTGGGAGCCCTGGGCGACATCCTACACACGATACCGGTGGCAGCTGCGCTGCGCACACGGTTTCCTGACGCCCGGATTGATTGGGTCGTCGACGAACGACACCGAGCAATGCTTGATTTGGTGCCGGTCGTCAACCGGCGCTTGGTGCTTCGGACGCTGTCGGCGTCGCTCCCTGCGAGGATCGTTGAGATACGGCGCAACCTCGTTAGCGAGCGTTACGACATCGCAGTTGATGTTCAGGGATTGCTCAAGTCGGCTGTGGTCGCGAAACTTAGTGGGGCCTCCCGAGTAATAGGGTTCACTGCTGCTCATCTGCGCGAGTCCGTTGCCGGTATCTTCTACACTGACCGGCAGGACCCAGCAGCTGCGTTGCACGTGATTCGCAAGAATCTAACTCTCGCAGGTGCCCTCGGGGCGGACACGTCGGCAATCAGATTCCCACTCCGAATTCCGTCGTCGCCGGTTGTGGACGTAATTCGCGCACGAGCGGCCCATCATCGTGGGTTTGCTGTCCTGAATCCTGGTGCGGCGTGGGCGAGCAAACGGTGGTTACCCGAGAGATTTGGTGCCGTGGCGCAGTGGTTGCGTCGGGCCTGCGACCTGGCGTCGGTGGTCACTTGGGGACCGGGTGATGAAATGGCTGCAGCGGCAGTCGTTGCTAGTGCGGCTGGAAGCGCTGAGCTGGCGCCGCCGACCGGGGTGTCGGACCTGGCGGCCGTAATTAAGGAGGCGAGCTTAACGGTGTCCGGCGACACCGGTCCGGCCCATCTGGCGGCGGCGGTCGGAACACCGCTGGTAGGCCTTTTCGGACCGACGGACCCAGTTCGTAATGGCCCTTGGTCGAAAGCCGATTTAACGGTTTCACGGTTTGCCGAGTGTCGATGTCACCACCGACGGCGATGTAGCGCGGCGCGGTGGTGTTTGGAGGATATTTCTGTGAATGATGTGACCGAAACCATCAAGCAGCGGCTCGAAGAGCGAACGCCATGAGTGGCGATAGAGTAACTGGCGAGGTTACACCGCTCCCCGTGTCGGCGGCGCTTCTTTGGGTCGCTCGAGTACGGGTGACGGCAGGTTTCGTCGTTTCGGTTGCCGCATTTTGGCTGGCTCGTCCCACTTGGCAGTCACTTGCGTTGGGTGGGACTGTGGGTTTGGTGGGAGAGTCCCTTAGACTCTGGGCGGCAGGGCATCTTGAGAAGGAGCGCGAGGTGACCAGTTCGGGCCCCTATCGATGGGTGAGGCACCCACTCTACGTCGGCTCAGCGTTGCTTGGGATTGGTTTCGTGATCGCGGCGAGGCACGCCTTAGTAGCCTTGTTCGTTGTGTTATATCTGGGCATTTGGCTTTCGGCGGCGGTGCGCTTGGAGGAGACGGTCCTGCGGGCCAAGTTCGGCGATGAATACGGTCGTTACGTCGACGGTGCCGACGTGCCGACCCCACGGCGGTTTTCGTTAGACCGCGTGCGTCGCAATAGAGAGCCGAAGACGGTGTTGGGGGTGGTCGTGGCGCAGGTGGTGCTGGCAGCCAAGATCGTGATCGACGTTTGACCTGAATCGGCGTACCACACTTATAATGAACCGTTTGGCGTGGTTGCTTGACACGAGCCGACGGCCGGGCGGTTAGCTCAGTTGGTAGAGCACCGGCTTTACACGCCGGCTGTCACAGGTTCGAGTCCTGTACCGCCCACCAGAAAATCTACGACGCGGGGTCGTAGTTCAGTTGGTTAGAACGCCGGCCTGTCACGCCGGAGGTCGCGAGTTCGAGTCTCGTCGGCCCCGCCA